>Ga0213920_1001121_pt1 | contig 15978 bp, 11 predicted proteins | sample McNCre1117MG_FD_161054 | JGI IMG/M metagenome (GOLD analysis project Ga0213920, IMG submission 161054) | Freshwater microbial communities from McNutts Creek, Athens, Georgia, United States - 11-17 MG | ecosystem: Environmental > Aquatic > Freshwater > Creek | place: USA: Georgia | collected...
GAAAGACTTGGGCGTCACCAAAGGCGACCGCGTCTTGATCTACATGCCCATGATTGCCGAAGCGGCATTTGCCATGTTGGCCTGTACCCGTTTGGGTGCGATCCACTCGGTGGTGTTTGGCGGTTTTGCTTCTCATTCGTTGGCCACACGTATCGAAGATGCGTCACCCAAAGTCATCATCAGCGCTGACGCCGGTTCACGGGGCGGCAAGGGCGTGCCTTACAAGCCATTGCTCGACGAAGCCATCAACTTGTCTGCACACAAGCCCCAAAGCGTCATCATGGTGGATCGCAAGTTGGCCGCATTCACGCCCGTGCCTGGCCGCGATGTGGACTACGCCACTGAGCGCGCGAAACACATGGACACGGTGGTGCCTTGTGAGTGGGTTGAGTCAACTCACCCCAGCTACACCTTGTACACATCGGGTACCACAGGCAAACCCAAAGGCGTGCAACGTGACACCGGTGGTTATACCGTGGCGTTGGCAGCAAGCATTCCTAATATTTACCAAGGCAAGCCGGGTGAGACGTTCTTCTGTACCAGCGACATTGGTTGGGTGGTGGGGCACAGCTACATCATCTACGGTCCACTGATTGGCGGCATGGCCACCATCATGTACGAAGGCCTGCCCATTCGCCCAGACGGCGGCATTTGGTGGAGCTTGGTGGAGAAGTACAAAGTTTCGGTCATGTTCAGCGCGCCTACAGCGATTCGCGTGCTCAAAAAGCAAGACCCAGCCTTGTTGACCAAATACGACTTGTCCACCCTCAAGGCCTTGTTCCTGGCTGGCGAGCCATTAGATGAGCCAACGGCCAAGTGGATCTCTGAAGGCTTGAATGGCAAAGCCATCATCGACAACTACTGGCAAACCGAAACCGGCTGGCCCATTTTGACCATCTGCAACGGCGTGGAAAAAGCTCCAAGCAAGTTCGGCTCGCCCGGTAAGGCTGTGTACGGCTACAACGTCAAGTTGGTCGACGACCAAACCGGTGAAGAGCTCACCGGCGCTAACCAAAAAGGCGTGTTGACCATTGAAGGCCCACTGCCTCCCGGTAACTTGCAAACCATTTGGGGTGACGACAACCGCTTCGTCAACACCTATTGGAAGACTGTGCCGAACAAGCTCGTCTACAGCACCTTCGACTGGGCTGTGCGCGACGAAGACGGCTACTACTTCATCTTGGGCCGTACCGATGACGTGATCAACGTCGCGGGTCACCGCTTGGGCACCCGCGAAATCGAAGAGAGCATCTCTAGCCACCCCAACATCGCCGAAGTGGCTGTGGTCGGTGTGGCCGATCAGCTCAAGGGCCAAGTGGCCATGGCGTTTGCCATTGCCAAGGACGCTTCGGGCTTGACCAATGAAGCGGCTCACAAAGCCTTGGAAGCCGAAGTCATGAAAGTGGTGGACGGCCAGTTGGGCGCTGTGGCGCGTCCTGCGCGCGTGATCTTCGTGACATCTTTGCCCAAGACGCGCAGCGGTAAATTGCTGCGCCGTGCCATCCAAGCGGTGTGTGAAAAGCGCGATCCCGGTGACTTGACGACCATCGACGATCCAACCGCTTTGCAACAGATCAAAGACCAAATCGTTTAATTTGGCTCCACGGCTGGGTTTTCGGTGGCACAATCTTGGATGCACGAGATCAATCCTGATCAGAGTCGCATCTGCTAACCGGTCCAGCCGTGTCGCAGAGGTTTTTTTCCAACCAACTAATGTTCCCTGCAGGGGAACGGAGGTCAGCGCAAAATGAGTGAGACAACCGTCTACCAAGCCTATTCAGGCAATACCCATCTCTTCGGGGGCAACACCCCTTACGTCGAAGAGATGTACGAAAACTATCTAGCCAACCCAGGTAGCGTGCCCGATTCGTGGCGCGAGTACTTTGACGCGTTGTCACATGTGCCCGCAGTGGATGGCTCAAACGCCAAAGACGTGCCTCACATGCCCGTCATCAACGCCTTTGCTGAACGCGCCAAAGCGGGCGGCACCAAAGTTGTCATGGCCAGCGAAAACGCTGAAATGGGCCGCAAGCGCACCGCTGTGCAGCAGCTCATCGCCGCCTACCGCAACGTGGGTCAACGTTGGGCAGACCTTGATCCACTTAAGCGCACTGAACGTCCTCATATTCCTGACCTCGATCCCGCTTTCTACGGCTTCACCGATGCCGACCAAGAAACCGTGTTCGACACCAGCAACACTTTCTTCGGCAAGAACAACATGTCCTTGCGCGAGTTGCTCAATGCTTTGCGTGAAACCTACTGCGGCACCTTGGGCGCCGAGTTCATGTACACCTCAGAAATGGGTGAAAAGCGTTGGTGGCAAGAGAAGTTGGAAAGCATCCGCAGCAAACCCAACTTCAATTCAGACCAAAAGAAAAGCATCCTCGAAAATTTGACCGCTGCTGAAGGCTTGGAGCGTTACCTCCATACCAAATACGTGGGTCAAAAGCGCTTCTCGCTCGAAGGTGGTGAGAGCTTCATCGCTGCGATGGACGAGCTGATCCAACAAGCCGGCCTCAAGGGCGTGCAAGAAGTGGTGATCGGTATGGCCCACCGTGGCCGTTTGAACGTGCTGGTCAACACCATGCGCAAGTTGCCTGCCGACTTGTTTGCTGAGTTCGACCACACCGCACCCGAAGACCTGCCAGCGGGTGACGTGAAGTATCACCAAGGCTTCAGCTCTGACGTGTCCACCAAAGGCGGCCCCGTGCACTTGTCTTTGGCGTTCAACCCCTCGCACTTAGAAATCGTCAACCCCGTTGTCGAAGGCTCTGTGCGCGCGCGCATGGACCGCCGTGCTGACCCCACAGGCAGCCAAGTGTTGCCCGTGTTGGTCCACGGTGACTCCGCTTTCGGCGGCCAAGGCGTGAACCAAGAGACCTTGTGCTTGGCTCAAACCCGTGGTTACACCACAGGCGGTACCGTGCACATCATCGTGAACAACCAAATCGGTTTCACCACCTCTGACCCACGCGACATGCGCTCAAGCGTGTTCTGTACCGACATCGTTAAGATGGTCGAGGCACCTGTGTTGCACGTCAATGGTGATGATCCAGAAGCCGTCGTGTTGGCCACGCAGTTGGCCCTCGAGTACCGCATGACGTTCCGCAAGGATGTCGTGTTGGACATCGTGTGTTTCCGCAAACTCGGCCACAACGAGCAAGACACCCCAGCGCTGACTCAGCCGCTGATGTACAAAAAAATCGCCGCTCACCCTGGCACCCGCAAGCTGTTCGCCGACAAGTTGGCCACACAAGGCTTGGGCGAGACCTTGGGTGACGACATGGTCAAGGCTTACCGTGCCGCCTTGGATGCCGGCAAGCATTTGGAAGACCCCGTGTTGACCAACTTCAAGACCAAGTTCACCGTGGACTGGTCGCCCTTCATGGGCAAGAAGTGGACCGATGCAGGCGACACCGCGATCCCTATGACCGAGTGGAAACGCTTGGCTGAAAAAATTACCACCATTCCTGAATCGGTGACACCTCACCAATTGGTGAAAAAGGTGTATGACGACCGCGCAGCTATGGGCCGTGGTGAAGTCAACGTCGACTGGGGTATGGGCGAGCACATGGCGTTCGCATCCTTGGTGGCCAGCGGCTACCCCGTGCGTTTGTCAGGTGAAGATTGCGGCCGCGGCACGTTCACACACCGCCACGCTGTAATTCACGACCAAAAGCGTGAAAAGTGGGACACAGGCACTTACGTTGCGTTGCAACACGTGACCGAAAACCAAGCCCCATTCACCGTCATTGACTCCATCTTGTCAGAAGAAGCGGTGCTCGGTTTTGAATACGGCTACGCCTCTAACGATCCCAACACCTTGGTGATTTGGGAAGCCCAGTTCGGCGACTTCGCCAACGGCGCTCAAGTGGTGATCGACCAGTTCATTGCCTCTGGCGAAGTGAAGTGGGGCCGTGTGAACGGCTTGACCGTCATGTTGCCTCACGGCTACGAAGGCCAAGGTCCAGAGCACAGCTCTGCACGCCTTGAGCGCTTTATGCAATTGGCGGCTGACACCAACATGCAGATCGTGCAGCCCACCACGGCCAGCCAGATCTTCCACGTGTTGCGTCGTCAAATGGTGCGCGACTTGCGCAAACCTTTGATCATCTTCACACCGAAGTCGTTGTTGCGTAACAAAGACGCGACATCGCCTGTGTCTGAATTCACCAAAGGTGGTTTCCAAACCGTCATCCCAGAGAACAAAGCCCTCAAGGCCGACAAGGTCAAACGCGTGTTGGTGTGCTCGGGCAAGGTTTACTACGACTTGGTCAAAAAGCGTGAAGAGTTGGGTTCTGACGACGTGGCAATTTTGCGCGTCGAGCAGCTCTACCCATTCCCACACAAAGCTTTCGCAGCCGAACTCAAGAAGTACCCCAACGCCACTGAATTGGTGTGGACGCAAGACGAGCCACAAAACCAAGGCGCATGGTTCTTCGTGCAGCACTACATCCACGAAAACATGTTGCCAGGCCAAAAGCTCGGCTACTCTGGCCGCGCAGCATCAGCGTCGCCTGCCGTGGGTTACTCACACTTGCACCAAGACCAACAGAAGTCATTGATCGAAGGCGCATTTGCCAAGCTCAAAGGCTTCGTGCTGACCAAATAAATCGTTGAATCGAAACACCTGATACAGAAAGAATTGATATGGCAATCGTAGAAGTCAAAGTTCCACAGCTGTCCGAATCCGTGGCCGAAGCCACCATGCTGCAATGGAAAAAGAAAGTGGGCGAGTCTGTCGCTGCTGACGAAATCTTGATCGACATCGAGACCGACAAAGTGGTGCTCGAAGTGCCAGCGCCTGCTGCTGGCGTGTTGTGCGAAATCGTGGTCGCTGACGGCGGCACCGTGACCGCAGAGCAACTCATCGCCAAGATCGACACTGACGGAAAAGTGGGAGCTGCCGCAGCGGCTCCTGCAGCAGCTCCAGCTGCCGCTGCACCCGCGGCTGCACCTGCCGCTGCCGCAGCTGCTTCTAGCAGCAAAGCCGGTGTGGCAATGCCAGCCGCCGCCAAGCTGATGGCTGATAACAACTTGGCCGCAGGTTCTGTGGCCGGTACAGGCAAAGACGGCCGCGTCACCAAAGGTGATGTGTTGTCTGCTGTGGCTGGTGGCGTGCAGTCCACTGCCGCCGTGATTCCTACTGGCGCACCGACCAAGGCCTTGCCACAAGTGGCAGCTCCTTCTGTGGCTTTGGGTGACCGCCCAGAGCAACGCGTGCCCATGACACGCTTGCGTGCTCGCGTGGCTGAGCGTTTGTTGCAATCGCAATCGACCAACGCCATCCTGACCACATTCAACGAAATCAACATGGCCCCCGTCATGGACATGCGCAAGCGAATGCAAGAGAAGTTCGAAAAAGAGCACGGCGTCAAGCTGGGCTTCATGAGCTTCTTCGTCAAAGCTGCTGTGCATGCCTTGAAAAAGTTCCCTGTGTTGAACGCCTCTGTGGACGGTAACGACATCGTCTACCACGGCTACTTCGACATCGGTATCGCGGTGGGTTCCCCACGCGGTTTGGTGGTGCCAATCTTGCGCAATGCCGACCAAATGAGCTTTGCCGAAATCGAGAAGAAGATCGCTGAATTCGGCGTGAAAGCACGTGACGGTAAGTTGGGCATCGAAGAGATGACTGGCGGTACGTTCTCTATCTCCAACGGCGGTACGTTTGGTTCGATGATGTCGACGCCGATCATCAACCCACCACAGTCTGCGATTTTGGGCGTGCACGCGACCAAAGACCGCGCGATGGTGGAAAACGGCCAAGTCGTGGTTCGCCCCATGAACTACTTCGCGATGTCTTACGACCACCGCATCATTGACGGCCGCGAAGCTGTCTTAGGTTTGGTGGCGATGAAAGAAGCGCTGGAAGATCCAGCTCGCTTGCTGTTCGACATCTAATTCACTTTCACACAATGCCCCCAGTTTGGGGGCGTTGTTCATTTCAAGAGAAATTTTTATGAGCAAACAATTCGACGTCGTCGTCATTGGTGGTGGCCCCGGTGGCTACGTGGCAGCTATTCGTGCTGCGCAACTCGGTTTCCAAGTCGCTTGTATCGACGAGTGGAAAAACGCAGCCGGTGGTCCAGCGCCCGGCGGCACATGTACCAACGTGGGTTGCATTCCTTCTAAGGCTTTGTTGCAATCGTCTGAGCACTTTGAGCACGCCAACCACCACTTCGCAGAGCACGGCATCACCGCCAAAGACGTGAAGATGGATGTGGCCAAGATGATCGCCCGCAAAGACAACGTTGTGAAGCAAAACAACGACGGCATCTTGTACCTCTTCAAGAAAAACAAGATCACGTTCTTCCACGGTCGTGGCAGCTTTGCTGGCAAAGCCGAAGGCGGTTACACCGTCAACGTGGCTGGCAAAACCGAAGAGTCCATCACGGCCAAGCAAGTCATCATCGCCACAGGTTCGAACGCCCGTGCGTTGCCCGGTACACCGTTTGACGAAGTCAATGTGTTGTCCAACGACGGCGCGTTGCGCGTCGGCGCTGTGCCTAAGAAACTGGCCTTGATTGGTTCTGGCGTGATCGGCTTGGAGATGGGCTCTGTGTGGCGTCGTCTCGGCGCTGATGTGACCATCCTCGAAGGTCTGCCCACATTCCTCGGCGCTGTGGACGAGCAAATCGCCAAAGAAGCCAAGAAAGCGTTTGACAAGCAAGGCTTGAAGATCGAGCTCGGCGTGAAAGTTGGCGAAATCGTCAACGGCAAAAAGGGCGTGACCGTCAACTACACCAACGCCAAAGGCGAGGCTGTGGTGTTGGAGGCTGACAAGCTCATTGTGTCGATCGGTCGCGTACCCAACACGATTGGTTTGAATCCAGAAGCGATTGGTTTGCAGCTCGATGAGCGCGGCGCGATTGTGGTCGACGGCGACTGCAAAACCAATGTCCCCGGCGTGTGGGCGGTGGGTGACGTGGTGCGTGGCCCCATGCTTGCGCACAAAGCTGAAGAAGAAGGCGTTGCCGTGGCCGAGCGTATCGCTGGCCAACACGGTCACGTCAACTTCAACACCATTCCTTGGGTCATTTACACCAGCCCCGAAATCGCTTGGGTGGGCCGCACTGAGCAGCAGCTCAAGGCCGACGGCGTGGCGTACAAGGCCGGTACATTCCCGTTCCTCGCGAACGGCCGTGCCCGCGCTTTGGGCGACACCACCGGTATGGTGAAGTTCTTGGCCGATGCCGCGACCGACGAAATCTTGGGCGTGCACATCGTGGGCCCCATGGCTTCTGAGTTGATCTCTGAAGCTGTGGTGGCGATGGAATTCAAGGCATCTGCCGAAGACATCGCTCGCATTTGCCATGCACATCCATCGCTCAGCGAAGCCACCAAAGAAGCGGCTTTGGCCGTGGACAAACGCACCTTGAACTTCTAACAAGTTTCAACGCGTTGCGTCTAAAAAGCCCGCTCTCACCAGCGGGCTTTTTTCATGGGCAAGGCACAATAGACCCCTATGTCAGAGCACAAACCCGTTTATCAAAATTACCTCAAAGAACTCGAAGTTCGGGGCTTTCAAAGTGACCCTGCCCAACTGCGTGCCATCGAGGCGCTAGAGCGCTGTGCCGCCGAGTGGGATGCCTACCGCACCAAGCGTTCGAACTCGTTGAAAAAATTGGTCAACCGTCCCGCCATCCCTTTGGGCGTGTACATGTTTGGCGGGGTGGGGCGCGGCAAAAGCTTCTTGATGGATTGCTTTTTTGAAGCAGTGTCGATCAAACGCAAAACACGTTTGCACTTTCACGAGTTCATGCGCGAAGTGCACCGCGAGCTGCGCGAGTTGCAAGGCACGGTGAATCCGCTGGATGTGTTGGGCAAGAAAATTTCCAAGCGCTACAAGCTGATTTGCTTTGATGAGTTTCACGTCGCGGACATCACCGACGCCATGATCTTGCATCGCTTGCTGGTGTCTTTGTTTGACAACGGTGTGGGCTTTGTCACCACCTCCAACTTTGAGCCCAGTGGTTTGTACCCCAATGGCTTGCACCGCGACCGCATCTTGCCTGCGATTGACTTGCTCAACGAACGCATGCAAGTGCTCAATGTGGACAACGGCACCGACTACCGCCGCCGCACCTTAGAACAAGTTGATTTGTATTTGCAGCCGCTGGGCGAGGCCACTGACGCCAAGATGACTGATGCGTTCAACCGTTTGGCTGAGTGCCAAGATGAAGACCCCATCTTGCACATTGAGGCACGCCAAATCAAAGCCCGTCGCCGTGCCGGTGGTGTGGTGTGGTTTGACTTCAAAGATTTGTGCGGTGGCCCACGTTCGCAAAACGATTACCTCGAAATTGCCAGCCAGTTTCACACCGTGTTGCTCAGCGATGTGCCGCACATGCCTGTGAACCGTGCGTCAGAAGCACGTCGCTTCACGTGGTTGGTCGACGTGTTGTACGACCGTCGCGTCAAGCTGATGATGTCAGCGGCTGTTCCCCCTGAAGATCTGTACACCGAAGGCCCGATGTCGCACGAGTTCCCACGCACTGTGTCGCGCTTGAATGAGATGCAATCGGCTGAGTTTTTGGCGCTGGAGCGTCGCACGGTAGACACAGGGTTGACATGAAAAAAGTAATTCTTCTTAGCCTTTGTTGGTTGGGTTTAGCTGCTGCGTATGCGCAAGGCCAAGCGGCTGCACCGGCACCGGTGCCCACACTCGAGGCGCGTCAGGCCGAGGGGCAGCGTTTGTCAGCACAGCGCCAAAAGCTGGATGACACCTACCAAAAAGAGCTCAAGGCTTGTTATCAAAACTTTGATGTGACGAACTGCCGGATTGAAGCGCGTGAGCGTCGCATCCAAGCGAACGCAGCCTTGCGCAAAGAAGAGTTGCGTTACAACGCGAGCGAGCGCCGCATCCAAGCCCAAGAGGCGATGCAGCGCACCCAAGAAAAAAACAGCGAAGCCCAAACCAAAGAGGCGCAAGCCAATCGCGCGCAAGCGATTCAAGCGGGCAAGGATCGCGCGGATGCAAACGCCCAAAAGCAACTTGAACACGAATTGCAAGGCACCAAGCGCGGCGAGTACGAGCAAAAGCAGCGCGAGGCGGCGCAACACCGAGCGGATGTAGAAAAGAAGTTGCGTGAGCGCAGCAAAGAACCCGCAGCGCCGCTGCCCGTGCCCAACAAATGACGCATCCCTTGCGTGACTTGGTGCAAGAAGCCTTTGCACCCTTGGGTGTCTTGGCACGCGCCACCGATCACTTCAACCCGCGCCAAGGTCAAACCGACATGGCATTGGCCGTCGCCGATGTGGTGGCACACGGCGGCAGCTTGGTGGTCGAAGCGGGAACCGGTGTGGGCAAGACCTTTGCCTATTTGGTTCCTGCCTTGTTGAGTGGCGAGCGCGTGTTGCTGTCTACCGCCACCAAGGCTTTGCAAGACCAACTCTATGCACGTGATTTGCCGCGCTTGGTGCAGGCGCTGAACTTACCCATTCGATTGGCCTTGCTCAAAGGCCGCTCCAGCTATTTGTGCACGCACCGCATGGAGATGGCGAGACGCGACACGCAAATACCCGACCGCCACACCGTGCACCTGCTGTCGCGTATCGAGACGTGGTCGCTCAGCACCCGCACCGGCGACTTGGCCGAGTTGCCCGGTTTGGATGAACGTTCGCCCTTGATCCCGCTCATCACCTCGAACCGTGAAAACTGTTTGGGCTCGCAATGCCCGAAGTTCAAAACCTGCCACGTCAACGCCGCCCGTCGTGAGGCGCTGGGAGCAGACGTGGTGGTCATCAACCACCATTTGTTTTTCGCCGACATGGCTGTGCGCGAAACCGGCATGGCCGAGTTGCTGCCCAGCGTGCGCGTGGTGATTTTTGATGAAGCACATCAGCTCAACGAAGTCGGCGTGAACTTCTTGGGCCACCAATTAGGCACGGCGCAACTGCTTGATGTGACGAGAGACATTTTGGCTACCGGTTTGCAATTGGCACGCGGCTTGGCCGATTGGCAAGGCGTGTGTTCGGGCTTAGAGCGCGCAGCACGCGAGTTGCGATTGATGGGCGGCAAGCGCATGGGCGCGGTCAAGCTGCGCTGGACCGAGGACGCGCCAGAGGGCATTCATGCCGGCGCGTGGGCGCAATCGTTGCAAGACGTGGGCGCGGCGTGTGTGCAGGCGTTGCAGGCACTCGATACCGTCAGTGAAATTGCGCCCGACTTCATGCGCTTGCACGACCGTGTGGCAGAAGTCGCCAAACGCGTGGACGCCTTCCTCAACCCTTGTGCGCCCGATGCTGTGCGCTGGGTCGATGTGAGCGCTTCGCAAATGCGCTTGATGGAAGCCCCTTTGGACATTGCCGAAACGGTGCGCGAGCGTTTGATGAAGTCATCATCTGCGATGGCGGACGATGAAGCGAACTATGAATCGCATCACGCGGCGGACCAAGAGCCACCGCCGTGGCACGATGAGCCTTCGTTGGATGACGCGGATGACGATGCCGAGTCTTCGGCTTTTGACCATGCGTTTCCCATGCGCCCCACAGAAGACACGCGTCCACGCAGCTGGGTGTTCACCTCCGCCACTTTGGGGGACGACCCGCGCTTGCGCTGGTTCACCGAGCCTTGCGGTTTAGAGTCCGCCACGGTGCTGCGTGTGAGCAGTCCGTTTGATTACCCTGCGCAAGCAGCGTTGTATGTGCCGCGTGACATCGTGCGGCCCAACGACCCTGCACACAGCGCACAGGTGGCCGCCGTTGCCGCGGATGCCGTGCGACGTTTGGGCGGACGCACCTTGGTGCTGACCACCACCTTGCGCGCCTTGCGTGCGATTGGCGATGTGCTGAAGCAGCAACTCGAAGGCTCAGGCATCGAGGTGTTGGTGCAAGGTGAATGGCCCAAGCGTCATTTGATGGAACGTTTCCGCGACGGTGCCAAAGTGGGTGAGGGCGGCTGCGTGTTGGTGGCCTCAGCCACGTTTTGGGAAGGCTTTGATGTGCCGGGCGATGCGCTGCAGTTGGTCGTCATCGACAAGCTGCCGTTCCCGCCGCCGAACGACCCGTTGGTCGAAGCGCGCAGCAAGCGCTTGGAGGCGCAAGGTCGCAGCCCCTTCAATGATTACTTTGTGCCCGAGGCCGTGGTGGCGTTGAAGCAAGGGGCGGGGCGTTTGATTCGCACCGAGTCAGACCAAGGGGTGTTGGTGTTGTGTGACAACCGCTTGGTCACGACGGGGTATGGGCGCCGTTTGATGGCGGCGTTGCCGCCCATGCGTCAGCTGCAAAGTGCCGACGCATTGGCTCAGTCCTTAGACGAGCTGAGCCAAGACTTTATTTCCAGAACTTCCACCACGACTTTTTAGTCGCCGCGCGTTCGGGGTACAAAAACGCTGTGTTGGGGTACGTGGTTTCCAACACGCGTTTGGTGTCATCGCGCAATTGGTTCAAGCCCAGCTTGTCGTAGGACTGAACCATGATGAACAAAGCTTCTTCAACCGCGGGCACATCACGGTATTCCTGCACCGTGGTTTGTGCGCGGTTGACGGCGGCCACATAAGCGCCACGCTGGTAGTAAAAACGCGCCACGTGGACGTCTGAACGTGCCAATGAGTTCTTGATGAACGCCATGCGCAGACGCGCATCTTCAGAATATTTCGAGCTGGGGAATCGCAGCACCAACTCGCGGAAGGCTTCAAACGATTCTTTGGCTTGCTTGGGGTCGCGCTCTGCCAAGTCTTGCTCTGCCACCGAAGACATCAAGCCGAGGTTGTCGTTGAAGTTGACCAAGCCTTTGAGGTACAGCGCGTAGTCCATCGCGGGGCTGGCGGGGTGCAATTTGATGAAACGGTCCAGTGTGGCCACCGCTTGCACCGGTTCGTTGGTTTTGTACTGAGCCCAGGCTTTGTCGAGTTGGGCTTGTTGCGCCAGTGGGGTGCCCGCTGCGCGGCCTTCAAGTTTTTCGTACATGCCGATGGCTTTGTCGTAGCCGCCCGCCGCCATTTCGTCTTTGGCTTCGTTGTAGAGCTTGTCGTTGCTCCAGTCTTTGGTGGGGTCGTAGTTGCTGTCAGCACATCCTGTGAAAAGAATAGCCGTAGACAGGCCGAGAGCCATCCACACCGTCGATAATTTGAGTCGTAACACCACAGGTCAACCTCTTGAAGCAAAGTCAAACCATTCTATCGGCACAGCCCGCATCCTCCACCTCGCCCGCGGAGGATGTTTTGCTGGATGAGCACGCCGATCTCACCGACGGCGCAGAGGTCGAAACCCGCGAACTCTCGATTCCGACGGACTTGCATGGCGAGCGCTTGGACCGTGCCTTGGCGGTGTTGTTGCCCGAGTTTTCGCGCAGTTTTTCGCAGCAGTTGCTCAGCGAAGGTTGTGTGAGTTGCGTGTTGCCTGCCCCACGCGTGATGACCAAAGCATCGGCCAAGGTGCGCATGGGCGAGCGTTACCAGCTCATCTTGAAGCCCACGCCGCAAAGCCAAGCCTTCAAGCCGGAAGACATTCCGTTGCATGTGATTTATGAAGATGCGGAGTTGCGCGTCATCTTCAAACCGGCGGGTTTGGTGGTGCATCCTGCGCCCGGCAACTGGAGTGGCACTTTGCTCAACGGCTTACTGGCCATGGACCCGCAGGCCGTCATGCTGCCGCGTGCGGGCATCGTGCACCGCTTAGACAAAGACACCAGCGGCCTCATGATCGTGGCGCGTACGCGCCGTGCGATGGACGCACTGGTGGCCATGATTGCCGAACGTGACGTGCGCCGCGAGTATTTGGCCGTGGCCTATCGCAAGTGGAGTGGCATGCCCGTGCGTGATGTGGTGGCGGCGATTGGTCGTGACTACAAAAATCGCTTGCGCATGGCCGTGGTCGATCTTGAGCGCTTGCCAGGCAAAGAGGCGCACACCACGTTTGAGTGCTTGAGCAGTCAAGAAGAAGCTTGCTTGGTGCAATGCACTTTGCACACAGGGCGCACGCACCAAATTCGCGTCCACATGGCGCACTTTGGCCACCCCTTGGTGGGCGACTCCTTGTATGCAGGCCCCATGAACATGGGCATCGAGCGCCAAGCTTTGCATGCCTTCCGCTTGAGCTTTGAGCACCCCATCACGGGTGAGCCACTCAAGTTTGAAGCGCCGTTGCCGGACGACATGGTCAATTTGCTGGCCGGCTTGGGGCTCAAGCGTCCCGAAGTCGCGTAATCGGCGCGGACTGCGCCTAAATATCGCCCTCCGGTACAATATAGGCTTACGCTTGTGAAAGCGGTGAGCCCTTTGGCTCTGACTCGTGTCATGCCCCGCATGACCCTTAACAGCCTCAAGATGAATTTTTGTAGGCCATTTCCTCGACCCTTGACCCGGAACTCGCACGATGAACACCGTGGATGCCAAGCGCGTACTTGAGACCGCCCTGATTTGTTCGCACCAACCCATTCAGATTCGCGATTTGCGCGTGCTGTTCTCTGACGCCTTGGGCGCAGACACCATTCGCACCTTGCTCGAAGAGTTGCAGCTCGACTGGGCGCAGCGCGGGGTGGAATTGGTGCAAGTGGCCACGGGGTGGCGCTTTCAAAGCCGCCCAGAAATGCGCGAGTTTTTGGATCGACTCAACCCTGAAAAACCGCCCAAATACTCTCGCGCCGTGATGGAAACCTTGGCCATCATTGCCTACCGTCAACCTGTGACCCGTGGCGACATGGAAGATATCCGTGGCGTGACGGTCAACTCTCTCGTCATCAAACAACTCGAAGACCGCGGTTGGGTGGAAGTCATTGGTCACCGCGAAACCGTGGGCCGTCCTTCTTTGTACGCGACCACGCGCCAGTTTTTGGATGATCTAGGCTTGGCCTCGCTCGACCAATTGCCCGTGTTTGACAGCGCGCAAGCGCAAGCCAACGCCTTTGCCCGTTTGGGTGAAGACGATCCTTCCTTGCAGCTAGACATGGCCCTTGAGTCTGCTGAAACAACTGAAGTCGCACCGCCAGCTGAAGGCGACGCGGTTGCAGAGGTGGCGGCACAAGCCCCCGTTGCGCTCAGCGACGAAGCCCCTATTTTTGAACTTTCCTCACCCAGAGACCCCGCCCCAACCGGCGACGACACGCATGAACACTAAACACCACGACCTGGGTGGCAAGCCAACCGACCACTCAGATGAGTTCTTGGACGACGACACCGCTTTTGACTTTGATGACGTGGTGTCTGGCGAGTTCGATGCCGAGCTCATCCGCGCCGAATCCGCACCCGAAAAACGCGTGCTGTTGCCACAACCCGAATCGCCCAAGTTGCACAAAGTTTTGGCCCAGTCGGGCTTGGGCTCGCGCATCGAGATGGAGCGCCTGATTGCTGAAGGCCATGTGGCCGTGAACAACGAAGTGGCCCACGTGGGCCAACGTGTGCAGTTTGGTGACCAAATCAAGGTCCATGGCCGCCAGCTCAAGGTACGGATTGCACCGCCACCGCCTCGCGTCATCGCGTACCACAAACCTGCGGGCGAAGTGGTGACCACCGACGACCCACAAAACCGTCCCACCGTGTTCCGCCGTTTGCCACGCCTGTACCAAGGCAAATGGCAATCCGTGGGCCGTTTGGACTTGAACACCGAAGGCCTGTTGCTGTTCACCAGCTCAGGCGAATTGGCCAACCAGCTGATGCACCCACGCTTTGGCTTGCAACGTGAATACGCTGTGCGCTCGCTGGGCAAGCTCAGCAAGGATCAAAAAGAACAACTCATCACCGGCATCCAGTTGGATGACGGCCCTGCCCAGTTTGGTTCAATTGAAGAGGGCGGTGGTGAAGGCTCTAACTGCTGGTACCGCGTGACCATTTCGGAAGGCCGTAACCGCGAAGTGCGCCGCATGTTCGAGGCCGTGGGCCACGCCGTGAGCCGTTTGATTCGTATCCGTTACGGCGCCATGGTGTTGCCACGCGGCTTGAAGCGCGGTGCGTTTGTCGAGCTCGGCGAGCGCGACATCCGCGCCTTGATGGAAGCCGCCGGCGCCGAAGCGCCGTTGCAAAGCGGCCCTTCACGCCACGACCGCAACGAACGCGCCAACAGCCGTCGCCGCGGTAACAGCGTGGGCCCACGCCCATCGACCCCGCGTGCACCCGAAGAGCGCAGCGGCCCCGAGCGTTTGGTGCGTACCGAGCGCCGCCGTGGTGGCAAGCCACAAGAGCGCACACAGCAGCCTGACCCGATGCAAACCTCGGTGGGTTACATCGGTGCCGATAGCTATGCCGAAGAGCGTCAACGCAAAAAAGATGGCCAAAAAGCCTTCAAAGCTGGCCTCGTCGGTGGTCCACGCCCTTCAAGCGGTGCCCCACGCCGAGGCGGTTCAGCCGGCGGTAGCTTTGGTGGTGGCCGCTCTGGCGGCGGCAACTCAGGTAACCGTGGCCGAGGTGGCCGATAAATCACAGCGAAGATGCACCAAAAACGCTTGCCCGTTCAAGGGAAATCCCTTGAAACGGTTAAAATAGCGGGCTCCGCACCTTGCGAATAAAAATTTCAATCACAGTCAAAACAGGGAAACTCCAAATGACCGAACGTACTCTCTCCATCATCAAGCCAGACGCAGTTGCTAAGAACGTCATCGGCCAAATCTACGCACGCTTCGAAGCTGCTGGCTTGAAAGTGGTGGCCGCTCGCATGGCTCACTTGTCACGCGGCGAAGCCGAACAGTTCTACGCTGTGCACAAAGCACGTCCTTTCTTCAAAGATTTGGTTGACTTCATGGTCTCTGGCCCTGTCATGATCCAAGTGCTCGAAGGCGAAGGCGCGATTCTGAAAAACCGCGACTTGATGGGTGCAACCAACCCGAAAGAAGCCGCAGCTGGCACCATCCGCGCTGACTTCGCTGACAGCATCGACGCCAACGCCGTGCACGGTTCTGACGGTCCAGAAACTGCAGCAGCTGAAATCAGCTTCTTCTTCGCAGGCATGAACGTTTACGGTCACTAAGAGGCAATTGGCGTGGCTGGTCACAGCAACGCCGACGCAAAAAAATGACGGCCAACCTGCTTGATTTTGATCTCG
>Ga0213920_1001123_pt1 | contig 15966 bp, 43 predicted proteins | sample McNCre1117MG_FD_161054 | JGI IMG/M metagenome (GOLD analysis project Ga0213920, IMG submission 161054) | Freshwater microbial communities from McNutts Creek, Athens, Georgia, United States - 11-17 MG | ecosystem: Environmental > Aquatic > Freshwater > Creek | place: USA: Georgia | collected...
TGGGGAACTAAAAGCCTCATATGCTAAGTACCATGATTGGAGCAAGGTAGTGGCAGCACACCTATCTCCTGCAAAGGCTGGAAACAAAAAGACATGGAACCAAAAGATCCATGGCAATCCAACAGTTGCAGAGTATGTAAAATCAGTGTTCGACAAGGCAAACTTGGTCCTCGCATGAGACTTCAAGTTTTTTCAGAATACTTACAACTAGCGCAGGCGGGGAAGGTCAACTTCCTCGCCTGTCCTATGCATAAAGAAGATGAACCCGCAATATTTCAGTTGCTCCATAAGGAACAAGATGATAAGGTTGTGCTATACTGTTTAGCATGCGGGTATAAGAACATTGCTGGATACCAGCTATATGAAACTATAAAAGAAAGAATTAAAAGGGTGCAAAATGAACTATGAGCCTAGAATAGGTGATTTTGGGGTAGTCAAGACAAACGGCTGGATCGGATTTATGATTCGCCTTGGAACAAACTCTCGCTGGAATCATACTTTTATTTATGTCGGAGACGAAAAGATTATTGAGGCAAATCCGACAGGAGTAGCTTTAACTGATGTCTCTGTATATCACAATATCGCTTGGAATCATCATGAAGAATTGAGCGACGAAAAAAGGAGCATTATTTCAGAACATGCAAAGTCTCTTGTAGGAAAGCCATACGGCTTCATAGATATCGCAACAATCCTTTTTCGTATCTTTGGATTAGACCTATTTGGAAATAAGAAGTTCTGGAAGCGATTCTCTTTGCGTCAAGGATATATCTGTTCTGAACTTGTGGCGGAATCATACAAGAAGGCTGATGTAACTCTTGTTAATAAACCAAACTATTTAGTCACACCTGGAGACTTGGCAGAGAGACTGATTTATCAGTGAGCCGAAAACAGGATACAGTAAGTAAAATTAGATAAATTAACATATGGCAAAAGTATATATTGAAAGAGCCTACATAGAGGCACATGATGATGATATTGACAATTATGTGATAGAGATCACAACTGGAGATATTTTGATCAGTAAGGTCTATTGTCCACCTAAACCTTGGCTTTATACTTTTACAAATGATGATGGAGATTTAGTAATAAATAACTCTGCGGGTATGGAAGCCAATAAATGGGACCATCTGACCAAAGAGATCCTAGGGGAAGAAAAGGCGGGAAATGGCCAATAGAGACGATAGTAGCGATATCTACTATAAAGATACCATAGCCAATATATTGGAGCTTCTAGGAGCCATATTCATCCAAGAGCAGAGAAACTATGATATGTTAAGTATTATTGCAGATAAGCTTGGTGCAGATGCTAAGAGACTTAGCTCTTTGCACGAACAAGGACAAGTCCTTGCTCCCCCGCCCTCTTTTATATTTGAAAATGACACAGATAAGGAAAATAAAAATGACTGATTATCCAAATTGGTTTGCTATGGGAGCACAATATTATTTTGAAAAATATATGACCCAAGTTAAAGATAGACCTATTACTGCTCTACAAATAGGAGCATATACTGGGGATGCATCCTTATGGCTAATGGAGAATGCATTGACTCATCCTGATTCCCGCCTTATTGATGTAGATACATGGTTAGGCTCAGATGAGCAGATCCATAAAGAATTTAATTGGTCAGATGTAGAAACTGTGTATCAAGCTAAACTTGAACCTTATATTAAATCAGGTAAGGTTATTCCTAAAAAGATGAAATCAACTGATTTTTTACGAGATGCTAGATCTAAATTTAATTTTGTATACATAGATGGAGATCATGAAGCATTTGCTGTACTTGAAGATTTTACTTTTGTATTTGACCTAGTTGTCCCTAATGGCATTATTGCATTTGATGATTATACATGGGGAGAATATTTACCAGTTCATAAACGTCCCGCCTTTGCAATTGATGCTATTAGAAATTGCTACCAAGATAAAGTTGAGGTTATAGATATAGGATCTCAGCTTTGGATGCGTAAACTTTAATTGTTAGGTTTTTAGATCCCCCCGCCAAAAATTGTTAGGTTTCACGTGAAACATTTGTTAGGTTTTTTTACAAACTTAACAAAAACCACTTTCATCAAAATGTTAATGGGGATTTTACATGGATAGAACAGGGTAAAAAACCGAAAACGAAAAAATTATAGTGCGCCCGATATGTCCGATTTGATAGCATTCCAAGCCTAAAATGTGGTCTAAATCACACAAAAAATATCCCAAATGTCCGTTTTGCGACTTGATTTTCTCGGATTGGTGTGCTAGTATTCTACTATAAGAAAGTTAATCAAGGTGATTAAACTAGAAAGGTTAGAAAATGACTAACAGAATATTTGAGCCAATGGCTACAGTAAATAACTACCCTAGAGGACTAATGAACCTCTGCCCTTGCGGACAGGTTGTCCTAGCACCTGCCCAATATCACGAGGGTTTCCCTTGGTGGGAAAATCCTAACCAATGTAAAGAGTTGTGGGATAAATCACAATCCTAACACGGCGTGTCGGCTGGACTTTCGCCCTCTAGTATGCTAGACTTCCAGTCATAACAATTAAATAGAAAATCCTAGGTGAGCCTCTAGCAATAGAGCAAATAAACTAGGTCAAGGCAAATAGATAAAAGGTTTATCTAATATAAAAGAAAGGTGTTCTCAATGAATACACTAAATACACTAACAGTAGTAGTAGAGCCTACTCACTCTATGGCTAGTAGCAATACTAAGTCCCCCTCTATCTTCCGTACTAAAGACGGTAACTATATTAGCCGTATGGCATATGTCTATATGGTAGCAAGCGAGGGTCTTATCTCTCACCGCTACCTAACACCTAACGAGAGCCGTTGGGTATTCAACTTCAAGAAGGAGTCTAACTAATGACTATCACTTATACACTATGGCAGGGCAGCACCCTATTAGCAGTAAATCAAAAGGCTAGCAAGCCCGAGGATATTCTCGCTGTAATAAAAGAATTAGAAAAACTAGGTAAGGGATTTACCTACAATATCCGAGAGGTAGATACTAAGTAATGATGACTAGAAAAGACTACATAAGTTTTGCTAACCTACTAAACACAATGCACAATGGATTTCCCGCCGAGGATTTTAGCATTGACGCAAAAAGATTTTTAGTAAATAATTTATGCGAAATTTTTGAATCAGATAATAAAAATTTTGATCGTGGTAAATTTAAAGAGGCAGTTTATAAAGATAGATAGCTGCAGCGAGTTTAGTTGAATTTTCAACTAAATTTCGTCGATGAGTTATCCACATGACGCACATCACATTAAATTTCACGCTCAAGTTATCCACATGACCTACATCACATTTCAAAATGTCCGATTTGTGGCATTACTGGTCAGTAAATGTCAGACCCCCCTGCTATAATTCTAGGTATAGAAAGTTGAAAAAGGTTTTCAATTCTAAAAAGAAAGGTGGTCTAAAATGACTACACTAAATAAAACTAACATTGGATTAGCACTAGGAATTTCTGGTGCGTTAGAAAATAGAATTTTACACGATTGGAATAATGGTGGAGCAAAATCCACTTATGGTCTAAGCGTTTGGCAACGCAAGGCGTTGCTAAAAGTTTTAATTGGTGAAAATCCAAAATGCTATTGCGTAAATTGTTTGGAGGTCAAATAATGACTAACTCAATTTTTGGTCAAGGTTTCGCTAGTGTTAGCGATTACCCTAGAGGCTTAATGAATTTGTGTCCTTGTGGTCAAGTTGTATTAGCCCCCGCTCTTTATCATAAGGGCGAAAGTTATTGGGAAAATCCTAATAAATGTAAAGAACTTTTTGAGGAGTTAAATAAATGAATCTAAACTTAATTAACAGCCTATATGTAGGCAAATTCTTTTCACCCGATTCTAAATTCGTGAATCACAAAATTGTAAATATCATTTCAATAAATGATGAATCTCGCACAGCCGAGGTTGTTTTACAGCGTTATATCATTGGTAGAGGCGCAAGCGTTTCTACAAATGGAAAACAAATTTTTAATGGCGTAATCTCATATGATGAATTAAAGAAAGTGAATATGTAAATGAAAAAATACACTTTTGGCGTTTGGCTAGATATTGACGCAGAAAATGATGATGACGCTCTACATTTTTTTGATAGCGTTATTAAAAATAATTTGGTTTCAGATTCTTATTGTTTTGAATGGAAAGAGGTTGAATAATGGAAAAAGATATTTTTGGTTTTGAAAAAGCAATTCAAATTGATCATCTAACAGATGAACAAATTAAAATGCTTGATGAAATGTTTAAAGATTTTAAATAAATATTAATCGCACTGCATAACTATGCAGCTGCGTCGACGCACTCGGGCGTGTCGGATCTTATGTGATTAAGGACACATAAATATTTTACGGAATTACGGCGTGTCGCCTTGATTTTGTCGGTTGGTTCTGCTATACTTCCAGTATTAGAAAATAAAGAAAGGTGGTTCAAAAATGGGCTACATTGAAATTTTTAGACTTGACGAGCAGGGTGCTGGTTGGGTTGATTTATCCGAGGCTACTCCTCAAGAGTTGCTAGACCTTGAAATAGGCTTATTTCAAGAAGGGGCTATGTGAGGTATCTCACACCCGCTAAGCGTGGTTTGGATTTGATTATGTCAGACCAGTATGCTAGAATTCCACTATAAAGAAAAAGAAAAGAGGATTATTTATGACCTACCAAATGTCTTGGGAAAGAACTCGTAATGTATGGGATGAGTTTGATACAGATACTGATACCCTTACAGATGAAAATGAATACACAGATGAGGATACTTTTCTCGCACTCCCCGATTTTGACCCCCTAGAGATACTCTAGACAAATGTCAGACCCCTATGATAGAATTACTATCGTAGAAACAACAACTAACAGAAAGAAGGAAAAAATGTCAGTAAATGGCAAAACATACCAAGTAGGAGATTTATTCACTACACAAAAGAGCAAGGTTACAGGAACAATCAAGGAGATTATTCCAGTAAATTCTGCCACAACTCGCTTGCTACTTGATGTAGAAGGCGAGGAACGCTACACAAGCGTTACTCTCTAAATTTTAGCCTAGTGCTAAACAACCTGAGCAAGTTGTAAAAAGGCTCAACACACAAAAAGAACGAAACAAAACGAAAAGGACAAATAAATGCTATCTATGGATTTTGATATTTACTACCTACACCTATGGTTCAATGATGAACAGATTACAGTTACACTCCCGACTTGGTTAGTCCTTGTTGGTGTTGGTGTATTGGTATTCCGTAAGGTAAAGGCAGGTCGCCGATAATGATGACACGAAAAGACTATGTATCAACCGCAGAAATTCTAAACTCATACTTTGGAGAGATTAGAGATGAAGTGTTTGAGGATTTAGTAAATGATTTCATTGTGATGTTTGCTGATGACAATGAACGCTTTGACTCTGACCGCTTTTGGGAAGAGTGCTTCAAGCAAAATGACCCCAACAACTAAATAAAAACAAAACCCAACAAAAAGAAAAGGACATAAAAATGACACTAGGCGGATACACATACCAACTCGGAGATTTATTTACAACAAGCAAGACAGGTGTTACAGGTCGCATTGTAAAATTCTCACCGTTGTCAAATAAAGTAACTCGTGTTCAGTTGCGTTTAGCAAATGGACAACAGCGTTTTGCTATGGTAAAAACTACCAAGTAAAAAACAAAAGATTCCTGAGCAAGAATTAAAACTGCTCCACATTTTTTTATTAGCTGCGATCATGTTGCCCGAACAAATGTTCGAAAAAATCGACGCACTCGGGCGTGTCGCATTACGTGTTACGTGTGAGGTTTATCACAATTGCCACGCTCCACATAATGAGACTACTCCCTAGTATACTAGACAGTAGCGACTTTTTATGGGATAATACTCGTATTAGATTAAATAAAGAAAGAAGGTCTTACTATGGACTATTTAGATTACATTGACGAAATTTATGAGGAATTGGTCTCAGAATTTGGACACGAAATTGAAAGTCAGTGTGAGCATAATCACACTACCGCCTAACGGCGTGTCTCCCACAATTTGTCAGTCCCCTATGCTACAATTTCACTATTAAAACAAAGAAAGAAAGAAGGTCATAAATGAACCTAGATGAATACAAGGCTCACGTTATCGCTCAACGTGAAGCAAGCAAGGCAGAAGCGATGTCAGTCCTATCTGCTACAATTACAACAACAAAGAAAGAAGGTAGCAACTAATGGCTAACACTTACTCAATAGAAAACCTCTTAGAAGGTAAATACTATCGCTCAACTAATCGTAAAGGATTAGACGGAATTATCCAACACGCAGAGAAGCGTTCAGAGATTTGGTATGGCGAAAACTATGAAGCCTACTCAGTCAAAGTCCGCCCAACTTATGACGGCAAAGGTATTTTCCGAAATGACTTTTGGGCTACTATCGCAGTTCAGGTGCGTGATAACTAATGATTAACTCTGCTCAGACTTTTGCTTGCGATGAATGCTCAGGCGTTGGCGTTATCTTTTGGGGTAACGATTTAGACTATGATTGCGAACCTTGCGATTGTGTTGCTGAAAACAAAGACGGCTTAACTTTAGATTGGAATGAATAATGGAATACCTATACTCAGTATCTTGCACCTATGACGGAGATAAGTCCCCGCATTGGGTTGGTCGCTATGATAATGCGATTGACGCAGTAAATGAATGGAATAAATTCGTGGATTGGGGAATGGCAGTAGAATACTCAACTATAAATTTCTCAGAGCCTAATGGCAAAATGCACACAAAGATTTTTTATCGTAATGGAAACGTAGGGGGTAAGTAATAATGGGAAACAATTTTGCTACTGAATTGGCAGACAAGGATTTATTTCCAGAGTTAGATTTGGAAACTGCTATTGGAATGCACCTGCGTTCTAATCACTATCCACCAGTTCCCCTAACTATGGTTGAACCTTGCATCGCTGCAATTGACGCTTATTGGGAAGGCGATAGAGAAAAACACATTGAATTGCCTGCACCAATTACTTGGCGGGACAAAAACTATGCACCTGCATTCGCAATTGTAGAAGGACACCACTTAGACGCTTGGCTACCGCAGGAGGAATACTAAAATGGATCTGTTTGCAACTTTAGCTGAATGGTATCCAGACGGGGATTTTACTGAACAAGATTTATGGGAAGCAATTGCAGAAGTAAATGGCGTAGATGTAAATGAAATTATGGATAGAGATTTGACGGAGTTTATTTAGATGGATGTAATGCGTGAATGGGAACCTGCACTAACTAAAGAGGAGTGCAATAATAAAGAATTGGGAAATTGCTATTGTGGCGAGTGTGAGGAATAAAATTATGGACAAAGTAAAACGAATTCAAGAATTGCGTCGTAGTAATGCTGCAACTGCAATTCCTAGTAAAAAAGTTTATACACGAAAACAAAAACACAAAAATAAATTTAGTTGAAATTTCAACAAAATCGGGTCGACGCACTCGGGCGTGTCGCCACGCTTACGTACGATGTGATATTAATCACGGGACTTGGGCTTGAAAATGTCAGTGGGATTTGCTATACTTACCTCATAACGAAAGGAAAACTAATGGGAAATTTAATTGAATTATTTTGCCAACCATGCCGAGGTGAAAGCAATACCTCTACAATTATCCGTAACCTATGCACTGAACACTATTTTGAGTGGGCACAAGAAAAAATGTATATGGAATTAGATAGATCTACTGAGGATCTCTACCTCTAATTGTCAGTGCTCCCTGCTATAATTATCATCCCAACCACGAAAGGCTAACTCATGAAATTAACTCACACCGTAAAAGTCACCGTAGATTTTGACGAAAACACCATGCCCGATTATGTCCTATCTGCTATCGTAAATTATCCTGAAAAAGATTTGAACGATTTGCTTAGCGATGTATTTACTAGTTCTCTCGACCATATTGGTGCCCTAGATAAAATTAATGCTAACCATGCTTATGCTAAAGTAAGTTGGGCTAATTAATGACTAAACTAAAACGCTCCAATGATAGAAAAGTAACTAACGCTGTTTCTCCTAATGGTAAAACGCCTACAATTGCTAACACTTTCGGTCTTCCCGCTGGAAAAGCTTACTCATGCCCTGGTGCCACTAGTGTATGTGAGAAAGTCTGCTATGCAGGCAAGCTTGAGCGTGTGTATAAAGGCGTAAAGGCTGTACTTCTTCATAACTGGGAATTACTCAAAGACGCTAACAAAGAAACCATGGTAACACTGTTAGATGAAATGATTACTGATTTTCATAAAGACTGTGACAAGCGAGAGGCCCCCCGCCTATTCCGTATCCACTGGGACGGCGATTTTTTTAATGATACCTATGCATATGCATGGAAAGAGGTTATCAATAAGTATCCTGAAACTAGATTTTGGGTATATACACGTGTAAAGTCTGCAGCCCTCATTCTTGACGGAATGTCTAATCTTTCGCTATACTATAGCACGGACGATGAGAATGCTCCAATTGGTGAAGAGTTGCGAGGCAATGCAAAAACGTTGCGCCTGGCGTACCTAGGAAATACTTTCAAGGCTAGCGAAAGCAAGATGAAAGAATTAACGGGCAAAGTTGGTGCAAAGTGTCCTGAGAATTTAAAAGCAATTCCACTTATTTCTAGCAATGGGTCCGCATGTGTCTCGTGTGGCTTATGTGTTTATGGTAAGGCGGACGTAAGATTTTCTGCAAGTAAAAAATAAAAGCTCGGATCAAGTTAACAATATTAGAGGGGAATCTAATGGCAAACGTGGTGGCCCAATTATTTTGGTGGGGAGTAGTTGGGTCCATCATGTCCATTTTTATTTTAATATTTAAAAAGTAAACGGCGTGTTGACTTGACAAATGCAATAAAAAAATCGACCCGCACTCGGGCGTGTCTGGGGATTACGTGTGGATAACATTACGTTGTGAGATTTATCACACGAACAAATTCGGACATTCGGGACAAATGTTTGTTTATTCTATTACGTAGATTGGACAGATGTCAGTCAGACCTGCTATACTTGGGGTAACTCAAAATGAAAGAAGGAAAAAATGGCTCAAGCCTCAACCGCACATAAATCAGAAATTGAAAAGGGAGAAGTTTCTCTCGCAGTAAATCTACGCAATCAACCTGCTTGGCACTCTTTTGCTAACAAGGTTTTCAATCAGACCGAAGCAGTAACAACCGCACAAATGCTAGATGGTGCAAAACTTTCTAATTGGAATGTTGCACTTGAACCTGTTGCAGAATTGTTGCCTGATACTTACACCTCAGTTTCAGAAAACTTTCTTGTAACTCGTGATGACCCTTATTCTGCTGGAACAAAAAATGTTCTTTCAGTTGTAGGCTCACGCTATAAGACTGTTCAGAATGAAGATTTGTTTGCTTTTGCTGACAATCTACACGATGGAAATCCTGATGTTTATTGGGAGTCTGCTGGTTCTCTAAAGAATGGTCGTGTTGTGTATGGCTCTCTTGCTATTCCCCGCACTATGGTTCTTGACCCTAACGGCGCAAATGATGAGACAAAACTCTATCTAATTGTTTGGACTTCACACGATGGTTCTGTTGCTGTTCAATCTGCAATTACACCTGTTCGTGTTATGTGTCAAAACACTCTTAACCTAGCGATGAAAAAGGCTAAGCAGTCTTTCAAAATTCGCCACACTCAGACAGTAGATGGCAAAATTGCTGCTGCTCGTGAGGCTCTTGGTTTGACTTTCTCATACTTTGATGAGTTTGAAAAGCAAGCACAAGAACTTTTCCAAATTGAAGTTGATAACAAGAAGTTTTCTCAAATTATCAACACACTTTACCCAAAGCCTGAAAAAGACGCTAAGGGTTCAATCAAGAAGTGGGAAAATAAAGTTGTCTTGCTTGATGACCTTTATCATAACTCACCAACAAATGCCAACATTAAGGGCACAGCGTGGGGCGTTGTAAATGCTCTAACTGAACGCCTTGATTACTATCGCACTGCTCGCAAGGGTAGCGGTGAAAGTTTGATGGCTGGCGCAAGTGGTTTTGACCCAGTTCTAACCGCTGAAAAAAATAAAATTGTAAAGCAAGTTCTCGCTCTTACAAAATAAAAATAAAATCCTGAGCAAGATTTAAAACTGCTCACCATTTGGTCTGTTAGAATAGTTGGTTAATTCGCTACCCTGTCACGGTAGAGATCACGGGTTCAAGTCCCGTACAGATCGCAAGCTTCTAATTTATAAATATGCATAGCGATGCATAAATATGCAGGCGGGTCGACGCAAAAAAATCCATTTGTCAAGCATTACGGGTGTGATTATGAACACACCCAAATTGTCTCAAAATGTGGGATTCAGCTGGATAATGTCAGTGCTTTACGCTATACTTGGGGGTATGACAGAATTATGGAATAAATACACATATGTGTGTGGAAGTTGTGATGCTTTGGTTGAATCAACAACTAAACTATCTAACTTCTTCCAAGACCCAATTTGCTCTTGTGCTGAAAACTCTCTGACTCTTTTGTCGGTGGTAGATGCTACAATAGGAAACTCAACAACAGAAAAGGATAACCCGATAATGGAAACAACACTAACAACAGAATACAACCCAAACCTGCTTGTAACTTACAAGAAAATTGAAGATGGCGAAACTTCTTATGTTACCGATAAGGTAAATGACATTGAGTATTCACTTGACCAATCCCGTCGCAACTACAAAATGCTATCAGAAAAGCAGAACGAGTGGTATAAAAAAGAATCACAACTTCGCACTTTGCTTGAAGAAAACTTTGCTGATTCTAACGAACAAGAACTTCTTGCTGAAATTGCAGAAATCTTTGATGTTCCACTAACTAAGGAAATTGAAGTAACCGCTTGGGTTCGTGTTGATTTGACAGTTGAAGTTGATTTGACTTCAGGTGATTTTGACAATGTTGAAGATTTTATTTCAAGCAATCTAACAGTAGATTCTTATGGTTCAGAGATAAATGTAACTAACTATGAAGTTGAACGAGTGGAAGAAGGTGCTTACTAATGGCAGTTATCACTCTTGAAGTCCCGACCCGTGCCCAAATGGGCTACGGGCTGGGCAAGGCAGTTCAGTATGGCGTGGAGTATGAAGTGCTAGGTGATAACCTAGTTGAACTCTCATCAGGTGATGAAATGCGTCTAGCTAAAATGATCGTAGCCTTTCAAGGCAAATTAGTTGAAAGTTCAACTACCAAGTCAGTTCAAGTATCACTACCTAAACCAGAAAAGATTTTCTGATTTGACCCAGACCCCTATGGTCTGGTAGAATAGGAACTTCCTTATCGGGAACGAAACAGGGGCAGTTTGCTAGAGTTCTAGCCCAATGTCGTAAGTAAGAACTAGCACCTAAGTTTATGTCAGACCCCTCTGGTATAATAATCCTACAACCCAACAACAGAAAAGGAAATGCTATGTCAAGAGCAATCACAGTAAAGGTGGCAACACCAAAGGTAATCAACGCACTAGAAACAAAGTTGGCTTCTATCAAGGCTGACTATGCAAATCAAGCAGAGAACGAAGCAAAGTATGAACTTGCTCGTAAGGAGTGGCAGAAGGCAGTTGGCGAGTTTGCAATCGCAAATGTAGCAAAGGCTGAAAACTTCCGCACAAACTATCGTGCTTGGAACAAAACTCTAAATGTAGATTTTGACCTAACAGTTAGCGAATACGAGTTCCCTAAAGAACCTGAACGCAACTTCACAACAATGCACCAGCACACTTACAATGAAATTGTAGAGGACATTACCAATGCCCTAACAATTCTCAAAATGACAGATGAGGAAACAGTAAATGCTTCTACTATGAAGCAAATCGCTAAGTATCTCTAATAGGCTTGGGGGACTAGCAATAGTCCCCCACCTTCCCTATTGACAAAAACACTACGGAAAGGGTAGAATAGCCAAATGGACACAATGATAATCATAGGCGGAATAGTAATAATCGGTCTTCTAATTGTAATCGGAGGTATCTCATAAATGGGTGCTAGAACAAACTACACAATCATCACAACTGAAAATCCTGAACAAAACATCAATGTGTATGCACACTGGGACGGCGATAGCGCAGTTTCTAATCTGCAACACGCTATTAAAAAAGCAATGCCCCGTATCAAAATGGGCGACACTTCATATGCAGTTCGCATAATCATTGACAATCTAACTATGGAAGGTCGGGATAGCGAAACAGGTTATGGAATTTATATTGGTTCTGAAATTACACACGAGGAACAATATGAATACAAGGAAATAAATTTACTGAACAACACAGTAACAATCGGCAACACAACTTACAACATAGATGCTTGGTTACTAGCAACAGTATAAATTTTGCAAGAACCATACACGTGGATATTAGTTCCACATACATGGTAGCAAACATCCTGAACATGATGTAAAACTGTTCATCTTTTTTTGCGTAGATCGCAGCTGAAAAATTTTTGCGGGTCGATAAAAGGTATAAATCGGACATTACGGGTATGTGATCAAAATCACGGGTATTACGTCTCACATTACGAGATCGTGGGATATTTCCTGGACATATGTCAGTGCCTTACGATATAATTGCTATATTCACCCAACGAAAGGATAAATATGTCTAATAGAATAAAGGGATATATTGGCAATGTTTTGGATGGCAAGAAGCTTGCCAAGATCGCCAATGATATCTATAACCTACAATATAGTTCAGACTTTAGCGAATGCACAGTAGATAATCTATTATTGATTGAACTAGAGGAAAAGAATGTATTTGGAGATCCCAAGTATGCTGTAGTATGTAGCGAAGGTGTAGGCTGGGAACAAGATACATATGGTTGTCTTGAGATCCCTACCAATATTGGACAAATGGGACTATGGAATGGAAGAGTGTTTATCTCAGTAGATACTGTTAAGTCTTGTATGACTGATCAGACTGAGGATATCTCTGAGTACATTCGTACTTTTGGATCCCGCCTTGATTCTAACTGTTCCCTATGGCAGTCAAAAATGTCAGTGGCACCTGCTACAATATCCGTATGAATACACTAGAGATGTTTGATAAAGTAATTAATGTAATCTATGAGGATAATTACTCACACCTTGACTTTATGGATAATATGGGCGGGGAAGATTGTGATTGTATTATCCACAATGTCTTAAACTACTTACATGAATACGAGGTTAAATAATGTTAGGTTATACTCAGAATGATATTGATGCTATGCAGGCTTCTATAGAGATTGCTAAGAAGTTCTTTTTGTCCCACCCGTCCGATCTAATGAATAAACAACCTGTTTTAGATGGCCTAGATTCAGCCCAAAGCTTCTTTGATGGCTTATGGGCAGAAGGCTATTTGGACTATTTGGACTAGACAAATGTCAGCCCCCTATGCTAGAATAGGATACTCAACCCAACGAAAGGAATACAATGCCTAAATACACAGTTACCGCACACGCTATTACTGACCTACAACTCGTAGTAGAAGCCAACTCACCACAAGAAGCAGAGCAAATTGCTATGACTAAGCCTACTTTAGAGTGGGACAATCTTGGCTATGAGTTTGTTCTTGACTTTACCGAAGAGGTAAAATAATGCCGAACTGGGTCTATAACGGTCTTACCATTGAAGGTAACCCTGATTCAATTAACAAAATGGTAGCACAGTTAAATAAGCCATTTGTCAATAATGTAGAAGCAGTTGGTGATTTGGCATTCAACGTTAAGCAAATCAAATATCCAAATCCTATTTTTGCATTTCGCAATATCTATTCTCATCTTGACCACGGTGTCACGGATAAAGAATATATTGAACAACCCCCACGCAATGACACTACTTCATTTGCAGATTTTATGAAGTTTGAGACCAATGACTGGTATAACTTCAATAACCGTGAATGGGGCACTAAGTGGGATGTTGCTGTATCTGAGGATGATAAGTATCCTGATACATATATGGAAGGTCCTACCCCTAATGGTGAGAATCTAGTTGTATATTATAACTTTAATACTGCTTGGTCTCGTCCTCTTCCTGCCCTGCAAAAATTATCTGCACAGTATCCTAATTTGCTCTTCACTCTTTCATATGAAGAAGAAACAGGTTGGGGTGGTGAAATGGAATTCCTTCGTGGAGAAATCATTTCAGAATCAGAGTATGACAATATGTGTCGTGACTGCGATTCAACTAATTGTATGGAGTACTGCGAAAATGACTGTGGTGAAATCTGTAATGTTTGCCATTGGTTAGGTGAAGCAGATTTAGAGGCTGTAGCACAATGTGAAGACCACAAGCAATATCTAGACACCAAGGTACCTGAGTACAGAAAGGTAGAGGCATAATGGATACACTGACACTGGACCCATATCTAATGAAACAAGTAGAAATGGGTATGGACGGAGCAGACATTTTGCACGGACATCTTAAAACATTAATGTATGAGGCGGAACAAATTCTTGATCGTTGTATTGAGGTTGAGGAAGAATCTGGAGAAGCAATGGATTCCATGGAAAGAACTAATGCTGAGGGTTATCTTGACGCATTAGCACATATCTATAGCCTCACATATGCAATTGCCTTTGCAAAAGCGGAGGTAAAAAATGCTGTTCATTGATACTTTAAAATCACAGGACATAAAAGATATTGAAAGTAATATCAAAGATGATTTATATGATCATTGGTATAACAATCATGCAGATGAAGGCGAAGATGTTGTTGAATTTGAATTTATGCAATTTGCATCAGATGACCTTAAACAACGCTATAACGAATACTACGGATATATTGAAGGAGATGATTTCTTACTATGATGTCTACTGAATTAGATTTACAAGAGAAAACACGTATGCAAGATGTATATCGTGACATTGAAGAGATTATAGATAAGATTAGCGTACTTCCTGTTGGTCAACCCCTGGTCTGGGTATATGTCTGGGATGTTGCACGTACATTATGGACTGATATCATGGAGGGCGGGGAAGAAGAATACTGTACTGCCATGGATGAAGAAGAGATGTGGGAGTTATTCTGGACTCAAGCAGATAAGAACGGGTTTAGTTTAGAATATGGCACAGAAGACCTATATGAACATGTGCGGGATTGGATGATTGATCAAAGAATCATTGAAGAAGCAGAAGAAGAACTTGACGAGGATGAAGATGATATGCTACAATCCGTAGAGGAAGAGGTATAACTATGTCTAAACAAGATGATAAACTACACAGTCATATTGCTAATGGGTTATCAGATACTCGTGTATCCCCCGCAGTTTTAGCATACAAAATGCTGCAGGAGAATGTATATGTAAATGAATCCTTATTGCAATATTTCGTAAATTATGTAAATACCATGGCTCAGGCTACGGTCCTGCCCCTGCACCTCCAAGAGGTTCAAGAGCACTGCAAGACATTACAGGTTTCCCTTCAGGAGTTGGGCCTGCTGGGAACGCAAGGTAGAACTCATGCTACACAAAATGAGTATCTAGCCTTATAGGATAGGGCGTTCAGGCATAACTGCCAAGTCCGTCTAGGACCCTCAAGTTGCGTTGGGCAGCTTGGGGGTCTTTCTTTATTTTATTTTAGATCTTTATACCCATCTGGTCGTTGTCGTTGTTTTTTTTGCCAGACATTACGAAGGGGCGGGAAATTCACGGGGATTTTTCAGACATTACGAACCTAGCTAATATCACCTAGATAATACATAGTATAAAAATCGAAGTATAAGAATATTAAAATATACAGACATTACGATCAGCATATAAAATTCGTGGGATATTGTATAAGCATATAAGATCGTATTTGTCAATAGGAAAATATGGACATTTCGTACAATATTGTGTGAATTTGATCACATTTATACATATTTGTACAATTCTGTACACATTTTGTATGATTTTGATCACATTTTGATGAAAATAAGCGTAAATTGGTCAGAATTGTGATATTTTTCACATAATTTTATGGCATATTTGCTTGACATTACGATTGCATCTATGATATGCTCTATAACCCATTACAA
>Ga0213920_1001126_pt1 | contig 15935 bp, 15 predicted proteins | sample McNCre1117MG_FD_161054 | JGI IMG/M metagenome (GOLD analysis project Ga0213920, IMG submission 161054) | Freshwater microbial communities from McNutts Creek, Athens, Georgia, United States - 11-17 MG | ecosystem: Environmental > Aquatic > Freshwater > Creek | place: USA: Georgia | collected...
AAAAGCAGTTGTAGCACGAGAGTCTTTTGAGAAAAGAACAATTTTATCCCCTTTTGCCATATTCAAGTCTACACCTTTAAACAAGATTTCTCCGTCTATAGAAGCACTTAAATTTTCTACATTTAAAATTTGATCTCCTGCTTCACGATCTTGGTCAAAAATAATTGCGGGATAACGGCGGCTTGACGGCTTGATTTCAGAGATATTCAATTTTGAAATCATTTTTTTACGAGAAGTCGCTTGTTTTGATTTGGCCACATTCGCAGAGAAACGACGAATAAATTCTTCCAATTCTTGTTTCTTTTCCTCAGCCTTTTTATTTTGTTGAGCGCGTTGTTTAGCGGCTAATTGACTTGATTCGTACCAAAATGTATAATTCCCAGAGTAATGATTGATTTTTCCAAAATCAATATCTGAGATATGAGTACATACCGCATCTAAAAAGTGACGGTCGTGAGATACTACAATTACCGTATTTTCATAATTAGCTAAGAAATTTTCTAGCCAAGCAATGGTTTCAAAATCCAAATCATTGGTAGGCTCATCCATGATTAGTACGTCAGGATTTCCAAAAAGAGCTTGAGCCAAAAGCACACGCACTTTCATTTTTCCTTCCAAATCGCCCATCATAGTATAATGGTTGTCTTCGGTAATTCCTAAATTGGACAACATTGAAGCTGCATCAGAATCAGCATTCCAACCATTCATTTCTTCAAATTGCACTTGCAACTCTCCTATTCTATCGGCATTGGAATCATTATAATCTAAATACAATTCGTCCATCTCCTTTTTGACAGCATACAATACTTTGTTTCCCATCATTACAGTCTCCAAAACAGTGTATTCGTCAAACATATTGTGGTTTTGGTTCAAAACCGACATACGTTTTCCTGGCTCTAAATGGATGTGTCCTGAAGTAGGATCCATTTCGCCTGAAATGATTTTTAAAAAGGTAGATTTTCCAGCACCGTTGGCTCCAATAACTCCATAAATATTACCTTGAGTAAAGGTAGTATTTACTTCGTCAAACAAAATTCGCTTGCCAAACTGAACTGATAGATTATTAACTGATAACATGTGTCTATTATTTTTTTGCAAAAGTAGCAAAAATCTAAATAGTATTCTATTTAAATTCTGCGAGCTAAAATCAATTTTTATACGATTATGTATTAGAAGAAAATCAACGATTCCGACAAAAAACTATTTATTCTATAATTTTAACAATATTTGTTCCGTTTTATTTTTTTTTAATTTATGTAACAAATACTTTTACACTCTTACAGCAATTAATTTTTATAACCTAAAAACCAAAAAAAATATGAATTCAGAACAAACGAAGTCGAATAACTCGGCGCTATCGACCTTAATTACGGTCTTTTTCTTCTGGGGATTTATTGGAGCATCTAATGGTGTTTTTATTCCCTTTTGTAAAGCAAAATTTGGATTAGATCAATTTCAAAGTCAGCTAATTGACTTCGCATTTTACGGAGCCTATTATATAGGAGCTTTACTTTTATTTATTTTTAGTAGCGCTGCCAAAAGAGATATTCTAAACGGTTGGGGATTTAAAAAAGGAATTATCAACGGACTATTGATTAGTACTTTTGGTGCAGCTTTAATGATATTGGCTGTTATGCAAGGAAGTTATTTATTCATCTTGGGAGCTTTATTTATCGTTGCTTTAGGTTTTTCTTTACAACAAACTTCAGCGCAACCTTTTGCCGCATCATTGGGAGAACCTCATACAGCAGCAAGCCGATTGAACCTTGCAGGAGGAATCAACTCTTTAGGAACTACAATCGGACCAATTGTGGTTTCTTTTGCTCTTTTTGGTGTAATTTCTGGTGTAAGTATTGAAGAATTTGCTCAAAAACCAGACTCATTAGACTCAATGATTACTTTATACATTGCAGTAGGTGCATTATTTTTATTAGCAGGTGCATTATTCTTTTTCTCAAAAAAATTACCTTCTGGAAAAAGTGATGATACTTTTGAAACTGCTAACAAAGCATTGAAAACCTTAGTGATTATTACTGCTATTTTAATTGCCATTTTTGCTTACATATTCTCGCGCTATGAAGACCCTGAATTCATTTCTCGTTTTATTGAAAACAAAGAAAAAGATTATTTAGGATTAGGACTATCTCTTTCTACTTTATTGGTTGTGGTTATTGGGCTATTATTTGCTAATGCTACTGCTCAAAAAAATGCGGAAGGTTGGGGAGCTATGAAATACCCACAATTAGTTTTAGGTATGTTAGCCTTATTCACTTATGTAGGTGTAGAAGTAACTATTGGAAGTAACTTAGGGGAATTATTGAAAACAGAAGATTTTGGAGCTATTACAGGTCCTGCATTAGCACCTTTTATGTCTATGTATTGGGGAAGTTTAATGATTGGACGTTGGGCTGGAGCTATTTCGGTTTTCAATCCATCTTCTCAAATGAGAAAAATATTGCTTATTGTAGTACCGTATGTGGCTTTTGGAATAGTATTAACTGCTAATGCCATTTCAGGTCAAGACATCACTCCATTGTATGCTTATGCTTTTGTAATCGTATTCCAAATTGTTGGTTTCTTCTTAGGAAAAGATCAACCATCAAGAACTTTAATGATTTTTGGTTTAATGGGAATGGTTGCCATGCTAATCGGTTTAGCAACAACAGGACCAATTGCAATTTTTGCTTTTATGAGTGGTGGTTTATTCTTAAGTATTATGTGGCCTTGTATCTTCTCTTTAGGAATAGCTGGTTTAGGCAAATATACTTCTCAAGGATCTGCTTTCTTAGTAATGATGATTTTAGGTGGAGGAATTATTCCACCGCTTCAAGGAAAACTTTCTGATATTATCGGAATCCACCCTTCTTATATCGTTCCAGTTGTATGCTTTGGATACATCGCATTCTTTGGATGGAAAGTGATTGGAATTTTAGAAAAACAAGGTATCGGACACGATATCGAAGTGGGTGGTGGACACTAAAAATACGCAACTAACCAAAACCAACTACCTCCAAAGAGCAATCGCAATTTGGAGGTTTTTTTTGAATCATACCGAAGCTTCGGAATAGTAAATCTAATATCGCACTTCGTAAATTAACAAACCATATAAGGCATATAAGGAAATATAAGTTCTACTCAACAAAAGACTTGTCACCTTGAATTTATTTAAGTAGCTAGGTTTCGTAAATCGTAAATTAACAAACCATATAAGGCATATAAGGAAATTTAAGTTCAACTTAATACTGGACTTGTCTATTATCCTATTTCATTGTTTCATTGTTGAATAAACATTTGGACAATAAAAAACTTTTCTTACATTTGGTCTGCCCTGTAACTGCACCCGACCCAAATCGTTTTCCTTTACAGATTTAATAAAGTTTAACAATAACCGACTACAATTGTTTGTGTAATCACTTTTTTTGATTTTACGAATAACTATTCAAGGTTGTATGAATATATAGTTGAGCGTAGCTATGGAAATTAGGTTAGCTATGCTCAACAAAATAACAAAAAACTGAGCATATAAACGAGTTAGCGGCAATTTGGGCAGACACCAACTAAGAGACAAAATACAATGACAGAAACTCAAATGACAATCGAAATATTGAAACTATGTATTTCACTCTTTACACCAATTTTAGTGTTAATTGTCGGACTTATAGTTTCCAAAAAACTAGAGAAAAATAAACTTGACGTTTTGAAAGAGAAAGAATGGCAAGTAAAGTGGGCAGAAATGTTCTTAAAACAAGCAACAGACTTTAATGACGATATTACAATAGTTATATGCTCTTTATTCAATTTGCAAAGTGAGACTGACCAAAACAAAATTGACGAAATAAAAAAGAAAATTTCCGCCAGTAATAATCGGATATCTGAAATAGATTGGAACATTCGGAATTATACCCAATTCTCAAACACTTACGAACAGGAAGTTATTTCAACGCAGCAAAAATTAATGGACAGCATTAGACAACTTATATCAACAGGACAAGGAAGTTTAGAAGAAGTGAGAAAACAACAATTTGAGTATAACAATGCCGTTAGAAGTGCACATAGCGAAATCCTGAAAATGAAATAAAAACTGCCCATAACAGCTAGAGTTTCGTTGCGGCTGAAAGCCGAGCAATGAAACTCTGGTTGAACGGAACCGGTTACAATGACACCCCTTATGGGTTTATCGAAAAGTTTTTTAGTCCCAATAGCTATCGGGATCAAGAGGATTGAGTTCTTCTTTTTTTTTGAAGTATTTTAAGTGTTGTTTTTTTGTGTTTTCCTTGCACCACTTTGAGCTGTTTTCGGTCAAAATCAAGATCTTGTAATCGTACAGCTCGAACTTCCATACATCTGAGTCCACAGCCATAAAGCAGTCCGATTAGGATTTTGTGTTTCAATAATTTTGCCTTTTGAAGCATTGACCATACTTCTTGTTTGCTCAAAACAACAGGCAGTTTTTTCTCTTGTTTAATGCTTGGTAGATGCAAAAATTGATAAGGTAAACCCTCCGATTTCAGTAATAACCGCAGTCCATAAACCGTATGTTTAAAATACATTTGCGAGGGTGTTTTAGACTTTTTTTGAAGATAAAATAAATAATCTTGAACTTGTTCAGGATCCAATTCGGTTGGAATCTTTCCGAAATACAGCGAAATCGACGCCACATGAAGTGCATAATTATCAAAAGTGCTTTTACTTCTGCCTAAAACAGAAAGTGTTCGTTCAAAACGTTTAATAAGATCTTCAAAACCAATAACTTCACGTTTTGCTTGATTAACATACTTGTTGAATCGTAATTCATCAGGTTGTTTTTTTTTGTAGTCATACTTTTAAATTTTTGATTATATTTGAAAGTACTATTTTTTTCGGTAATACAGCTACCGTAGGTTTAGTTCAACACACGCTACAAGCAATTTGGGTAATTGGCTTAATTTGAAATTGGTTTTGTATTTGGAAGATTTGGCAAATCAAAAAATAGGGCTCAATTTAGTCCCAAACTGCGTGTAGCGCGCGAACGTTAGCTGTAATGAGCCGACCATCGCACATCGACAGAAATATATCAATCGAAAAGCATAGTTAAAATTTATAATGAATGTTATTTGCATCAATATTAAGTATTATCTTGAATTCGATATATAGAAGTTAATATATTAATTTTGCACTGTTGTAACATGAAAGGACTCATGTTAAACAATATATGAAGAAAATTTTTAAAATACAGAAAACCAAGAAAGTGAAAACTGTTGTTAATCGCCCGATTAACGATATTGATGTATCTGTAAAAATGATTCACACTGGACGTATTTTGACGGTCGACGACGTTAATAAAAATAGGTCGAGTAAATATTCTTATCTAGTATTTGATTTTTCATAAGTGGTTGCTTATGAATTTATAGACAATGGCTCCAGAGTAGATTCAGATGGAGTTAAAATAGATGTATTTGCCTTTCATGCTACATTAGTCAATCAAAGATATATCGTTGAAGTCCTACATATGGAACATGATATCCATGTGGTTCAATTTTTTTTAAAAAATCATAGGCTATCAGGAAACAGATTTAATATGTTACTTAACGCTCACAACAAAACTCATGTGTTTTATGTCCTAAATACAATTGTAAATATTGTCAAGACAATATTTAAAAGGAACAATCAAGCTTCTTTCGGATTTATGGGTGCGCCAATTCGTAAAGAAAGTAGTAGAAAATACAATTCTAAAAACATAAATCCTGACGGTACTATTAAAAACACAAAGCGTTTCAGTAGCTATTCGCTTTACGTAAAAAGATATTTTCCTCCTACATTATTTACTCATATCGATTATGAAGATACAAGCTGTTATCTTTTGAAAAACAATAAAAATGTAAATCTAACAAAAAAAGTGTCAGACAATTATTTGAATGAGGTAATCTCGGCGAAATATAATTGATATAAACGCACTACAGCTAACAGCGGTTTGAAGCAATAGTTAGTTTGCTTTGTTACCTTGACGTTTGTTCTTCACGAAAAAATTCTTTCTTTAACAGAAAATAAAAAGTTTCGAAACTTCGCAACTGACGAGAAGCGGCGGGACGTTAAAACCAAAAAAATCCCATCAATGATGGGATTTTTTAATTTATAAAAGAAAAATATTATTTATTTCCTTTTTCAAAATCAGCCACAAACTGTGCTAATCCAATATCAGTTAAAGGATGTTTCAATAATCCGTAAATGGCTGAAAGCGGTCCAGTCATAACATCAGCACCAATTTTAGCACAATTCATAATATGCATAGTGTGACGTACAGAAGCCGCTAATATTTGAGTTTCAAATCCGTAATTATCATAAATCAAACGAATTTCTTCAATCAAAGCTAAACCATCTGTAGAAACATCGTCCAAACGACCAATAAACGGAGAAACATAAGTAGCTCCAGCTTTAGCTGCTAACAAAGCCTGTCCTGCAGAAAATACTAAAGTAACATTAGTTCTGATCCCTTTATCCGAAAAGTATTTAGCCGCCATTACACCTTCTTTGGTCATCGGTAATTTTACCACAATTTGCTCATGTAAGTCCGCTAGCTCCTCGCCTTCTTTTACCATTCCTTCAAAGTCCAAAGCATTCACTTCGGCACTTACATCACCATCCACTAAGTTACAAATGTCAACATAATGTTTTAAGATGTTGTTTTTTCCTGTGATGCCTTCTTTGGCCATTAATGAAGGATTAGTAGTTACTCCATCCAAAACACCTAAAGCTTGGGCTTCTTTAATCTGAGCTAAATTAGCTGTGTCAATAAAAAATTTCATGTTTATTTATTTTATTTTGTTCAATTAATTGGGCGTGACCCAAAGGGTCGGGCTTTACGTTACAATCTTTTTCTTCAAAAAAGGATTTTCACTTCAATCCCTCACGCAAATGCAGTGCAAAATTACAACTTATAATGATTCATCAACATTTTTTCATATACTTTATCTGGGAGTATTCTTTTTAAAACAATCGAAAACTTTTGCATAAATACGCCGACTTTATAATGAATTTTGGGATTTGGATTTTGAATAATTTGATAGACTGCTTCCGCCATTTCATTCGGATTACTACCACTATCAACATGCTCATCCATTGTTTTTAAAACAGTCCCATACACCTTTTCGTAAGCCGAACCTTGAATCACAGGAGCATGAAAACGACCTGCCGCAATATTAGTAGCAAAATCACCTGGAGCTACATTCGTAATTTGAATCCCAAAAGGCTTCACTTCCATTCGTAATGATTCAGTAATTAATTCTAAAGCCCCTTTAGAAGCCGAATACACACTTCGATAGGGCAATCCCATATAGCCTGCAATAGAAGTAATATTAATAATCAATCCTGATTGTTGAGAACGCATTTGAGGTAAAACCGCTTTCATCACTTCGATAGGACCAAAAAAATTAGTCTCAAAATTATTCTTAATCTCTTGCATTGGAATTTCTTCTAAAGGGCCTGTAATTCCAACACCTGCATTATTAATAACAATATCCAACCGTCCTGCTTCTAAAATAATTTTAGAAACTGCCGTTTGAATTGAATTAGCATCTCGAACATCTAAAGCAACTAATGGGAAAACCGAATTTGAAATTGGGTCAGGATTTCGGCTAGTGCCATACACAGTAAATCCTTTTCGAGATAAAAACTCTCCAATAGATTTTCCTATTCCCGAAGAACCTCCCGTTATTAAAACTACTTTACTCATACTACGATTTATTATTTTTAATTGCTTTGAGCTATAAAAATACTCAAAAAAGAAATTAGGAATAGCCCTAAACAAAAAAATCTTCCTAATGGAAGATTCATAAAAAATGGCAAGCGACCTACATCGCACCGCTCAACCGCTTACCCTTGCTATGTTCCCATCCTGGGGGAGTCTGCAGGAGCTGGTCGTGTAGGACTTGCCGATGCAAATATACAACCTTTTTATATTTTTACAAGTGCATTGCTACTAATAAAATAAGGTTGTATATTCGAGGATTCAAATTTTAAACCATGAAAAAATATAACTTCTTATTTATCATTTTATTAGGCACAATTTTATCTAATTGTGGCGGAGCAAAAAAAGAAAATAACAGCCTGTTTACTTTTGACACCGCTCATTTTAAAGAACAATACCAACCCCAAGAATCAATTGAATTGAATCTATTAAATCCAAATTCAAAAGAAGTCGATAGTGTTGTTTATTTTGTCAACGATGCTAAAATTAGTAGCGCTAAGGGATTAGGGAAAATTTCTTTTGAACTTAAAAATCAAAAATTAGGGTATCAAAATCTTAAGGCTATCATATATTATGAAGGAGAAAATACCGAAGCTACTGACCGAGTAGAATTGGTTTCCAATGTAGAGCCTAAATTATTAAAGTATACTGTTGTGAATACATTTGCACATGATACTGCCTCATTCACCGAAGGTTTAGAATTTCATAATGATACTCTCTTTGAAAGCACTGGTCAAAAAGGAAATTCCTATTTTAGAAAATACGATTATAAAACAGGAAAAGTCTACAAACAAACTAATCTTGATGCAAAGTACTTTGGTGAAGGTATCACCTTCGTTAACAACAAATTATACCAACTAACTTGGCAAGAAAAAACGGGTTTTGTTTACAATGCTACTACTTTAAAATTAGAAAAAACTTTTACCTATAAGAAAGATATTGAAGGCTGGGGAATGACCAATGACGGGAAATATATCTATCAAACAGATGGAACTGAGAAAATTTGGAAAATGGATCCTGCTACTTTAGAAATGATTGATTACATCAATGTATATTCAGGAAATGCTAAAATTAAATCAATCAATGAATTAGAATGGATTAATGATCAAATTTATTCTAATGTTTGGCAAAAAGATGCCATTGCAGTTGTAAACCCTAAAAACGGCTCTGTGGAAGGAGTTTTGGATATGTCAGGCTTACGGAAATTCATCAAAAACCCAACGGCTGAAGTTCTTAACGGAATTGCTTATAACCCTAAAACTAAAACAATATTCGTTACTGGAAAAAATTGGGAGAAACTATTCGAAATCAAGGTTTCAGAATAAATAAAATCAATAAAAAAAGGGAGCAAATTACTCCCTTTTTTTATGAAAAAACATTTTTTATTATCTCAAAGAAAAACTAGTTTTAGAAACTAATTCAGCTTTATCAAAAACATTAACAGTATAAGTTCCTTTAGCAAAATCTTTTCCTGGCAAGTCTTGAGAAATATCAATTGTTTTGTTTTCATATTTCACATTAGTTGTAAAACTATATGTCAATGATTTAACTCCAAAAGATTCGGTTTTTTTATCTCCTAGAACATTATTATTAGCATCAATAACTTGAACATAGTATAATTTGTCCCCTGATTTAGCAATTTTATTTTCTGCAATTGTAAAACTAACTTTAAGAACATCTGCTCTACTCGCTTTTTCAGTTTCAATTTGTCTTCCTGAACTTCTTACTTTAAAAGCAGCTCCTTTTGTATTTAAAACTGTCAAAACTGACCCTTTTTCTACTGTTTTAGCTAAGTCTGTGTTTTGTGTAGTCAAAACTTCATTCGCTTTTTTAGATTCTACTAAAACAACTCTAGTACTATCACGTTGTGTAGTCAAAGTAACATTTTGTTTTTTCAAGTTGTCATTCTCAGCAATTAAAACCTTCATATTGCTTTGCAGTGTAGTCAATTGCGTTTTGAATTTAGAAACATCTCCGTTAGATTTTTTCAAATCTTCCATTAATGCCACTACTTTATCTCTTTCTTTAATCAACTCTTCAGACATGGTTGTGTTTTCTGCAATAGCCGCATCATAAGTTGCTTTTAATTCTTGCAAATCTTTCATTACTGATTCTTTCTCAGTCAATGTAGTTTTCAATTCTGTTCTTACAATTTCAGCATCGGTAGACATTTTAAAAATATAACCTAAACTTCCCAAAAGCAATAATAGTAATACAACTACAACTGCTTTCAAATTTGAATTGCTTTTTTGATTTTCCATTTTAATTTATAGTTTAATAGTTTTCACAAAAATAATAATATATCCATAGGACACAACGAATTTTAAGACAATTATAGTATTTTTGGTCAAAAATATTTTTTATCATGGATAAACTAATTCCTTTTACACTAACCGATCTTGGCAAAATTACGAACCATAGAAATGGGGAAATAAAATTTGGCGAAAAAATGATCACTGTACCGAAAGGAATTGACCCACTAAAATTTCTTGCAACCTGCGAAGCTAAATATGTCTTATTGGGTATTCCAGAAGATATTGGTATTAGAGCCAATTACGGAAGACCCGGAGCGGCATCTGCTTGGAATAGTGCTGTTAAAAGTATTGCTAACATTCAACACAATCAGTTTTGCAAAGGAAGTCAAATCGTAATTTTAGGCCAACTTGATGTTACCAATGAAATGGCAGAAGTAGCACATTTAGATTTTAACGATATTGATGATCGTTCTAAATTAAGTCAATTAGTTGAACAAATTGACAAAGAAGTCTCTCATATCATTTTCAATATTGTTAAGTTGGGAAAATTTCCAATTATCATTGGAGGTGGACATAATAATGCCTACGGAAATATAAAAGGAACGGCTCTTGCCAAGGGAAAACCAATCAATGCAATCAATTTTGATGCTCATTCTGATTTTAGAATTTTAGAAGGTCGTCACAGCGGCAATGCCTTTTCGTATGCCTACGAAGAAGGATTCTTGAAAAAATATTTCATTTTTGGCTTACACGAAAACTACACTTCTAAAAGTGTATTAAGTACACTCAAAAAGATTGAAGATCGTGTACGCTATGTGACGTATGATAGCATCAATATTAGAAAAGAAAAAGAATTTGAACAGGAAATGATTCAAGCTTTAGACTTTATCAATCAGGAGTCGTTTGGCGTTGAAATTGATCTTGGAGCAATTCCAAATATCGCTAGTAGTACCATGACCCTTACCGGTTTTTCAGTAGAAGAACTACGACGTTTTGTTTCTTTCTTTGGAAAATTCCAAAATGCGACCTACTTACATCTTTGCGAAGGCGCGCCAGATTTAGGTGAAGAAAAAAACGATCATTTGATTGGAAAAATCATTGGACACCTTATCACCGATTTCATAAAATCGAATAATCAAAATGAAAATCAGCAATCCCAAGTTGAGCTAAAATAATACATCAAAAATAATAACACTATCTTTGCCAAGTATTGCTGTACTATTACAGCATATTTAATATCAAAAATATGTTATTCGAAGATTTATCACTTTCAAAAAGTATCCAAAAAGCCGTCTATGAAGAAGGCTATACGCAACCCACCCCTATTCAAGAACAATCTATTCCTTTAATTTTAGCCGGAAGAGATGTAATTGGATGTGCACAAACAGGAACAGGAAAAACGGCAGCATTTGCCATCCCAATAATTCATCAACTACACCGAATTGTAGGTTCTTCCAAAAAAGCCAAGCAAATTAGAGCATTGATTGTTACTCCAACACGTGAATTAGCCGTTCAAATTGGGCAAAATTTTGACACTTATGCTAAATATACTAACCTAACTCAAATCACTCTTTTTGGTGGCGTTTCTCAAATTCCACAAGTAGATACCTTAAAAAAAGGAGTTGATGTAGTCATTGCCACACCTGGTCGTTTATTAGATTTACACAAACAAGGGTTTATTGATTTAGACCACTTACATACCTTAGTCCTTGACGAAGCCGATCAAATGTTGGATATGGGATTCATCAATGATGTCAAGAAAATTGTTAAGCTTACGCCAAAAAACAGACAAACTTTATTATTCTCAGCCACTATGCCAATAGCGATTAGAGAATTAGCCGAAATGTTTTTAAAAGACCCTGCTAAAGTGGAAGTATCTCCCGTTTCTTCTACTGCTGAAAAAGTAGAGCAACGCATCTATTTTGTTGAAAAAACGGAAAAAAGAAATTTATTATACCATCTTATTAAAAATGAAAATTTATCGGATGTATTAGTTTTTTCAAGAACGAAACACGGGGCTGATAATGTGGTAAAAGCATTGCGTAAAAACAATATTGCTGCTGAAGCAATTCATGGAGACAAATCACAAAATGCAAGACAACGTGTTTTAGAAGCATTCAAAAATAAAGAAGTTGGTGTACTTGTAGCGACCGATATTGCAGCTCGAGGTATTGATATTGATCAATTACCATTTGTTATCAATTTTGACTTACCTAATATTCCAGAAACATACGTTCACCGAATTGGTAGAACAGGTCGTGCGGGTAATGGCGGAATTGCTATTTCATTTTGTAGTAAAGACGAACATCCGTATTGGAAAGACATTCAAAAGTTGATTAAGGTAGATGTAAAAACCATTTCAGATCATCCCTACCCTTGGCATGCTGGAAGTCCAGATGCAATTGCTGAGCAACCGAAAAATTCTAATCGAAGTGGTGGCGCTCATAAATCAAGAAAATCAAGCGCATCAAAACAAAACAAAAAACGTTGGTATTAATACCAACGTTTTTTGTTTACACTTTGTCGATAATAAACTAATTTACAACGTTTTATATGTTAAATATAATTCCATGAATTAATTACTTAATTAAGTTTGTTACTCTTAATCACAAACAATTAAATTTTAATAGTATGGAAACTTTAGTAAAAAGAAACAGCTTGTTGCCGCTAATCCCAACAACCAATCTAATCGATGATTTATTTTCAAGAGATATTTTCGATTGGACAGACAGAAATTTTTCATCCATTGGTAGTAATTTACCCTCTGTAAACTTAAAAGAAACAGATACTAAATTGCAAGTCGAACTAGCGGCTCCTGGAATGAAAAAAGAAGATTTCAAAGTAGAAATCGATAACAACACCCTTCTTATCTCTTCTGAAAAAGAAGAAGAAAAAGAAGAAACTAGAAAAAAAGACAATTACATTCGAAAAGAATTTAATTACCAGTCGTTTTTCAGATCCTTTGCTTTACCAGATTCTATTGACGAAAATAAAATTCAGGCCAATTATAAAGACGGTATTCTTCATGTTGAAATTGCAAAAAAAGAAGGTAGTAAAAAGAAAACTGCCAAAACTATTGCAATTCAATAAAATAGTGCTAGTAAAAATACTACTAGTTTTTATTTGTATTAGAATCGTTGCGTCTTTGAACCCCTTAGACGTAACGATTCACTTTAATAAAACTTAACAAAAACGATTATGAACACTACTCGATACCTTTTAAAAAAAGCAAAATTGATGAATGCTGATAAACAAAAGAACTCTAAAAAATCATCGGTTTTAAAAACTACTACAAAACATAATAATGATACTATGAAGGAGACGTATGCCTTATTATCCCAACTGTATTTACAAGAAAATGACCCTTTGTTTATCTAAAATGAAGGTATAAAAAAACAGAAGTTTTTTACTTCTGTTTTTATTTTATAAAGCTATACAAATTATTCAGTAACTTCAGATTCCCATTGCCCTACTACAGAAGTTGCAAGCGCATTTCCTAAAACATTGGTTGCTGTTCGAAACATATCACAAAAATGATCAATTGGCAAAATCAAAGCAATACCTTCAACAGGAATTTTAAACATTCCACAAGTAGCTGCAACAACAACTAAACTTGCTCTTGGCACTCCTGCAATTCCTTTACTTGTAAGCATCAAAACTAAAAGCATTGTCATTTGTGTTCCTAAATCTAAATGAACTCCATAAGCTTGCGCAATGAATATACTGGCAAAAGTCATGTACATCATACTTCCGTCTAGATTAAACGAATATCCTAAAGGCAGCATAAACGAAACTATTTTATCTTTTACCCCAAAACGCTCTAATTCTTCTGTTAATTTTGGAAAAACAGCTTCACTGCTTGTTGTACCAAAAGCAACAATCAACGGACTCACAATTCTTTTTAATAAAGTTGACATTCTTGACTTCAAGAAAATATAACCCACTACAATCAAAACAGTCCATAGTGATGAAATTCCAATTAAAAAAGAACCGAAGAATTTAAAATAGGTAATAGCCAACTCTTGAAAATCTCTTACTGCAAAAACTCCTGCAATAGCCCCAAAAACACCTATTGGAGCAAATTTCATCACATAATTTACCATTTTTAAAACGATATGCGATGTTTTATCTAAAGCATTGATTACTGGTTTTACTGTCTCGCCAATAGCTGCGGCGGCTAAGCCAAAGAAAATAGAAAAAATAACAATTTGTAAAATTTCATTAGTTGCCATAGCCTCAAAAACACTTTTGGGAACAATATGCTCAATGAAATTTTCAAAAGATAAGGTTTGTGTTTTAGCCGTAACCTCTGAAGCCGTTGTCAAATCAATATTAGATAAGTTCAACCCAACTCCTGGTTCTAAAATATTAACAAAAAACATTCCTAATAATAGCGAAATGAAAGATGCTGTAAAAAACCAACCTAACGCTTTTCCTCCAATTCTACCTACAGCTTTAATATCTCCTAATTTAGCAATCCCCACAACTAATGTTGTAAAGACTAATGGAGAAATAATCATTTGTACTAAACGAATAAAGACGGTGGCTAACATTTTTATCTTAGAACTAAATGATTGCGCAATTTCGTCAGTACAATTAGTATGAATGACAATTCCTAAAACGGCTCCTAAAATCATAGCCGTAAGAATTTGTCCTGTTAGACCTGAAAAAAAAGAAGGTTTATTAGTAGTCTTTTCCATTTTATAGTAGGTTTATGGTTAGCCCTGATGGCAGCGACATCCTGTTGCGGCGGGGTTCGCCGGAACAGATATAGCGTACAGCAGGAAATAGCTCCTGATTATTTAGTGTATGTTTTATTTATCAAATGAAAATCAGCTAAAACAATAGCTGCCATTGCTTCTACGATAGGAACTGCACGAGGAACCACACAAGGATCATGACGTCCTTTGCCTGTCATTTCAACAATATTTCCTTTATTATCCAAAGCTTCTTGTTTTTGCATAATTGTAGCAACGGGTTTGAATGCTACTCGGAAATAAATATCCATTCCGTTGCTAATTCCACCTTGAATTCCACCAGAAAGATTGGTTTTGGTTGTTCCATCTGCAAAATACAAATCATTGTGGTCGCTTCCTTTCATCTCGGCGCCACAAAAACCACTACCAAATTCAAATCCTTTAACTGCATTGATAGATAGCATTGCTTTTCCTAATTCAGCATGTAATTTATCAAAAACGGGTTCGCCCAATCCAACAGGTACATTTTGAATTACACAAGTAACCACACCTCCAACGGTATCTCCTTGCTTGCGAATTTCTCGAATGTATTCTTCCATTAGAGCTGCCGATTTTTCGTCTGGGCAACGAACTGGATTGCTTTCAATTTTAGAAAAATCTAAATCTTGGTACTTTTTATCTAAGTGAATATGTCCTACAGAAGATACGTAGGCATTAATTTTAATTGCTGGCAACATTTGTTTTGCAATAGCTCCCGCTACTACTCTACTTGCTGTTTCACGCGCAGAACTTCTTCCGCCACCACGATAATCTCTAAAGCCATATTTTTGATCGTATACATAGTCGGCGTGACTTGGTCTGTAATTATCTTTAATATGCGAATAATCGTCTGATTTTTGATTGGTATTGGGAATAATAAAACCAATAGGCGTACCCGTTGTTTTACCTTCAAAAATACCTGACAAAAACTGAACATCGTCTGGTTCTTTTCGTTGCGTCACAATAGCGGATTGTCCCGGTTTTCTTCTAGACATTTCAAATTGAATCGCTTCCAAATCTATGCTTACACCAGGAGGACATCCATCAATAATTCCGCCTAATGCTTCTCCATGTGATTCTCCAAAAGTGGTAATTCTAAATAGTGTGCCGTAGCTATTTCCTGCCATTATAATTAGTTTTGAACAAAAGTACCATTTTAGTTTAAAGTTTAAAAATTTAAGGTTTAAAGTTTTTCTTGAGGTAACTAATTAATTTTCTTTT
>Ga0213920_1001128_pt1 | contig 15908 bp, 25 predicted proteins | sample McNCre1117MG_FD_161054 | JGI IMG/M metagenome (GOLD analysis project Ga0213920, IMG submission 161054) | Freshwater microbial communities from McNutts Creek, Athens, Georgia, United States - 11-17 MG | ecosystem: Environmental > Aquatic > Freshwater > Creek | place: USA: Georgia | collected...
TCGTCCTTCCTCTCTCCGATGCGCAGCAGAATTGAACCGGACAGTCCATTTACGAACCGACCAAAGCCTGAAGGCAACCGATAATGGCCGCTCGAAAACGCGTGTTACGAGGGGCAACAGAACCACGGCTCCACAGCCCTTACCTCAAAGGCAAATCCAAAGTCGATGATGTAATTGAGTTGGCGAACTTAATTAAGATGCCGTTATTACCATGGCAAGAGTTCGTTCTCCGCGACATGTTGCGAGTTGATAAGAAGGGCATGTGGATCCGCAAGACCAACTTGCTACTGGTGGCTCGTCAGAACGGTAAAACCCACCTAACGCGTATGGTCATCTTGGCTCATCTGCTTAAGTGGGATAGTAAGAACATAATCATCGCTTCATCTAATCGATCGATGGCTTTGGATACATTCCGACAGGTAGCCAGCGTATTTGAGCATAACGAAAACCTTATGGCGCTAGTAAAGGCAATTCGCTACGCAAACGGTACTGAGTCGATCGAGATGAAAGATGGCCGCCGATTAGATGTTGTAGCAGCTACTCGAGACGGCTCCCGCGGTAGAACTGCCGATGCTTTGTTCCTCGATGAAGTCCGTGAATGGTCTGAAGAAGGCTATCGAGCAGCGATGCCAGTAACTCGCGCTCGACCTAATGCTCACACTTTTCTAACCTCGAATGCTGGTGATGCGTTTAGCACCGTTCTTAATCAACTGCGAGAACGCGCTCTGGACTTTCCGCCAAAGTCATTCGGGTTCTATGAATACTCTGCTCCGCAATACTGCAAGATCGATGATCACAATGCTTGGGCTATGGCTAACCCCGCTTTGGGATATACGGTCACACTCGAAGCTCTCGAAGAGTCGGTTGCGACTTCACCGATCGAAAATACTCGAACAGAATTGCTCTGCCAATGGATCGACTCTCTTAGCAGCCCTTGGCCTCATGGCATTCTTGAAGAGACTAGCAATAGCGAACTTCAGATCCCTGTCGGCGGTTATACGGTCTTTGGCTTCGATGTCTCTCCTTCTCGGCGCAATGCTTCACTCGTTGCCGGACAAATCTTGCCCGACGGTCGAATTGGTGTCGGGATCTTGCAGACTTGGGAAAGCCAAGTCTCGGTCGATGATCTCAAGATCGCTGCCGATATCAAAGCATGGGCGGATGAATATAAACCGCGCCAAATCTGCTTCGATAAGTACGCCACAGCTTCTATCGCTGAACGACTTTCCAATGCTGGCTGCATAACTCAAGATATCTCTGGCCAGCAGTTCTATCAGGCATGCGGTGATCTACTGGATGGCCTAGTCAATAAAAGAGTGGTTCATAATGGCCAAGCGAACCTAATTCAGCAGATGAATAACTGCGCAGCTAAAGTCAATGACTCGGCTTGGCGCATCGTAAAGCGAAAGTCTGCTGGTGATATTTCTGCGCCAATTGCTTTGGCCATGGTTGTATCAATGTTAATGAAACCACAACAGGTAGCGCGTATCTTCGAAGGTTAACCTATATCTAGTGTATAATAGTCATCCTATGGCTATCTTTGGGCTTGGCAAGAAAAAAGAAATTACCGCTCAGGTTAATCCTGCGGTCTATGATGCGCCATTCGGCAGCTCTTACTCTATGGGTAACTTTGGCGGCTGGAATAACTGGGGTTCATCTATTGATCGCCAAGCAGCCGTCTCAGTTCCAGCCGTCAACCAATGCTTGAACCTTATTAAGGGCGTAATCGCTGGCATCCCGCTTGAGATGTATTCGATGACTAGCGGCGAAGAATTAGCGATGCCTACATGGGTTCGCCAACCTGATGCCCGCGCTCCTCGATCAGTAACGATCGCTTGGACCGTTGACGCCCTCGTTTTCTACGGGCAGGCTTTTTGGCGTGTGGAAAGTGTCTACGCCGATGACGGACGCCCAGCTTCTTTCTCATGGGTTCAAAATAACCGTGTATCAACAAAACTTGATCCAATGACTCAAGATGTCGATTACTACATGGTTAACGGTACAAAAGTTCCGGACTCAGGCGTTGGATCCCTAGTTACATTCCAAGCCTTTGATCAAGGCCTATTGGTTCGTTCACAGCGCCTTATCAACGCTGCAATAGCCGCCGAACAAGCTGCGCAGACAGGTATTTCATCTCCACAACCTACGGGATACCTTCGCAACTTAGGAGCGGATTTACCGGATAACCAGATCCAAGGACTTCTCAATACTTGGAAAACAGCGCGCCAAAACCGCTCGACAGCGTACCTAACTTCGACTTTGGAATATGTTCCGACTTCATATTCACCGTCCGAAATGACTTACAACGACTCAGTTGAAGAAATGGCGGCTCAGATCGCCCGCGCGATGAATGTTCCAGCTCACATGATCAACGCCGAACATAACCGTTCATCTACTTACCAGAATGTTCTCGACGCTCGTAAAGAGTTCTTCGCTTATTGCTTGGCTCCTTATATCAACGCCATCGAAGATCGTCTAAGCCTCGATGATTTAACTCCACGAGGTCAATGCGTGCGTTTTGCCGTGGATGAGACATTCTTACGCGCTAATCCACAGGATCGCCTCGCGGTTACTGAGAAGTTACTACAACTACAACTAATAGATTTAAACCAAGCAAAAATGATGGAAGGACTAACTCCTGATGGAAACACAGAAGCCGATGCACCTAACCTTCAGTAACGCTATTTCGGCGGCTGATGGCGAACGCCGCATCATCGCTGGACAGATCGTTCCTTTTGGTGAAATTGGAAACACCTCAGTAGGCAAGGTAATTTTCGAACGCGGTTCGATCCAGATCCCTGCCGCTTCAAAGATTAAGTTACTTGCTCAGCACAATTCAAACGATCCGATCGGCCGCGCTCGTTCATTCAGCGAGACAGCCACCGGCATCGATGGCGTGTTCAAGTTAAGCGCAGCAAGCAAAGCGACAGACTATTTGCTCATGGCATCTGAAGGACTAATTGACGGCCTTTCAGTTGGTGTTGAAGTTATCGCATCGAAGGAGCGCAAGGACGGCACACTTATCGTCACCGCTGCCATTCTTAAAGAAGTTTCTCTCGTTGAAAGCCCAGCATTCGCAGCCGCTCGCGTTCTTGAAGTAGCGGCTCAAATGGGCGATATGGAAGATGATGCTGCTGAGATGACGATCGAACAGATCGAAGATGAGCAGATCGCAAAGATTTCTGAAGCAGTCAAGGTTCTTGAGGAAACTCAAAAGATCGAGAAGGCTTTAGAACAAACCGAAACTCAAACAGAAAGTGAGGCTCCGATGTCCGAAACGACTCCAGCCGCAACAACTGAGGCAGCAGCAGCACCCGCAGCGGAAGCCTCACGCCCTATCATCAAGGCTTCAACAGCTTACGGTGATGGTGTAACAACAGTACGCCATGGAATTACTTCTATGGGTAAGTACACAGAGCACAAGATCAAAGCAGCTATGGGAGATGCAACTTCACGTGAGTGGGTAGCAGCTTCTGAAGATCCAGCAGTCGTTAAGGCAGCGGCAGACTCAATGTCTACAAACCCTGCGTTCAACCCTGTTCAGTATCTTTCACAATTCGTATCTAACACAAACTTCGGCCGCCCAGCGATCGATGCAGTTAGCCGCGGAACACTTCCTGCTTCAGGTCTAACAATTAATATCCCATCACTTGTTACTTCAGCAGGTGGCGGATCATCAGTTGCTCCAACAGTTGCTTCAACTGCTGAGTCAGCAGCTCCATCAGATACCGGTATGACTTCTGCTTACCAGTCAGTATCGATCAACAAGTACGCAGGACAGCAAACTATCAGCCTTGAATTGATGGAACGCTCAGATCCTATTTTCTTCGATCAGTTGGCTATCCAACTTGAACGCGCATACCTTCAGGCAACAGACGCAGCACTTATCGCGATCTTGACTGCACAAGGTACACAGGCAGCAACAACAGCGGCTACATCTGCTGGCTTGATCTCCTACATCTCAACTGAAGCACCAGCAGCATACGCAGGATCTTCATACTTCGCACAAAACCTCGTAGCGAACACAAACTGGTGGTCAACACTTATCGGTGCAACTGATACAACTGGCCGTCCAATTTACAACGCTATTCAGCCAATGAACGCTGGCGGACAAGCTGCTCCAACTTCTATCAAGGGAAATGTCCTCGGACTTGATCTCTATGTTGATAAGAATGTTACTGCTGGTCTTGTTGACGAGTCTGCATTCATCATCGCACCAGAGACTGTTTACTGGTGGGAGTCACCATCAGCATTCTTCTCAGTGAATGTTGTTAACTCAATGTCTGTACAGACAGCGATCTACGGCTACGGCGCAGGCAAGGTTCTTATCCCTGCTGGTGTTCGTCGCTTCAACCTAACCTAATAAAAACAGGTAACTAAGTACGCTGGCGGCCTAGCGCCCTTCTAGGCCGCCAGTCTTTAGAAAGGAATATCATGGCCGCCACTTATGTAACCGTTGCACAGCTTCGATCTGTCCTCGGTGTCGGCACCCTATATTCCGATGCTGATCTTGAGTCTGCTTGCCAAACTTCGCAAGACATTCTCAACCAATACCTTTGGTTCAACCAAATCCCAGTAATCGGCGGAACTGTTCAAAGCGGTATTGCTACCGTCGTACTGTCTGCACCGGTTGATTTCACCGCTGGCCAGTCAGTCACAATTTCAAACTGCGGAGCCAAGTTCAACGGCACTCAGACCGTTACAGCGACTTATCCTTGGAGCCAAGGCTCAGGAACTTTCCCATTCTTCACTTATTATTTTCCATATAACTATTCTTCATTTCCACGCGGATATTCTTTAATCCAATGGAGCACCAACCAGTCAGATCAGAATTATCAGTTGATCGTTCCATACGGAACCGCATCTGGTGTCGATACCAAAGGCACAACTTATGCGAACACTCCAGCAATTAATCAAGCTGCGTTAATGCTCGCAGTCGATATCTGGCAGGCTCGTCAGGCTCCTTCATCTGGTGGAGTATCAGTCGATGGCGTTACTCCTTCTCCTTACCGCCTCGGCAATACTATGCTCGCTAAGGTTCGCGGCTTGATCGCGCCTTATATGAACCCTCGGGCGATGGTTGGCTAATGACTACGCCAGCAGTTTCCACGCTGCGCCAGACACTAGCGACAGCACTCACAGCCAACACGACTTACCAAGTTTTTGCCTATCCGCCTGCAACTATTCAGGCTAATTCAGTCATCATCATTCCCGATGATCCTTACCTAACTCCATCGAATGACTCTTGGGCTACCGTTGGGCCGACTGCTAATTTCAAATTAATGATTACCGTTCCACTCTTCGATAATGCCGGCAACCTACAAGGCATCGAAGAAGCTGTCGTGACCATGTTCAATGCGCTATATGCCGCAACCGAGAACGACACGATCTCTTACAATGTAGGCGATATTTCCGCTCCACAGGTTCTCTCTGTGGCATCGGGAGACCTGCTCTCATGCGAGATGCAGATCAGTTTAATTACGAGTTGGAGTTAAAGACCATGAATGAATGGGAAAAAGAACAAGAAGCGTTCCTGATCAAGGTTGGTCAGATCGCTCCAGCAGCCACAAAACCATCTACTAAGAAAGACGAGGAATAACCTAAATGGCAGTATTTCTAAACAATGGGGTCGGCGTTAAGGTTAACACAGTCGATCTTTCAGACCATGTAAACAGCATCACTCTTAACCGCAACTTCGATGAACTCGAAGTAACAGCGATGGGTGACTCAGGCCATAAGTTCATCAAGGGACTTGAAGCCTCATCAGTAACACTTTCATTCTTAAACGACACAGCAACAGCATCAGTACTAGCAACTTTGCAAGCTGCATGGGGTACAAATGTGACCGTAGTTCTTCTCCAGAACAAGGGAACAGCAGTCTCAGCGACTAACCCTCTCTACACAATGACTTGCCTAGTTAACGGTACAACAGACATCAACGGCGCAACTGGGGATCTATCAACTCAGGATGTAACTTGGAATGTCTCAGGTACTATTGCAGTAACAACTTCAGGTACATTCTAAAAACCAAACAAAGGGGCTACAAATGGCAAAACTCAAAGTCGTAAGGGCAGACGGAACCGTCAACGAGTACGAGATCACTCCGGTAATCGAGTACGCCTTCGAGCAGAGTCGCAATAAAGGCTTCCACAAAGCCATGATCGAAGATCAAAAGCAGTCAGATGTTTATTGGCTGGTGTGGGAAGCAGTACGTCGGTCGGGTGAAACCGTTAAGCCCTTTGGTGAGGACTTTATCGCAACGCTGAAAAGCGTTGAGGTACTTGAGTCCGACCCTTTGGCCTAGCGCGAGATACCTTCACCTATTTCATCGCCTCACTAGCGATCGAAACTGGTATCTCGCCACAAAATTTAATTGAACTAGATACGAGAATGCTTAAAGCGATGGTTCTCGTTCTTCAGGACAGAGCGAAGGAGATCAAAAATGCCAGTAAGCATTCAAGGCGCCGATAAACTTCGCAAGGCTCTTCGTAAGTTCACTCCTGATCTAGCCAAAGAAACTACGCATGAAATGGCTTTGGCCTTGCGCCCAATTACCAATAAGGCTCGAGGCTTCATGCCATCTAATAGCCAAGTTTTATCTGGTTGGACTAAAAGTCTTTCATCGGGCGAGACGATCAATTATCGTCCGTTCCCTAAATATGATCAAGCAACCGCTAAACGCGGAGTTAAATACTCAGCTAGTCCTTCACGACCAAACCGTAAAGGCTTTGTGTCTTTGGCTCGTATAGTCAACACTTCCGCCGGTGGAGCAATTTTCGAAACTGCTGGCCGCAAGAACCCAAATGGTCAACCTGTATTTAAACCTAGCAAATTTACTCATGCTTCCTATCACGAAGAAGGCCATGGCTTTAATAAGTCTTTGAATCCAAACGCTGGAAAACAATTTATCGCTCGAGCAAATGAACTCGGCGAATTGGTAAATGCCAGACCGAAAGGCATGGTCGGTCGAGCAGGTCATAAGAAAACTGGCCGCGTTATATTCAAGGCTTTTGCTCAAGACAACGGCAAAGTGACTGTCGCAGTAGTTAAGGCGATCGAGAACTCAGCAGCTAAGTTTAAGAATGCGGTAGGTGTTAACTAATGGCAGAGCCAGCCTTAAGAGTTGATATTGCTTCGGTATTTACTGGAGCCAAAGCATTCAAACAAGCTGAAGTTGCCACCAGCAAGTTAAGCCAGAATGTTAATACCCTTACAAAGTCTTTCGTCGGGCTTTATAGCGCCCAGCGCCTAGTCCGTTCAGGATTTAGCGCAGTCAAGGCCTACGCAGCCGATGAAGCAGCAGCCCTGCGCCTATCTAATGCGGTCAACAATCTTGGCATATCTTTCGCCAATCCACAGATCACCGAGTACATAAATGAACTTGAGAAGACGGCTGCTATTGCAGACGATGTACTTCGTCCGGCATTCCAAGCCTTACTCACCACAACTGGATCACTTACCAAGTCTCAGAAGCTGCTCAGCGATGCGATCACAATCAGCCGCGGCAAGGGAGTCGAATTAGCCACCGTCGCGCAGGATCTTGCGAACGGTTATGTAGGTATTACTAAAGGCCTTAAGAAGTACAACACAGGGCTGAGCCAAGCAGAACTCAAGACTAAGTCATTCTCTGAAGTTCTTAATATCCTGCTCACTCAATCCTCAGACTCAGCAAATGCGTATCTATCAACCACAACTTACAAACTTGAAGCCCTAAGTGTTGCTAGCCAAACAGCGCAAGAAACCATCGGTAAGGGTCTAGTCGATGCTTTCGCCAAGTTAGGCGGCGGTTCAACTACTCAAGATGCAATCAACAATATTAACAATATCGCCAAGGCCATCAACGCGGTTGTGAATGTAGCGGCCACCGCTATCGGCCTAGTATCTAAGTTATATAAAGTCTTTGACTCAATCAGTACACTTGGCGGAGTCTTTGGTTCTGAAGGCAAATTGGTTCAATACGATACCAAGATGCGCGCCAAAGAAGCCCAACGCTTACAGATCCTCAAGCATTCTGCTCGATCTGCTTCACCAGCGGGAACTGCCGTCAAATCAAAGCAAATGGCAGCAGCTGAAGCGGCAGCGGCTAAGCGCGCCAAAGAATTAGCAGCTCTTACTAAAAAACAAACAGCCGCAATCAAAGAACAAACAGCACTCCAAAAGGCTAACGGTCTTTTTGAATTAGATCAGATCCAATTGGTTGCAGCGCTCAAAGGCAAACTAAGCGAAGAAGATCGCAAACGCGCTGAATTACAACTTGCTATTCTTCAGGGAAATACCGCCGAGGCTTCTAAACTAGCTGGTGAAGTCGCAAAGGCTCAAGGTCTTACTGCTGATCTGGTTGCTTATTACACATCCCTGCCAGATGCCAAAAACCCATTCGGTGCATGGTTACAAAGTCTTAAAGATGCTGCGCAATTAGCCAAGGATATTGCTTCATATACTCCACCAAATATCTCAGTCCAAGCCCAAGCAGCAGCGCCATCGATGGCAGCCACCGGCACAAATGTCCTTCAGGATATCTACAACGCTTCAGTAATGTCTGGAATGACTGCTGGAGCCATCGGCGACACCTTGCGTTATAGCGCCATGGGTCAAGCTGCTATGGGTAATCCAATCGTCAATGTGACCGTTCAGGGCAGCGTGGTAGCGCAAGACGATCTAGTCTCAGCCGTTCGTGACGGTCTGCTTAACAATTCACTATCTGGCAAGATTTCAACCCTTGAACGCTCACTTGGTACTTTCGCGCCATGACCTTACCTGCTCAAATAGCCGTCAGTTTTGACTTTTCAAACGGAGCGACTTTTGGATACGCGCTAACACTAGGGGATGAAAAGTACGGTCTTATTGGTACTGGAACCCTTGGTTCATCCACTACTAATAAAGTTGTTGACTTAACTCCAGATGTAATGAATATATCGATCCGTCGCGGTCGAAATGTTATGCGGGACACTTATGAAGCGGGAACCGCAACAATTCGCGTCAATGATCCAAAATCTTATTTTAATCCTCAAAATACATCTTCACCGTATTATGGTTATTTAACGCCTCTTCGTAAAATCCGAGTATCCGCTACAACCAGCGGTCAGGGTTATTTTCTTTTTAGCGGTTACACGACCAATTACATCTATACCTATCCAACTAACCAAGACACAGGTTATGTCGATATTGAATGCAGCGACGCATTTCGTCTAATGAATATGGCTTCGATTTCCACGGTCACAGGGGCAACCGCAGGCCAAGATACCGGCACTCGCATCGGCAAGATCCTCGATCAAGTTCAATGGCCTTCAAATATGAGACAGATTTCAACAGGTTCAACTACCTGTATAGCCGATCCTGCGACTACTCGCTCAGCTCTTAACGCTTTAAAAAATGCCGAGTTTTCTGAGCAGGGAGCCTTTTACATCGATGGCAACGGCACAGCCGTATTTAAATCTCGGAGCGAAGTAATCAAGGCTTATGACGATACTCCAATCCAGTTTAATCAAACTGGTGGCATCCCATATCGCAATCTGGTGTTTGCCTTTGATGATAAGTTGATCGTCAATGTGGCCGACATGACTCGTTATGGTGGAACCAAGCAGTCTTATCAAAACTCTGCGTCAGTGACTAAGTATTTCCCTCATCAAAGCAACCAAACGGATCTAGTCTGCCAGACCGATACTGATGCCTTGAATATCGCTTCGATCTATGTTGCCACCCGCCAAGAGACAACCATCCGCATCGATGCCATGACCGTGGATCTGCAAGATCCAGCGGTTCCAACTACCACCATGCTAAATCTTGATTATTTCTCAAACCTTAAAATTACCAATGTCCAGCCAGATGGATCTACGATCGTTAAAACACTTCAGTGCCAAGGCCTTGCTTGGGATATTAACCCGAATAAGATGATGGTCACAGTTACAACCCTTGAGCCTATCGTTGATGGGTTCACCTTAAACAGCGCCGTACAAGGTATAATCGGTACCTCAGTATTGGCTTATTAGGAGAAACAATGGCAGCAGGACAAGGCTTTAAGACTTTCGCAACTGGCGATATTCTTACCGCAGCAGACACAAATGGCTATTTAATGAGCCAAACCGTTATGGTCTTTGCTGATGCGGCAGCTAGAACAACGGCTATTACCAGCCCTCAGCAGGGCATGGTGTCCTTTCTAAAAGGCACTAACTCAATGGAGTATTACACAGGCTCAGCATGGACTCCAGTAGATACCGGATCTTCACCTTTAACCACCAAGGGTGATCTATATGGTTATTCCACTACCAACGCTCGAGTTGCCGTTGGTACAAATGGTCAAGTTTTGACTGCTGATTCAACGGCTGCCGTGGGTGTTTCTTGGGCAACAGGCGGCGGCATGACTTCGCTGGCAACGGGTTCTCTTTCTGGCGCTTCAGTATCGCTGACCAGTATTTCATCTTCCTACAACGATCTAGTTTTAGTAATCAGAAACTTCCTTCCAGCAACAGCTAATACAAGTCTTCAAGCCACCTTTAACTCAGACAGTGGAACACGCTATGCAACTGAAGTGTTGACTCAAGGTACAGTAACTTTTACTGGAACTTCCGCAAGAATATCCCAAGGAAGTAGCAACAGCGTTGCTCAAGGTCTTCTTGTATGCCGTGTACCAAATTACACAAACACGACGACTTGGAAGTATATAAATATCGAAGGTTACAGCAATAACAATACGACTACTACAAGTGCAAATACGACTTTTTGGAACTCTATCTATAATCAAATTACGGCAATTAGCAGTATTCAACTTTTCCCAACATCAGGAAACTTTACTAGCGGTACATACACACTATACGGAGTCAAATAATGATAATTATTGAACATAATGTCGAAACTGGCGAAATTACTGAACGCAGTATGACCACCGCTGAAATTAAAAATATTGAAGAACTGCAAAAGCAAGCAGTACTCGTGGAAACTGAAAAAAATACTCGAAAAGCAACTTTACTTGATCGTTTAGGTATCACTGAAGAAGAAGCTGCTTTACTACTGGGATGAAACCCAAGTTATGCAAGGCTGGACAACAACTCCGTGAACAGTTCGATGACTGCTTCGGCGATCGTGACCGTACCTCGGACGGCTGGATCGGTGATAGTCGGCACTCAGCTCGTAAGTCTGACCATAATCCAGATGAGCAGGGTTGGGTTCGTGCCATCGATGTTGACCGCGATCTATCCGGCAAGCCAAAGCCAGACATCATGCCTGATGTGGCAGATCAACTTCGTATCTTGGCCAAGACTGATAAGCGAATTGCATATCTCATCTTCGACGGCAAGATTGCAAGCGGTAAGAGTGCTTGGCGCTGGAGACCGTATTCGGGCATCAATAAGCACAATCACCATATACACATATCTTTTACTAGCAAGGGCGATGAAGATAGTTCGTTCTTTAATATCCCGTTACTAGGAGCCAAATGAACCAAATGATCTACGCGTTATTAGCAATCGCCGCTATCCCTGCGATCCGTCAAGCGATCAAGTCTTACCGTGCCAAGAAAGCCGTTAAGGATGTAATCGTTGATGCGATCGAAGCTGGAGTAGATGCGGTGGACGATGCCAAGTAGCGCCCAAGTATTAGTAACCTCAACGCCAGTAATGCTGGCAAAGACCAACGGAGCGCCACAAGAAGTTCACATTCACTGCGCGGCTGGATCTGCTTATTTAGATGGCTCTGGAGTTACAACTTCGACCGGATACAAAATCGATAATGGACAGTTGATCACGATCACTCTAACCACCAATGAGGAACTTTGGGCGGTGGCTCAAACTTCAGCGACTTTATATGTCCTCACAACCATCTTATGAGTCCGCAAGATTACGCTGCACTTGCAGTAGCGATCGTGACGGTGCTGGGTGGTGTTACTGCGATGCTTCAGTTCTTGATCAAACACTACTTGCAGGAGTTAAAGCCCAATAGTGGGTCATCGCTAAAAGATCAAGTTAATCGCCTCGAAGCGCGTGTCGATACTATTCTTGAGATATTAGGCAAGTCACACTAATACCATGCCAAGAAAACGGATCATCGATCTCGAAGATTATTCGATGCTTGAGTCCTATTGCATCGGGTTGAATGAATACTGGAAAAGCCTCAAAAAGGCTGGCTTTACTGAAGAGATTGCTCTGGCCTTATTGCTGGAGCCTTTGACTTATCCAGCCACGATCCTGCCTACCCCTAATTGGTTGCCAGACCTTCCCAACCGCATCCCCTATGAAGATGATGACGAGGATTAAGCATGAAAAGAACTGTAATCGTTCCAGACTTACAGGTTCCATATCACGATGAAGTTGCTGTACGCAATGTTGCAGGTTTTATTAAGGCATACCGCCCAGATAGCGTTCTTACACTCGGAGATGAAATTGATCTCCCACAGATCAGCCGATGGACTGAAGGCACAGCAGGCTGGTACGAGCAGACACTAGCTGACGATCGAGACCAAGCGGTTGAAGTTCTTTGGTCGCTGGTCGAGCATGCCAAAGAAGCACACATGATCCGAAGCAACCACACGGATCGACTTTACAATGTAATCATGAAAAAGATACCGGCATTCTTGGCTTTGCCAGAATTACGCTTTGAACGCTTTATGCAGCTTGATGAACTTGGGATCACCTACCACAAGAAGCCCTACGCCTTTGCTAAGGGCTGGGTGGCCGTCCATGGTGACGAGCAAGGCATAAACCCTAATGCGGGTCTTACAGCCCTTGGAGCGGCTCGTAGGCATGGTTTAAGCGTGGTCTGTGGTCACACTCACCGAGCAGGCTCATCGGCCTTTACAGAGGCATCTGGGGGCAAAATAGGCCGTATTCTGCGTGGGGTTGAGGGTGGTCATCTTATGGATGTACGCAAGGCTGGCTACACAAAGGGAACTATGAACTGGCAGCAGGCTTTTATCATCGTTGAAGACACCCAAGTAACCTTGGTTAACCTAGAAAAGGATGGAACCTTCGTGGTTCATGGCCGTCGTTATGGACGATCTCGATAACGACATAAAACGGACGATCGATACCGCTATGGATGAGATGGAATTGTTACCATACCGTTATCTAAATGACCGCAAAATCGTCTGATATTTATGCAACACTTATGCCAAGAAGCTGCGAAGGGCGCAGTAGAAGGGCAGTAAAATGAACGCAGACATAGCAATTATCGTATCGATAGCCGTAGGAGTTTTGATCGGTTATGGCTTTGGTTATGGCAAGGGCTTTGAGCATGGCAAGATTAAAGGTCGCATCGCAGCTCGTAAGATGCACCGTCAATTTGAGCAGGTCGGCCGATGAATGCTCGAGACTATCTCAACGAAGCCAGAGCAACGATCCAAGATCGTGGTCTCGATTACGGTCATCCGTCAGATAATATGGCGAGAACAGCAGCTCTCTGGTCAAGTTATCTGGAGATGCCAGTTACAGATTACCAAGTTGCGATGTGTATGGCACTCGTCAAAGTAGCCCGATCGATGGAGACGGCCAAGACAGATACTTATGTTGATCTAGCGGCTTATGTGGCTATTGCCGGACAACTTCACACAGAGGAGAATGATCTTTATGTTTAATCTTGAAGATTACGAGACAGTTGAAGAACGCCTAGCGAAGTTTTGGAAGGAACACCCAGATGGTCGAATTGATACTACTTTGGTTGAGTCAACGCTTCAGCGATTTATTGTTAAAGCTGCTGTTTATCGAACTGAAGTGGATGCACAGGCTTGGACAACTGGATACGCGGAAGAAACCGTCTCAACGCGAGGAGTTAATTCTACTTCGGCGCTTGAGAACTGCGAAACGAGTGCGATCGGGCGGGCTTTGGCTAACGCGGGCTATGTTACAAAAGGCAAACGCCCTAGCCGCGAAGAGATGTCTAAAGTCAAAGCAGCTGAACTAAAGCCTTTCGCAGAGAAGTTAGCAGACAAGATTACGATGCCGGTCGAGGATGATCCTTGGTCAACCAAAGCGGTAAGCGAAGCGCCAACAGCTAGTGAAGCGGTTGATCTGGTCAAAGAAGTATTGGGTGGAGTCAAGATAGATAAAGACATTCCGTTATGTCGTAACTGCCATGACCATAAGCCTATGGCTTGGCGAACTGGTGTAAGCGCAAAAACCAACAAGCCTTGGGCTAACTTTAACTGCTTCGCCTGTAAAGATGTTATCTGGTACAACTTGGCGCCAGACGGAACTTGGAAGCCGCGTGAAGGTCAATGAGCAGCTTGCAATTCATGAACCAAGACGGCGAATGGGAGTCATTCCCAGATGTCGATGTTATTGAGCACTATAAAACAATTCGAGAGACCATCAAGGCTTCAGGGATAACCACTCGATGCTGCTTATGCAACCGTGAGTTCGATGTCTCAGAGATCGTTATTACCGGCGGATCGTTAACCGCTGGATTTACTTGGTCATGTCCAGACTGCCATGCAGTAACGCTAGAGACTAATGTCGCAAAGTAGGAAACACCGCGGCTTTCGCACGGAGCGAGTAGTCGCAGAATATCTGAAACGCTGGTGGGACGGCGCTTCAGTAGGTCGAGGTTCGGGGCGCGACATTCTCAATGTCCCGTTCGACTGCGAGGTTAAAGCGCGCACCGGACTCGATGTCTCGGGAACACTCCGCCAGATCGAAACTAGGACAGCCAAGAGCGGCTTATTGGGGTTCGCTTGCTTTCGGCTTAATGGGCAAGGTGAACAGGCTGAAAATTATGTGGCCATGTTACGCCTTGGCGATCTGGTGGAGTTACTCGAAGCTGCGGGATATAAAAACCGCAAGGACGAAGTTAAAGACTCAGATATAAGTCGATGCTTAGACTGTGGAGTTTATGCACTTGGCGAGAGATGCCAGTTCTGTCGAGAGGATCAGTAAATGCCTAAAGCAGGCGATGAACGAAATGAACTACCAGAGGCTTTACATACTTGCTTCTGCGGCTATTCACTATTAGCTGCTTATGGCTTCCTTGGCCAGAAAGAAGTTAGCCGGATGATGTTGAGTCACTTGGAGTCAATTCATGGGGTCGAGAAATAATGCCCATCTATGAGTTCGAATGCACGAATGATCAATGCGAGGCCAACCTTCGCTATGAGAAGGAGTTAAAGATCAATGAACCACACGATGTTGAATGCGGATTTTGCCACGAGCCTATGCGTAAAATTTATAGCAGTTTTGGTATCCAGTTTAAAGGATCAGGTTTCTATTCTACAGACAACCGTTGAGACACGCCGCGCTGAGCAGGACTTATGTTAATGGATTTGACTAAGGCGGTACACTTACGGCTAGAAGCCTTCGAGGGCTTCAGAGCGAACCGCTTGCGGCTAGTTCGCTCGGTAGCGACCGTTATTGGGATAGGTCTATCTATGGCACTTATGCCTAGATTAGAAGCTTCAATAGTGCCAACTAAAAGCGTTAAATCACTAGCTGATTACCAATTAACAGATAAGCAATATAAATGCCATAACGAGATCATCTATCGAGAGAGTAGATGGGATCGATTAGCAGTTAATGGTTCACACTATGGCTACTATCAAGGTAAGTCTGTAAGCCTTAAGGGCGCACCGGCGGATTATCAGTTCTGGTGGTATTGGTATTACACAGCTAATCGTTATGGTGTTACACAGTATGATGAACCTAATTATTGTTTAGCACTTCAACACTTAAAGCGTAAAGGATGGCAGTAATGCCAAAGGATCCAAGAGATAGCAGACAATGGCGCGCCTTGCGCTTAACCATATTGGCTAGGGATGGATATACCTGCCACTACTGTGGTCAAGTTGCTACAACTGTGGATCATGTAGTGCCAGTTAAGAAGGCACCAGACATGGCCATGAACGCAGAGAATTGCGTTGCTAGTTGTAAGCCATGTAATAGTGCGAAAGGTTCGCGCTCAGAAGGGGTTTTTTTGCAGCGGACGTTTAC
>Ga0213920_1001129_pt1 | contig 15908 bp, 14 predicted proteins | sample McNCre1117MG_FD_161054 | JGI IMG/M metagenome (GOLD analysis project Ga0213920, IMG submission 161054) | Freshwater microbial communities from McNutts Creek, Athens, Georgia, United States - 11-17 MG | ecosystem: Environmental > Aquatic > Freshwater > Creek | place: USA: Georgia | collected...
TTACACCCTCACCGTTCGTGAGGGCGACCGCGAGCAGCTTGCGGGTTTCAACCTGGAGTTTGTGGCCGTAAACCACTCCATTCCGGACGCCCTAGCCGTTCTGATTCGTACCGCCGCCGGCAGTGTGCTGCACACCGGTGACTTCAAGATGGACCAGATTCCCCTCGATGGTCGAATCACAGACCTTCGAGCCTTCGCTCGCATCGGCGAGGAGGGGTTGGACCTCTTCCTCTGCGATTCCACCAACGCCGACGTTCCGGGCTTCACTCCGCTCGAGAAGGACATCGGCCCGGTTCTCGACAACATCATCGGTCGCACCCGCGGCAAGGTAGTTGTTGCCTCGTTCTCCAGCCACGTGCACCGCGTGCAACAGGTTCTAGACGCCGCCTTCGTGCACAACCGCAAGGTTGCGCTCATCGGTCGCAGCATGGTTCGCAATATGCAGATCGCGGTTGACCTGGGTCACCTGACGCTGCCCGATGCCGACATTCTCATCGATGCCAAGAAGGCCGCGCAGCTGCTGCCTTCCGAGGTTGTGTTCATGTCAACCGGCAGCCAGGGCGAGCCGATGGCCGTGCTGTCGCGTATCGCCAACGTTGACCACGATATTCAGGTTGGCGAAGGTGACACCGTCATCCTGGCGTCCAGCCTCATCCCTGGCAACGAAAACTCGGTTTACCGCGTGATCGACAAGCTGTCCAAGCTTGGCGCCAACGTGGTGCACAAGGGCAACGCCAAGGTGCACGTCTCAGGGCACGCCGCCGCTGGCGAGCTGCTCTACTGCTACAACATTCTGAAGCCCAAGAACGTTATGCCGGTTCACGGCGAGTACCGTCACCTAATTGCAAACGGAAACCTTGCCAAGGCCACCGGTGTGAACGAGGAGAACATCCTCATCACAGAGGACGGATGGGTCGTTGATCTGGTTGCAGGCAAGGCCGAGATCGTTGGAGCCGTGGACTGCGGAATGCTCTACGTTGACGGCAAGAACGTTGGCGTGATCACCGAGGAAGACCTCCAGGACCGCCGAATCCTCTCCGAGGAGGGCTTCATCAGCATCTTCGCCGTCATCGATGCCGAATCCGGCCGTCTCGTGGTTGGTCCTGAGATTCGCGCCCGCGCCTTCGCCGAGGAAGATCACGTCTTCGACAACGTGAAGCCGGCCATCGAACGCGCAATGCAGGAGGCCGCTCAGGAGGGCGTTCGTGACCCGTACGCCATGCAGCAGGTAATCCGCCGCACCATCGGCACCTGGGTTGCCAAGGCTCACCGTCGCCGCCCGATGATTATCCCCGTGGTAATCACCAACTAGGTTCGCCACGGCAAGGTTCCTCACCGCAACCAGCCCCGGCGGCTGTTACTTTTGAGGCATGGCTACACGCAAACCAACTCCCGCGCGCCGTCCGGCGCCTAAGGCCCGCCCCGCTGCTCGTCAGCGCGCGCAGACTAAGCCGGGCACGTTTGGTGGAGTATTGGCTGCAATTTGGATGGGTCTGGCTCACGTTTTTGGCGGCGCCTCCCGCGCCCTCAGCAAGGACAAGATCAACCCAGAAGACCGCCGCGATGGGCTTCCTTTCGCGCTCTTCCTAATGGGCGTTGCCGGCGCCGTCGTGGTCTGGTTCCTCGCCAACAATTCGGTGGCACAGGTTGTCAACAACTACACCATCGGCCTTCTGTTTGGCCGCTTCGCCTCCGTGCTTCCAGTGTTCCTAGTTGGCTTCGCGGTGTTCCTGGCCCGCCACCCCAGCTCGGTGCGCGACAACACCCGCATCGGTTCGGGCCTGTTCCTTTTCATCGTTGCCATCGATGGCCTTCTGCACACCTTTGCCGGCTCCACCGACTTCAAGACCTGGGTCAACCCTTCCGACGTCGATGGCGTAACCAAGCTTGCCCAGGCAGGCGGCCTCTTTGGTTGGCTGATATCGGCTCCAATGGTGACCACAATCACCATCTGGGCAGCGGCACCGATTCTGGTGGTTGTGCTTCTGGGTTCGGTGCTGATCATGACCAAGACTCCGCCTAGCCGAGTCGGCGAGCGCCTAGCCCAGGCCTGGGTGAAGCTCTTTGGCGAGGGCAAGTCGCGTGTTGTAGAGGCCGAGGACGACGAGGTTTACGAGACTCACGATGCCTTTGATGGAACCAAGGTTCCTTGGTGGCGCAAGAACCGCGATGGCGATGCCCCGTTCGACTCCGCGGTAAAGACCGATTCCGCGCCCGTTCCGCTCTTTGAGGGCGAGGGCAACGAGTTTGATGAGCTGTTTGGCGAGGGTGCCGGCCAGGTGCCTCCGTCGGCTCCAGCCACCCAGCCCATTTTTGTGGCGCCTGCCGCAGCCACTCAGGCTGCTTCTCCAGCCGCACCCGGCGCTGGTTCCCCGGCTCCGACGCAGCCAGTCGCGCCGGCCGAGCCTGGCGCCGCGCCATCCAAACGCCCCTATGTTCTGCCCCAGGTGAACATCCTTTCGGCGGGTACGCCATCGAAGCCTAAGTCGCCGGCAAACGACGCCATGATCACCGCAATCTCATCGGTGTTTAGGGAGTTCGACGTTGAGGCCGCAGTCACCGGCTTCAACCGCGGTCCTACCGTTACTCGCTACGAGGTTGAGCTTGCCCCGGGTGTGAAGGTTGAGGCCGTTACCCGCTTGGCAAGCAACATTTCCTACGCGGTTGCCTCCAACGAGGTTCGCATCCTGGCGCCGATTCCAGGCAAGAGCGCCATCGGCATTGAGATTCCAAACACCGACCGCGAGATTGTGACCCTGGGCGACGTGCTGCGCTCCGAGGTTGCCAAGACCGCAACCCACCCGCTCACCATCGGCATTGGCAAAGACGTTGAAGGCGGCTTTGTGGTTGCCAACCTGGCCAAGATGCCTCACCTGTTGGTGGCGGGTGCAACGGGTGCCGGTAAGTCTTCGTTCGTCAACTCCATGATTGTTAGCATCCTGATGCGCGCCAAGCCTGCAGAGGTTCGTCTGGTGCTGATTGACCCCAAGCGCGTTGAGCTTGCCGCCTATCAGGGTGTTCCGCATCTCATCACCCCGGTGGTCACCAACCCCAAGAAGGCGGCCGAGGTGCTGCAGTGGGTTGTGAAGGAGATGGACGCCCGCTACGACGATCTAGAGAGCTTTGGCTTCAAGCACATCGATGACTTCAACCGAGCCATCGTGGCCGGCGAGGTCAAGGTGCCTGAGAACTCCAAGCGCGTGCTCCAGCCGTACCCTTATCTTCTGGTTGTGGTTGACGAGTTGGCCGACCTAATGATGGTTGCCCCACGCGATGTCGAAGATTCGATTGTGCGAATCACCCAGTTGGCGCGAGCCTCGGGCATCCACCTGGTTCTGGCAACTCAGCGCCCATCGGTGGATGTTGTGACAGGTCTAATCAAGGCCAACGTGCCGAGCCGACTCGCATTCAGTGTTTCGTCTGTGACCGATTCGCGCGTTATCTTGGACGGCCCTGGCGCCGAGAAGCTCATCGGCCAGGGCGACGCCCTGTTCTCCCCGATGGGCACCAGCAAGCCGATCCGCGTGCAGGGTTCGTGGATTGCCGAGAACGAGCTGCATCGCGTTGTTGAACACGTGAAGACGCAGATGCAGCCGGAGTACCGCTCCGATGTGGCCGAGGCTCCAGCCAAGGCCGTGGTGGATGCCGACATCGGCGACGACCTCGAGCTCCTACTGCAGGCCGCCGAGTTGATTGTGAACTCGCAGTTTGGTTCCACATCGATGCTGCAGCGCAAGCTGCGCGTTGGTTTTGCCAAGGCCGGTCGCCTCATGGACCTGCTCGAGTCGCGAAATATCGTGGGTCCGAGCGAGGGCGCCAAGGCCCGCGAGGTTCTGGTGCAGCCTGATGACCTTGCGGTTGTGCTGGCTCAACTGCGCGGCGAGCCGGGATCCAAGGCCAGCCCAGCTGTCCAGCAGGCCGCCAATATCATCGATGACAGCGTTGCCGGGGGCATGGCTGCCGGAAACTTCGATGACTTTGTGGCGCGTGCCACCGATGACGACGAGGACTCCGAGGATGCCTGGTTTTTGACTGGACGCGGCGAATGACCCAGAACCACCCTTCGCCCTGGAACCTGCCCAACGCCATAACCGTGGCGCGCATCCTGCTGGTGCCGCTGTTCATCTGGCAGGTGCTCAACCTTCCGCTTTCCACCCCCATGGGCTGGTGGGCGGTTGGCGTGTTCACGCTGGCAATGGCCTCCGATGGAGTTGACGGCGCCATCGCCCGCCGCCGCGACCTGATCACCAACCTAGGCAAGATCCTCGACCCAATCGCGGACAAGGCGCTCACGGGAGCCGGGTTCATTTTGCTTGCCTACTTCGCAATCGTTCCCTGGTGGGCCGTCATCGTCATACTCGTTCGCGAGATTGGTATCACCGTTTACCGCCTGGCCATCGCCCACAGGCGCGTGATTGCGGCCAGCGGTGGCGGCAAGTTCAAGACCATCGTCCAGGCGGTGGTCATTCCACTGCTGCTCTCGCCACTGGCGCAGGGCTACACCTTCTTCAGCGTATTTGGCCAGATCCTGTTCTACATCGCAGTGGTGCTGACCATCTATTCGGGCTTCCAGTACGTGGTTGCCGCGTTCAGGTCAGAGCGTGCCTGACTCCCTGCCGGAGCTCTCGGCGCGAGTTGTTGCCGGCCTTGGTGCCGCAGGTTTTCGGTTGACGCTTGCAGAGAGCCTCACGGGTGGTTTGATTGCATCCTCGCTGGTTGACGTGCCGGGTGCCTCCAGGGTCTTGGTTGCCGGCGTGGTTGCCTACGATGACGCGGCGAAGGCGCAAATTCTCGGCGTTGGCGGGGGAGTGCTTGATCAGTTCGGTGCGGTCTCGGAGCAGACTGCGCAGGCGATGGCCGGTGGGGCGCGTGGCCTAGTAACGATTGCGGGAGTGGCCGACTCTAAACTGGTTGCAGTCTCGACCACTGGCGTTGCCGGACCAGACATGCAGGAGGGCAAGCCGGTTGGGCAGGTTCACATCGCGGTTGCCACCGATGCAACCATCACAGTTCGCTCCTTTCGCTTCGATGGCGACAGGGCGTCAATTCGCCTTCAGGCAGCGGTTGCGGCACTTGAGTTGCTGCTGGAAGAAATCGCGGCTTAACGCTGTTTGCTAACTTGTGAAACTTTGGGAGATTTCCCGAGTACTCACAGAAAAATGTCAGAGTGCACCCGTAACATAGTTGCAATGGTCACCGATCAGCTTTCAAGGAAGGAGCACCAAATGGTACTGGTTCGTCAAGAAATCGGCGATGTCCTCCGTGACGTGCGCCTTCGTCAGGGTCACACCCTGCGTCAGGTTGCCTCCAAGGCATCGGTCGCGTTGGGCTACCTCTCTGAGGTAGAGCGCGGCCAAAAGGAAGCCTCTTCAGAAATCCTGGCCTCAGTGGCAGAGGCCCTGGATGTGCCTATCTCGCAGATCATGCGCGAGGTTGCAGACCGCCTGGCAGCAGCCGAGGGCACCCTGGTTCCGGATACCGTCCCTGCGGAGCTTGTAGCCAACTACTCGGTAGGCGCAGCCGCCTCGCAGCGCGCCGTAATAGATGCCGGCCGAATCATCGCCGCCGCACAGGCTCGTCCTCGCACCGGCTTCGTTCGCAACTAAAACGCAGTCTGGCCACAGGCGTGCGTCTCACAAAATTTCACGAACTCATGAATGATGAGTTTGGCGCTGCCTATGCCCGGGTTCTCTTAGATGATCTGGTCCTAGGTGGCAAGCTGGGAGATCGCACCGGCGCAGCGCTAATTGCTGCCGGCGAGGACCCTCGTCTGGTGTGGCACGCAATCTGTGAGGCGCAGGGCGTTCCACGAGACCGCTGGCACGGGCGCAACACGCCCAAAAAACCCGCATAAAAAGATTTTCGAAAATCTGTTCGAAAACTTGCTAAAGTAATCACAGGTTCCAAAAGCAGACGTTTTGTACAGGTAAAACACCAGACAAAATAGATGTCCGAGGCAACCTATAGGTTCTTCAGCAAGACAAAAATCTTGCTAAGGCAGAGAACAGAGGAAGAAAAATGCCATCACCAGCAGAACGCGAAAAGGCTCTCGAGTCCGCACTTGCACAGATCGACCGCCAGTTTGGCAAGGGCTCGGTCATGCGCCTAGGCTCCGACGAGCGCGCACCGGTAGAGGTAATCCCAACCGGCTCAATTGCGCTAGACGTCGCCCTCGGCATTGGCGGTCTGCCTCGCGGCCGCATCATTGAGGTTTACGGCCCTGAGTCCAGCGGTAAGACCACCGTGGCTCTTCACGCCATCGCAAATGCCCAGCGCAACGGTGGCATCGCCGCCTTCATCGACGCCGAGCACGCACTTGACCCAGAGTACGCAAAGGCACTCGGTGTTGACACCGATGCCCTGCTGGTCAGCCAGCCAGACACCGGTGAGCAGGCTCTCGAGATCGCGGACATGCTGATTCGCTCCGGCTCAATCGACATCATCGTTATCGACTCAGTTGCGGCTCTGGTTCCTAAAGCCGAAATCGAAGGCGAGATGGGCGACAGCCACGTTGGTCTTCAGGCCCGACTCATGAGCCAGGCTCTCCGCAAGCTAACCGGTGCGCTAAACAGCACCAAGACCACCGCAATCTTCATCAACCAGCTTCGCGAGAAGATCGGCGTATTCTTTGGCTCCCCGGAGACCACTGCCGGTGGTAAGGCGCTCAAGTTCTATGCATCTGTTCGCATGGACATCCGCCGCATCGAGACGCTGAAGGACGGCACCGAGGCCGTTGGTAACCGCACCCGCGTCAAGGTTGTAAAGAACAAGATGGCCGCGCCGTTCAAGCAGGCAGAGTTCGACATCATCTACGGCGTTGGCATTAGTCGCGAGGGTTCGCTGCTAGACATGGGCGTTGACGAGGGCATCGTCAAGAAGTCAGGTGCCTGGTACACCTACGAGGGCCTGCAGCTTGGTCAGGGTAAAGAAAACTCCCGCACCTTCCTGCTGGAGAATCCAGACGTTGCCGACGAAATCGAACGCAAGATCAAGAGCAAGTTGGGCATCGGTGTTCCTCGTGCAGTTGCAGACCTTGCCGACGAACCAATCGATGTTGCCCCAACCGCCAAGGTCGCCAAGGCCGCAAGCGCACCTGCCGCGGCGGTAAACGAGTAACCGTGGCTTTTAGAGGCAAGAGGTCCGAGTCGCAAGGCTCGGACCTCTCCCTCACTCCCGAGGAGTGGGACGAGAAGGCACGCGGGCTAATCCTGGCCAGACTTACACGCGGACCTCGGTCAAAGCATCAGCTTGCCGCACTGTTGGCCCAAAAGGGTGTGCCGGAGGATGTTGCTCTTCCGCTGCTGGATCGCTTCGAAGAAGTAGGTCTCATTGACGATGAGGCATTTGCACGTGCCTTTGCCCATGACAGACGCGAGAGTCGAGGGCTATCGCGTTCGGCGCTCAAGCGTGAACTAGCTAGCCACGGGGTTGCCACCAGCCATATCGAAGAAGCCATCGGCGACATTCAACCGGAAGATGACCTCGAACTCGCAACAGCACTGGTTCGTAAGCGGTGGTCGTCTGTGGCCCGGTTGGAGCCGGACGCCCGCTACCGCAGGCTCTCCGGTTTCCTTGGTCGCCGTGGATTCAGTGGCTCGGCAATATCCACAGCCATTCGGACGGTTGCCGATGAGGCGAGGAACCAACCCGAAGCCTAGAATTGGTGGGTTATGAGCGCAGAGACCATTGAATCGGCACGCCCACGCAGTTACGAGGTAAAGACCTACGGCTGCCAGATGAACGTGCATGATTCTGAGCGCCTATCCGGACTGCTCGAAGGCGCCGGATACGTGCCGGCCGAAGCGGGCACCGAGGCAGACATTCTCGTATTCAACACCTGCGCTGTTCGCGAAAACGCCGATAACAAGCTCTACGGCAACCTTGCCCAATTGATTGAGCGCAAGGCGGTGAACCCAAACTTCCAGATTGCCGTTGGTGGTTGCCTTGCCCAGAAGGACCGCGATGTCATAGTGCGCAAGGCGCCGCACGTTGACGTGGTATTCGGCACCCACAACCTTGGCGCCCTGCCCGTGCTGCTCGAGCGCGCCCGCCACAACCACGAGGCGCAGTTGGAGATCGCGGAGTCACTACAAGAGTTTCCAAGCAACCTGCCAACCAAGCGCGAGAGCACGTACGCGGCCTGGGTGAGTGTGAGCGTTGGCTGCAACAACACCTGCACCTTCTGCATCGTCCCAAGCCTGCGTGGCAAGGAACGCGACCGCCGTCCGGGCGAGATTCTTGCAGAGGTCGAGGCCCTGGTTGCCGAGGGCGTGGTGGAGATCACGCTGCTCGGTCAGAACGTCAACACCTACGGCGTTGAATTTGGCGACAAGGGCGCGTTCGCCAAGTTGCTGCGCGCGATGGGCAGCATAGAAGGTCTTGAGCGAGTTCGTTTCACAAGCCCGCACCCGGCTGCCTTCACCGACGACGTCATCGATGCAATGGCCGAGACTCCTAACGTGATGCCAACCCTGCACATGCCACTCCAGAGCGGTTCCGACCGCATACTAAAAGAGATGCGTCGCAGTTACCGCAGCGAGAAGTTCCTAGGCATTCTCGAGAAGGTGCGCCGACAGATTCCAGACGCGGCAATCACTACGGACATCATCGTTGGATTCCCCGGCGAGACCGAAGAGGACTTCCTCGAGACCATGCGCGTGGCCACCGAGAGCAGGTTTGCTGCCTCATACACATTCCAGTACTCCAAGCGCCCGGGAACGCCTGCGGCAGACCTGCCCGACCAGCTGCCAAAAGAAGTTGTTCAGCAGCGTTACGAGCGCCTGTTGGCGCTCTGCAACGACCTCGCGTGGCAAGAGAACAAGAGCCTGATTGGCAAGACGGTAGAAGTGTTAGTTGCCAACGACGAGGGTCGCAAGGACGCGGCCACCAACCGTTTGAGCGGTCGCGGACGCGACAACCGCCTTGTTCACTTTGAGATCCCCACTGGAGCCGAGGTTCCCCGCCCGGGCGACTTCGTTACCGTGCGAGTGACCGAGGCAAAGCCTTACTTCCTGCTCGCCGACATAGCGGGCGGTGTTTACGAGGTTCGCCGCAGCCGCGCGGGCGACGCCTGGGACGCCGCTCAGGCCGAGTCGTGCGGCGTGCCAACCGCTGGTCCTGCAAGCACCGATGGCAAGGTGTCGATCAATCTGACGGTGCGGTCCTAACCGTGGCCCTTCTGGCTGTAGTTGGGCCAACGGGAACTGGCAAGTCAGACCTAGGCATCGCCATTGCCAAGCATCTGGAGGCGACCGGCCGGCCGGCCCATATCGTCAACGTGGATTCTATGCAGTTCTATCGAGGCATGGATATTGGCACGGCCAAGCTGCCGATTGCTGAACGAGGCGGCATCGAGCACCATCTGCTGGACTATCTGGAAGTAACCGACGAGTCCACCGCGGCGCAATACCAGGATGTCGCGCGCCCGCTCATCGAGGACCTACAGGCCCGTGGCATTACGCCAATCATGGTGGGTGGCAGCATGCTCTACATCGCTGCCGTCTTGAACGACTTCGACTTTCCCGGAACCGACCCCGTTATGCGCGCCGAGTTGGAGGCCGAGCTACTGGAGGTTGGTCCAATCACCATGCACGGCAAGTTGGCGCGGCTAGACCCCGCTGCTGCCAGCCGCATCATCCCGCAGAATGGTCGACGAACCGTGCGCGCCATCGAGATAGTTCAGATGACTGGCAAGCCATTTGCGGCAGCGCTGCCCGATGTTCCCACGGAGTGGCAGCCATCGCTGCAGATTGGCCTGAACGGCCCTCGCGAAGACCTGGTTGGCAAGCTGGATGCTCGGGTTCACAAGATGTGGAACCTCGGGCTTGTCGAGGAGGTCGAGGGGCTCATCGAGGTGGGACTGCGCGATGCCACCACGGCCAAGCGCGCCATAGGCTACGCTCAGGCACTTGCCCAGTTAGACGGTGAACTGACCGAGGCGGAGGCGATTGCAGACACCATTCGTCTGACCCAGAAATATGCGCGACGTCAGATGAGTTGGTTCCGGCGTGACCAGCGCATCAACTGGCTGGACTATCGGGAGACCGAAAAGGTTGCCCAGGCCATTGCGCTCGTGGAGGAGCACCTTCGTTCCGAGGGTTAGCGGCGTTAGGCTTAAACAATGGGCAACACCGTAGAGTTTGAGTTCACCAAGGGCCAGGGCACCGGCAACGACTTCGTGCTCTACCTCGACGAGCGCGGCGAGCGCCAACTGACTCCGCAGGCGATTGCCAAGATCTGTGACCGCCGGTTTGGCATTGGTGCCGATGGTGTGATCCGCGTGGTCAAGTCGGCAAACCTGGAGGCTGGCGCTGGCATCGTGGCCGAGGCACCAGAGGCCGAGTGGTTCATGGACTACTACAACTCCGACGGCTCCATCGCTGAGATGTGCGGCAATGGAGTGCGAGTTTTTGCCCGCTTCCTCACTGAGAAAGGCCTTGTAACTCTTGAGCAGGGGCAGACGCTAAGCGTTGGCACGCGCGCGGGTGTGAAAGACCTACAGCAGAACCTCGCGGGTTTTGCGGTAGACATGGGCCGCTGGAAGCTTGAGGCCGACGAAACCCTGGTTCACGCCAATAACCTTTCGGTTTCGCGTCCGGGGCTTGGCATCAACGTGGGCAACCCGCATGTTGTGGTTGCCCTAGCCAACCGCCGCGAACTGGACAACCTCGACCTACACTCGGCACCAACGCTGGAACCAAACCCAGCGGCCGGCGCGAATGTTGAGTTTGTGGTGCCTCACGAGCCGATGGTGGCCAACGGCGTGGGCTCCATTGACATGCGAGTCTTTGAACGTGGTTCGGGGGAGACCCTGAGCTGCGGAACCGGCGTGGTTGCGGCGGCGCTGGCAACCCGTCACTGGGCAGGTGCAGGTGCGCCAAATCACTGGCAGGTAACGGTACCTGGCGGAACGCTTGGTGTTCGCATGTTCGCAACCGAGGAGGGCGAGCACGTTGGCCTCAGCGGGGCGGCGGAGCTTGTCTATGAAGGAAGCTTCGAACTGAGACACGCGGACTTCACCGCGTAGTTCCGACTGCGGCTATTTATTGCTGTGGCTTCTGCCTGCGGCTAGTTCTTGTTCCAAACCCGCAGCACACGGAACGCCTTGGCGGTGTCCACGCGGCTGGTCTCGAACTTGGCCGGCATGGCGCTCTCTAGCCATCGATGCAGCGAATCCGAACCCAGGTTCTTCTGAACCACCAGATAGGCGCTCGCCGCGGGGCTCAGGCGCGGCAACCATTGCAGCAAAATCTGATGCAGCACATCCTTGCCAACGCGAATCGGCGGGTTGCTCCAGATGCCATCGAACGTGATGTTTGCGGGAACCTCGTCGGGGTGGCAGACGCGCAGGTTGGTCAGGCCGAGAGAGGCAGCGTTCTTGCGGGTGAGTTCGAGCGAGCGCTCGTTCACATCTACCGCCCAGACCACAGCGTTAGGCGCGTGCAGTGCCAGGCTGAGGGCAATGGGACCCCAACCGCAGCCAACGTCCAGTAGGTTGCCACCGCGCGGTGCCGCATCGATGTGCGCTAGCAAAACCGCAGTTCCCTGATCAATGTGGTCGGGGCTAAAGATTCCACCCGCGGTCTGCACCTGATGGGCGTTGCCGAGGAGTGAAATTGTGATGGTCTTTGGCTGGTACGTGCTGCCTGGGGTCTCCGAGAAATAGTGTTCCGAAGACATACTCAACAAACTAGCCCAAACCGAGGGTTATTGTTAGTGCGATGGATAAAAAAGTCACCGAAGATGCGGGCACGACCAACTCAAACAGCAGCGATGTGATTGAGCGGATACTGCGCAGAGCCGACAGGGCTGCCGCGCTCGGCGATGAGTCTACGCATTCGCACCACGAGGATGACGGCGACCAACTCGAACTTCAAGAACGTGCCTCGCTACGACGCGTAGCCGGAATTCGCACTGACCTCGAGGACATCTCCGAGGTTGAGTACCGACAGCTGCGCCTCGAGCGCGTTGTGCTGGTTGGCATTTACTCGGGCGACCCGCGCGAGGCGGAAAACTCGCTGCAAGAATTGGCGGCGCTCGCCGAAACTGCGGGCTCTGAAGTCTTGGACGGGCTGCTGCAGCGTCGCGCGCACCCTGATCCTGCCACCTTCATCGGTAAGGGCAAGGCGGAGGAACTCCGACAGGTTGTCATTGCCACAGGTGCCGACACGGTGGTGGCCGACGCCGAGTTGGCTCCATCGCAGCGCCGTGCGCTTGAAGACGTTGTGAAGGTCAAGGTGGTTGACCGAACCGCGGTCATTTTGGACATTTTTGCCCAGCACGCAAAGAGCCGCGAGGGTAAGGCCCAGGTTGAGTTGGCGCAGCTGCAGTACATGCTTCCGCGTCTTCGCGGTTGGGGTGAGGCTCTTTCGCGCCAGGCCGGTGGTCGTGCCGCCGGTGGTGAGGGCATTGGTTCACGTGGTCCGGGTGAGACCAAGATCGAAATGGATCGCCGACGCATCAACACTCGCATCTCAAAGCTCAAGAAGCAGATCGTCGAGATGAAGCCAGCGCGCGACGCAAAGCGCGCTAATCGTGTGCGTACCGAGATTCCGTCGGTGGCCATCGCCGGCTACACAAACGCCGGAAAGTCATCGCTGCTGAACCGAATGACCAAGGCAGGCGTGTTGGTTGAGAACGCGTTATTCGCCACACTTGACCCAACTGTGCGCAAGACGCAAACCCCCGATGGTCGCGAGTACACAATTGCCGACACCGTGGGCTTTGTGCGAAACCTGCCTCACCAGCTGGTGGAGGCTTTCCGATCCACGCTGGAGGAGATTGGCAACTCTCAGCTGATCGTGCACGTTGTTGATGCCTCTCACCCGGATCCCGCAGGCCAGATTTCAACGGTTCGCGGTGTGATCAGCGAGGTTGACGCTCACAACGTGCCCGAACTGATTGTCTTCAACAAGATTGACCTGGCCGACGAAACTCAGCGAATGGCTCTACGCGGAATGGAGCCAAACTCGGTTTCTGTCTCGGCGCGCACCGGCGAAGGCATTGAAGAACTGCTGGCCGTTATTGCTGCTCGACTGCCTCAACCGGATGTCCTGACCCACAGTCTGATCCCGTACGACAGAGGAGACCTGGTTAGCAAGATTCACCTGAGCGGGCGGATTCTCAACCTGGAATACCGCGAGGCGGGCACATACATTGAGGCCTACGTGAAGCCGGACCTGGCATCGGACCTGGAGCGATTCCAGGCCCACGGTTAGGCCGAGTTCTCGCGTTTAGAGCGAACGCAGAACCGCGGTGACCTTGCCCATGATCTGGGCGTGGTCGGCCAGGATTGGCTCGAATGCTGGGTTGCGTGGCAGCAGCCAGGTGTGGCCGTCGGCCTGCTTGAAAACCTTCACGGTGGCGCTGTCGTCAACCAGCGCCGCAACGATGTCGTTGTTGTCCGCGGTTGCCTGCTGACGCACCGCGATGATGTCGCCGTCCATGATGGCTGCATCCTTCATGGATTCACCCTGCACCTTTAGCAGGAATACGTCGCCCTTGCCAACCAGGCTCTCCGGGAGCGTCACGTGGTCGTCGATGTTTTCCTGAGCCAAAAGGGGTACACCGGCGGCAATCTTGCCAAGCAGCGGGTAACTGCGGAAACGCCCGGTCACAACGTTGTCGTTGGCTGGGGTTTCGTCTTCCGCGGTGGCTTCGTTGCCGAGCGCGTTTAGGCTGATGCCGCGGGAGATGTTGTCTCGCTGCTCCAGGAAGCCCATGGCCTTCAGCTGGTCAATCTGGTACTTGGCGCTGGCAACGCTCTTTAAGCCAACGGCTTCGGCAATCTCTCGGAGCGTTGGCGGCATGTCTCGAGCCTCGCGAAGCGTGCGAATTGCGTCTAGCACTGCCTGCTGACGCTGAGTCAACTTCTGTTCCACCGCTACCTCCAAATAAATGTCTGAGCCGGTTGTTTGAATCCTTTTAGATCCTCAATCGAAACTTTATTCGAATATCCGGTAGTTTCCAAACAGATTTTCGAAAATGTTGAGAAATATTCTTGACAAAGTGTCGCAGGGTGGTTCTAAAGTAGATTATTAGAACAGATGTTCGAAACAAATGTTCGAAACCGAAAGGCAAGATCATGGCAACTCAAACCAACGGCAGCAACTACCGCAACAGCGCTTTTGCTTCGGCTCAGGCGCGCCACCTTCGCCCAGCCGGCGCCCGTGTGGTGGCCGCGCCTCGTGCGGTTGCGGTTGCCAAGCCTGCCAACTTCAGACTCCGCCGCCTCGGCGTCGCCGCCATGTTGGCACTCGCCATTACTGCGGCGGGCCAGCTGCCTGCCCTCATCGGTGGTGCCGCTGCCGCGAGCGACACCAAGGCAAGTCACGTTTCGTTCCACTACGTGAACGTCAGCTCCGGTGACACCCTCTGGAGCATGGCTCAGCGCTACGCGCCAGACACCGACCCAAACAGTTGGATCGAAGACGTAACGGCAATGAACAACCTCGGTTCGGTTGGTGTGGTTGCCGGCGAGCGCATCGCCATTCCAAACAACTAAGACTTGGTGGCGCGGGGTAGCTCGCGCCTCCAGCCCACTTACCCGGGGCCGCACCTTCCTCGCGGCCTCGGGTAACCTTATTTGGTGACTGAACTATCCGACTTCCCGCTCCGCGCAGACCTTGTTGGCCAGAAGCCTTACGGTGCGCCCCAGCTAGACGTGTCCGTTGCTCTCAACGTGAATGAGAACAGTCACCGCATCCCTGAAGAAGCAGCAATCGACATCGTTCAGCGCCTGGCCGCCGCGGTGCTCGAGGTCAACCGCTACCCGGATCGTGAATTCACTAGCCTGCGCGAGGCGCTGGCTGGCTACATCGGCAGGGGAGTGACGCCAGAACAGATATGGGCGGGCAACGGCTCGAACGAGGTTCTGCAGCAAATTTTCCAGGCCTTCGGCGGCCCGGGTCGCACAGCCCTGGGTTTCAGCCCCACCTACTCCATGTATCCGCTTATTGCGGAGGGAACCGGCACCACCTACATCGCGGAGGGTCGCCAGGAGCGTTTCACCCTCACCGCGGACTACGTGGCTGCGGCGATTCGCAAACACAAACCAACCATCACCATGCTGTGCTCGCCGAACAATCCAACCGGCACGCCGTTGGCCATCGAATGCATCGAGGCGGCCTACGAGGCGGCCAGCGAGCACGGCGGCATCGTTGTGGTTGACGAGGCCTATGCCGAGTTCGCTCACGACACCACGGTGACTGCAATCAACCTGCTTGCCGGCCGCCCTCGCCTCCTAGTCAGCCGCACCATGAGCAAGGCATTCGCCTTCGCGGGTGCCCGACTCGGTTACCTCATCGCCGACCCCGCCGCCTGCGATGCCCTCAGGCTCGTGCGCCTCCCTTACCACCTGAGCGCCTTCACCCAGGCGGCCGCCGAGGGCGCGCTCGCGCACGCCGATGCCCTGCTCGCAAACGTGGACGACATCCGCACCCAGCGTGACCGCATCGTGGTTGAACTTCGCGCGATGGGGCTGGACGCGTTCGACTCCGACTCCAACTTCGTGCTGTTCGGTGGCTTGGATGACAGTGACACAGTCTGGCGCGCGCTGCTAGATCGCGACGTGCTCATCCGGGACGTGAAGATCCCGGGCACCCTGCGCGTTACCGCCGGTACCCTCTCCGAGACCACCGCGTTCCTAAACGCGCTGCGCGAAGTGCTCGCCTAGCCGTAAAATTGACCTTGGCGCAGCGTTCGCGCCAAAATCCTCCACCGAAAGGCTTCCGACGATGAGTCGTACCGCTAGCCTCAGCCGCAAGACCAGTGAGTCCAGCATCGAGCTGACCCTCAACCTGGACGGAACCGGCAAGTCCCAGATCAACACCACTGTGCCTTTCTGGGACCACATGCTCACCGCGTTCGCCAAGCACTCGCTGGTAGACCTCACGGTGAATGCCTCCGGT
>Ga0213920_1001132_pt1 | contig 15865 bp, 16 predicted proteins | sample McNCre1117MG_FD_161054 | JGI IMG/M metagenome (GOLD analysis project Ga0213920, IMG submission 161054) | Freshwater microbial communities from McNutts Creek, Athens, Georgia, United States - 11-17 MG | ecosystem: Environmental > Aquatic > Freshwater > Creek | place: USA: Georgia | collected...
CACCGCCGCTCGGCTTGGAAGGCTGCTCCGCTTACCCTCGTAAAGACCATCGAGAACGGCAAGACCGTTTACTCGCTCCCTCACCGCGCCAAGGTGGTTGAGGACTCCAACGGCACCGCTCTGTTCATGGAGTACAAGGGCCGTAAGGTAGCTGACGCCTAACCAACGGTTAGGCGTGGCAGCCGCACCCGGAAAATGGATCTAAGCAATCTCGCTCAGCGAATTGGTGTAGATGCAGACCCGCAGCTGCTACAACAAGCTTTAACCCATCGCTCGTACGCTTACGAGCATGGAGGCATACCCAACAACGAGCGTCTAGAGTTTCTAGGCGATTCGGTGTTGGGTTTTGTCGTTACAGACCATATCTTTCACCTGCTTCCCAATCTCAGCGAGGGCGAGCTAACCAAGGTGAAGAACGCAGTGGTGAGCGAAAAGGCCTTGGCCATTGCCGCCACAGAGATTGGCCTTGGGGAGTTCCTGCTCCTAGGCCGTGGCGAAGAGCAAACCGGCGGACGCCAAAAGCCATCGCTGCTAGCCGATGCCTTTGAGGCCGTTCTCGGCGCCGTATACCTGTCGGTGGGTCTTCCGGCCGCCGCCGACATCATCGATGCTTTTGTTTTCCCGCTGCTTGCAGACACCGATGCCCTGCGCAGCAACGCCGATCCAAAAACCACCATCGTGGAGTTGGCACAAGCCCGCGGCCTCGGCCAGGTTAGCTATGTTGTCACCTTCGATGGGCCGGATCACGACCGCACCTTTTTCGCAACTTTGCAACTGGCGGGCAACGCGGTTGCCTCAGCCGATGGACGCACCAAGAAGGCCGCCGAAACTGCCGCCGCGGAGGCCGCACTGGCGGTGCTTCGCTAATGCCCGAACTTCCAGAGGTTGAGACCGTTCGAAGCGGGCTCGCGCCATCGCTAACCGGTGCTGTAGTCAACTCCATCGAGATTCTCGATGTGCGAAGCCTGAAGCGGCATGCCGGCGGGCCTCAAGACTTTGTGCAGAACCTAGTGGGACGTCGCATTCTCGGCGTAGTGCGCCGTGGCAAGTTCCTCTGGATGCCGCTCGAGCCGCGTGAAGGCGACGGCGAACACAGGCTGGCGCTGGTTGGACACCTGGGCATGAGCGGGCAGATGCTGCTGCGTAACCCAGGTCACCAAGCCGACAAACTCACCCGCGTTGTTGTGCGCCTAACCGAAGCCGGAGGTGAACCAACCGAGTTCCGCTTCGTGGATCAGCGCCTGTTCGGCTCGCTAGCCATCGATGTTTTGGTGCCAACCACCGATGCCAAACCTGGTGGTTTCTCTAACGGACTTGGCACGGGAACCTGGTGGGAGTGCCTAATTCCGGCATCGGCGGCACACATTGCGCGCGACCCGCTAGATCCACACTTCGATTCCGCGGCAATGCTGGCCAAACTCCGCACCAAAAACACCGGGATCAAGCGTGCACTGCTAGACCAGGGGCTGGTTAGCGGCATCGGCAATATTTACGCCGATGAAACCCTCTGGGCCACCAAACTCCATTACGACCAAGCGGCCAACAGCATTTCGGCAACCAAGGCAAACGAGGTGCTGGCATCGGTGCGTGAAATTTTGGAGCGGGCGGTGCGAGTTGGTGGCACGTCTTTTGATGACCAGTACAAAAACGTCAACGGCGAGAGCGGGTACTTCGAGATTTCGCTCAATGCCTATGGGCGCAAAGGCAAGCCCTGCAGCCGCTGCAACACCGCGATGGTGCGCGAGGAGTGGGCAAACCGCGGCAGCCACTTCTGCCCAAAGTGCCAACGCCTGAAGCACTAGGCTAGTTATTTACTGGGTTTTGACCCGGCTATTTTTGTGCGCCCGTTCAGATTGAGGAGGTTTGGGCTTGTATCTCAAGAGTCTCACCCTCAAGGGCTTTAAGTCTTTTGCAACACCAACCACGTTTGCCTTCGAGCCAGGTGTCACCTGTGTGGTTGGCCCCAACGGCTCGGGTAAATCCAACGTTGTAGATGCCCTCGCCTGGGTTATGGGCGAGCAGGGGGCCAAGACACTGCGCGGCGGCAAGATGGAAGACGTTATCTTCGCCGGCACCACAACCAAGGGTCCGCTGGGTCGTGCCGAGGTTCAACTCACCATCGATAACTCCGATGGCGCACTGCCGATTGACTACACCGAAGTAACCATTTCACGCACCATCTACCGCAACGGTGGCAGCGAGTACGCCATCAATGGCGAGGGTTGCCGCCTGCTAGATGTGCAGGAACTGCTCTCGGATTCCGGCCTCGGCCGCGAAATGCACGTTATCGTTGGCCAGGGCCAGCTGGATTCGGTTCTGAAGGCAACTCCGGAGGAACGCCGCGGCTTCATCGAAGAGGCTGCCGGTATTTTGAAGCACCGCCGCCGCAAGGAAAAGACCGAGCGCAAGCTCGAGGCGATGCAGGTGAACCTCACTCGTTTGTCGGACCTCGCGGGCGAGGTTCGTCGCCAGCTCAAACCACTCGGCCAGCAGGCGGAAACCGCTCGCCAGGCGCAGGGTATTGCATCGGTGGTTAGAGATGCCCGCAGCCGCATTTACGCAGCCGAACTGGTTGCGCTGCAAAAGGCTGTTGATGAAACCGCCGACACCGAGCTAGAGCGCAAGGCCGAGCGCACCATTTTGCAAACCGTGCTGGCCGAAAACCAGGTGCGGTTGCAGGAACTTGAGGCCGCGCAGGTTTCCACGCAGGTAGACCAGGCTCGTAACTTGGCGTATCGCTTCGATTCGGTTGCCGAGAGCTACCGCTCGCTGCTGAACATGGCCAGCCAGCGTGTTGCACTGCTTAGTAGCCAGAACAATATCGGTGGCAACCTACAGGACCCAGCCGTCTTCGAAGCGCAGGCTGCTGAGGCAGCGGCTGAGGTTCTAAACCTCGAGGCATCCGTTGCCGAGCTGCGTGCGCGACTCACCGAGGCGGAGGCCGCCAAGAACGTTTGTCGCGATGCCCTAGAGGCCTTCGACTCCGAGGTAGCAGAGCAGAGCGCGCTGATCTCGAAGTTCGATTTGGAGTTGGGCCGGCTCTCCAACGAGGCTGCGGTAGCCGAGAGCCGCCTGGCCTCGCTGCGCGACGAGGTGCTGCGCCACGAACAAGCCCTGCGAAACTCGGCCGAGCGAGCCCAGGCTAGCGCAACCGAATACGAGGCCCTCGAGGCCTCGCTTCAAGACTCCCACCAGGGGGATTCGAGCGAGTTTGAGGCGCGCTACGACGCCGCCGGAGTTCAGGTTTCGGCAACCCAGGCCAAAATCGATGCCCTTCGTGAAGAACTGCACACCCAGGAGCGCTCGCGCGACTCTCTGGCGGCAAAGCGCAGTGCTCTCAATCTCACCCTCGATCAAAAAGACGGTGCCACCACTCTGGCGGCCGCCGGCCTCCGAGGTATCCGTGGGCTTATCGCCAACCACCTCAAGATTGAGGCGGGTTTCGAGGCGGCCATCGCCGCTGCCCTTGGTTCGCTTGCCGATGCCCTGGTTGCCGATAACCGCGAGGCGGGTCTTAGCGCCCTGGCCCACCTAAAGGACACCGATGGCGGCCGCGTTGAACTGGTGATTGCCGATGTTGACGCCCCGGGAGTAGCCGGCGATTACGTGAAGGTTTCGGGCGCCCGCAGTGCCACCGAGGTGGTTACCGCACCTAGCGGCATCCTGGCGCTGCTCCAGAACGTTGTAATCACCGATGACCTGGCCGCGGCAAAGGCGCTCTACGCAGCCAATCCGAGCCTCGCCGAACACACCGTAATCACCCGCGATGGCGATGTGCTCAGTCGCAGCGTTTTGCGCGGTGGCTCGGGCCGAAAGACCTCCAAGGTTGAGCTGGTGGCCGAGCGCGATGCCGCCGAGGCGCAGCTGGCAACCGCCACCGGGCGCATCGAAAACTTGCGCGCCGAGTTGGCAGAGGCCCGCGGCGCAAATGAAGCGGCCCGCGACACCGAGAAGCAGGCACTAGCCGCCCTTAAGCAGCACGATGCCGCGCTTGCAACCAACGCCGAGCGCCTGGGACGCCTGCGAGTGCAGGCCGAGGCGGCCCAGGCCGAACTCGACCGCCTGGCCCAGGTGGCTGCAAACGCGGCCGAGGGCATCGCGGCAGCCGAGGCCAAACTCACTGCAGCAATCGCCGCGCATGACGCCTTTGCCTCAAAGGAACGCCCGGTAATTTCCCTCGATGATCGCGCCTCGCTGGTTGCCAATCTCGAGCAGGAACGACAGCGCGAACTCGACATCCGAATTGACCTCGGTGCGGCCCAAGAGCGCCTACGCGTGGAGCGCGAACGTGTTGTTCTACTTGGCCGCCAGGTTGCAGAAGCCACCGCCGCCCAGGAGCGCGTGCGGGTTGCCATCGCTGCACAGCAGGCCAAGCTTGCCGCAGCCAACCGAGTTCTGGCTGTTGTGCCATCGGTGCTGGAACACCTAGCCGAGCGCGCCAGCATTGCCAAGGCGCAGTTGCAGCAGCTGGAGAGCGCCCGCGCCAACCAGAACGCCGAACTGGTGCGCCTGCGTGGCGAGACCGCCGATATTCAGATGAAGCTGGCCGCCCTCACCCAGAGCGTGCACGATATTGAACTTGCCAACCACGAGAAGCGAATCACCCTCGCCAACCTGGCATCCAAGGCATACGACGAACTCGGTTTGCAGCAAGACGTATTGGCTGCGGAATTTGGGCCAGACCAACCGGTGCCGGTTGATAACGACACCGATGGCGCAACCGTTGCCTTCAACATGGATCAGCAGCGTGCCCGCCTGGCAAACGCAGAGCGCCTACTCGAGCGCCTCGGCCGCGTGAACCCGTTGGCTCTCGAGGAGTTTGCGGCCCTAGAGCAGCGCCATAAGTTCCTAACCGAGCAGCTCGAAGACCTCACTAAGACCCGCAAGGACCTGATGCTCATCATCGAGGAGCTCGATGAAAAGATGCAGCACATCTTTGCCGAGGCCTTCGAAGACACCCGCGCGGCTTTCGAGCAGGTATTCCCAATCCTGTTCCCTGGCGGCAGCGGCAACATCTTCCTAACCGACCCCGAAAACCTGCTAACTACGGGCATCGAAGTCACCGTAAAGCCCGCCGGTAAGCGCATCGAGCGCCTCAGCCTGCTCTCGGGTGGTGAGCGCTCGCTCGCTGCAGTTGCACTGCTCATCGCTATCTTCAAGGCGCGCCCTTCGCCGTTCTACGTTATGGACGAAGTTGAGGCCGCCCTCGATGACGCCAACCTCGGCCGCCTGCTGCAGATCTTCCAAGACCTACGCACCAACTCGCAGCTGATCATCATCACGCACCAGAAGCGCACAATGGAGATCGCGGACGCCCTCTACGGCGTTTCGATGCGCCAGGACGGCATAAGTGCGGTTGTGGGCCAGCGAATCGGGGAGAAGTAATGGCTTTCGGTCTGTTCAAAAAGAAACCCACCGATGGCGCCGCTGTCGATCCGGGTGCTTCAGCGCAGGCCACCGATCGCGGTTTTGCTAGCAGAATCCGCTCGCTTTTCACCGGCATTCGCTTCGATGTAGCCAACCTCGATGACCTTGAGGACATTCTGCTGCTAGCCGATTTCGGTGTTGATGCAGCGGAGAGCATCGTTGCAGAGGTTAAGCGCGAGGCCGCGGCCCAGGGTGCAACCACCGAGCGCGAGTTGAAGGACACGCTCGTGAGCGTTCTCACCAGCCGCCTCGGCCATGCCAACCGTGAGTTGAACCTCACCGGCGAAGCCCTGCCGTACGTCTTCCTCATGGTTGGCGTTAACGGTGTTGGCAAGACCACCACAATCGGAAAGCTTTCGGCCTGGCTTGCGGAGGGCGACTGGAGCGTTGTAATCGGTGCCGCCGACACCTTCCGTGCCGCCGCTGTGGAACAGGTGGCAACCTGGGCCAAGCGTTCGGGCGCGCGCCTAGTTGGCCCAGACCGCGATGGTCAAGATCCTGCATCGGTGGCGTACCAGGCGGTTGAAACCGCGGTTGCAGAGAAGGCTGACATAGTGATTGTGGACACCGCCGGCCGCCTCCAGAACAAGCAAGACCTCATGCTCGAACTGAGCAAGATTCGCCGCGTTGTTGAAAAGACGGTGCCGGTATCGGAGGTGTTGCTTGTGATTGATGCCACCACCGGACAAAACGGTTTGGCACAGGCCAAGGCCTTTGCCGAGGTGGCTCAGGTTACCGGCGTAGTGCTCACCAAGGTGGATGGCACGGCCAAGGGCGGAATCGTCTACGCAATTCAGCGCGAACTGGGCATCCCGGTAAAGCTTATTGGCTACGGTGAGGGCGTAAATGACTTCGCGTTCTTCGACCCCGCTGAGTTCGCCCGCGGGCTGGTTGGTTAGTAGTCTTAAACGGGCTCCTAAGCCCCTAAATCTTTACTTAATACCCGAGGAGAACCGTGTTCGGTAACCTGTCCGACCGCCTGGCGCAAACATTCAAAAACCTGCGCACCAAGGGAAAACTAAGCCCGGCCGACATCGATGCCACCCTGCGCGAAATCCGTCGCGCGCTGCTCGAAGCCGACGTAGCACTCGAGGTTGTTAAGGACTTCATCGGTGCGGTGCGCGAACGCGCCCTGGGCGATGAGGTAAACAAGGCCCTGAACCCGGCCCAGCAGGTAGTGCAGATCGTCAACGACGAACTGGTGCAGATTTTGGGTGGCCAGCAGCGCCGCCTGGAGTTTGCCAAGAAGCCGCCAACGGTAATCATGCTGGCTGGTCTGCAGGGTAGCGGTAAGACCACCCTGGCGGGCAAACTTGCCAAGTGGCTCAAGGATCAGGGCGAGACGCCACTGCTGGTTGCAGCCGACCTCCAGCGCCCAAACGCGGTAAACCAGCTTCAGGTTCTTGGCGAGCGCGTGGGCGTTTCGGTGTTTGCACCGGAGCCGGGCAATGGCGTTGGCAACCCCGTGAAGGTGGCCAAGGAGGCCATCAAGCACGCCACCAGCAAGCAGTTCTCAATGGTTCTGGTGGACACCGCCGGCCGCCTCGGTATCGATGAAGAGATGATGCAGCAGGCGCGCGATATCCGCGACGCCGTAAACCCGGACGAAGTGCTGTTCGTGATCGACTCCATGGTTGGTCAGGACGCCGTAAACGTTGCCAAGGCATTCGAAGACGGCGTTGGCATCACCGGTGTGGTCCTCACCAAGCTCGACGGCGATGCCCGCGGTGGTGCCGCTCTTTCGGTTGCCTCGGTCACCGGTAAGCCAATCATCTTCTCGTCCACCGGTGAGGGCATCGATGCCTTCGAGCCGTTCTACCCGGACCGCATGGCCAGCCGCATCCTGGACATGGGTGACGTTCTTTCGCTGATTGAGCAGGCCCAGAAGGCGTTTGACGCCGACGAGGCCAAGGCCCTGGCTGAAAAGATGGCCAAGAACCAGTTCACACTGGAAGACTTCCTTGAGCAGATGCAGCAACTGCGCAAGATGGGCTCGATGAAGGCGATGCTGGCGATGATGCCTGGGGCCGGCGCCCTACGCGACCAAATCGACAACTTCGATGAGCGTGAAATCGATCGCACCGAGGCAATCATTCGTTCGATGACGCCGGGGGAGCGCCGCGATGTAAAGATCCTCAACGGTTCGCGCCGCCTTCGCATCGCCCGCGGTTCGGGCATGACAGTCACCGATGTCAACTCGCTCGTAAACCGCTTCGAGCAGGCATCGAAGATGATGAAGACTATGCAGAAGGGCGGAGTGCCTCAGGGCATGCCGGGTATGCCGGCAGGCATGGGCGGTGTGCCGATGGGTGGCCGTGCCAAGGCCAAGGGCAAGGACAAAAAGAAGACTTCGAAGAGTGGAAACCCCGCCAAGCGAGCCTCCGAAGAGGCAGCGCGCCTAAACGGCGACAAGCCGAGCGGCAATTCTGAGCAAAACGGCTCCGCCTTCGGCCTGTAAGAGTGGCTTTTTGCCAGAAACTTTGGCAAAATAGATGGGTATCTTTGAACGCACGACCCTCTATCGGCTTTTCAGATAACCCCAGAGTTTTCTATCGAGTGTGCCCCCACGCTCACGGTAGAACGTTCGCCCCAATAAAAATCAAAGGAACATTGTGGCTGTAAAAATTCGCCTGAAGCGCATGGGCAAGATCCGCGCGCCTCACTACCGCATCGTAGTTGCCGACTCCCGCACCAAGCGCGACGGCCGTGTGATCGAGGAAATCGGTCGTTACGTACCAGGCACCAACCCATCGACCATCGAGGTTAACTCGGAGCGCGCTCTGTACTGGCTCGGCGTTGGCGCACAGCCAACCGAGCAGGTAGAGGCAATCCTCAAGCTCACCGGTGACTTCCAGAAGAACAAGGGCGACAAGAACGCCAAGAACGTTGTTCTTCCAGTTGAGCCAAAGGCAGCATTCGTTGCCGACGCCAACAAGAAGGCCGTTCTCAAGCCAAAGGCTGAGATCAAGGTTGAGGCACCAAAGGTTGAGGAAGCCGCTGTTGAGGCTGCCGCCGAAGTGACCGCTGACGTTGAGGCACCTGCTGCCGAGGCCGAAGCACCAGCCGAAGAGGCTTAGTAACTGTGCTGTCTGTTGCGCTCGAACACCTGGTTAAGGGAATCGTCGACCACCCGGAAGACGCCTCCGTTGTTGAACGAAACACCTCGCGGGGCGACCTGCTTGAGGTATTTGTTCACCCTGAGGACCTCGGCCGCGTGATCGGGCGCAACGGACGCACCGCTAACGCCCTCCGCACCGTCATCAAGGCGCTTGCGGACGGCAAATCTGTGCGCGTAGATGTGGTGAAGACCGATTAGCAGGTCCACCAAGCTCCGCGTTGGCCGCCTTCTCAAGGCACACGGCCTAAAGGGCGCCATAAAGCTTGAGCTTTATACCGACAGCCCAAACGAACGCTTTACTCCAGGCGCAGTCTTCGAACTGCAGGTGCCGGAGGAATCTCCATGGTTCGGTAAGTCCGTAACCGTTCTCGAACTGCGCTGGTACAACCAAGCGCCTGTTCTCTTTCTCGATGGCGTCACCGATCGCACCGCGGCCGAATCGCTCATCAAGGCCATCCTGGTTATCGACACCGATGCCGACAAACTCCCCGATGAACCAGACGCCTGGTACGACCACCAGTTGGTTGGTCTCAAGGTTCTGCGCGACGGCGCCGAGGTTGGCGAGGTTGTGCGCGTTGAGCACATGCCAGCCCAAGACCTCCTCATCATTAAGCACAACGAGCGCGAGGTAATGCTGCCGTTCGTGAAGGCAATGGTACCGAGCCTAGACATCGCGGCTGGAACCGTAACCGTCACTCCGCCGATTGGCATCTTCGAGGAAATCCTCCCCGAACTGGCCACTCCGGAGCCTGCTCAGCCAGAGCCAACCGAATCGGCCGAGGCCGAATCTTCTGCCGAATAGGGCCCAAATGCGCATCGACGCCATTTCGATCTTCCCCGATTACTTCGCAGCCCTAGACCTTTCGCTGCTTGGCAAGGCACGCGACAAGGGCCTCATTCAGTTTGCGGCTCACGACCTTCGTGCTCACACCACCGACAAACACCACACCGTGGACGACAGCCCTTACGGTGGTGGCGCAGGCATGCTCATGAAGCCGGAGCCTTGGGGTTTGGCCCTAGATGAAATCCTTGGGGTTTCACCAGACACCGATGCCACCTCGGATGCCACCGTAATCTTCACTTCCCCGGCCGGCGAGGTTTTCAACCAGGATCTTGCCTACGAACTCGCGGGGGAGAGCCACATCGTGTTTGCCTGCGGTAGGTACGAGGGAATCGACCAGCGGGTTGTTGAATATGCCGCCACCAAGGCCAAGGTTCGGCTGATTTCCATCGGTGACTATGTTTTGAACGGCGGGGAAGTTGCGGCAATTGCAATGACCGAGGCCATCGCGCGCCTGATTCCAGGTGTGATCGGCAACGCCGAGTCGCTAAACGAGGAGAGCCACTCGGGCGAGGGACTCCTCGAGTACCCGTCGTACACCAAGCCATCGGTGTGGCGAGGCCTTGAGGTGCCACCGGTTCTGCTCAGCGGCAACCACGCCGCCATTGCAAAGTGGCGCCACGAGCAGCAGGTTGAGCGAACCAAGCGGGTTCGACCCGACCTCCTAGAGCGCGGGTAATTGCTCCAACTGCCGGTTTATGGCAGACTAGAGAGGTTGAACTCTTCGCTAAAGGCACTGCCGCAGGGGCGCCAGAAGGTTTAAATCCGAAAAAATACTTGTTGATGACCTGCGCGCTGACACAGAAATGGTTGAGAAATGCACATTCTTGACGTAGTAGACGCAGCTAGCCTGCGCAATGACATCCCAGCCTTCCGCGTTGGTGACACCGTAAAGGTTCACGTAAACATCGTTGAAGGTAACCGCAGCCGTGTACAGGTTTTCCAGGGCGTTGTAATCCGTCGCTCGGGCCACGGCGTTCGCGAGACCTTCACCGTTCGTAAGATCTCGTTCCAGGTAGGCGTTGAGCGTACCTTCCCAGTGCACTCCCCAGTGCTTGAGAAGATCGAGCTCGTCACCCGCGGTGACGTTCGTCGCGCCAAGCTGTACTACCTCCGCGAGCTTCGCGGTAAGAAGGCCAAGATCAAGGAACTTCGCGACCGCGCATAGTTTTAAGGTCTGGAGACTTTTTCTGTCGTAACTTTCTGGTAACGGCGGTAAAATCACTTCATGACGAATTCCGGACTCCCCGAGGAAGAAATCTCTCCTCGGAGGGTCCGGATTCGCAATTCCGAGAGAAGTCAAACACCTTTGCGTAAGTTTCTAAAAAACCCAATCGTCGCCTTCATCGTGGACATCTTGAGCATCGTGGCAACTGCCCTCGTGCTCAGCCTCCTGATCAAGAGCTTCTTGCTTCGTTCGTTCTTCATTCCGTCGGGCTCAATGCTGAGCACTCTGCAGATCAACGACCGTATTGTTGTAAACGAACTCGTTCCAAACGTTGTTCCTATCGAGCGCGGCGACGTAGTTGTATTCAAAGATCCGGGCGGTTGGTTGGGTGCAACCAGCGGCAAGGAGCTTCCTTGGACCACTCAGGTTTCAGACTGGTTCCTAAGCTCGTTTGGTGTTACCGCACCAGACTCCGACGTGCACCTCGTCAAGCGCGTCATCGGTATTCCTGGCGACCACGTCGTTTGCTGCACGGCTAGCGGAAAGCTCACCATCAATGGCAAGGAAATCACCGAGCCGTACATCATGACCGGTGGCCAGCCTTCGGCAACCAAGTTTGATGTCACCGTGCCTCAGAATTCCGTTTGGGTTATGGGCGACAACCGCGATAACTCCGAGGACAGCCGATACCATCAGGATCTGCCGAGCAAGGGCTTCGTGAACTTCAAGTTCCTGGTTGGCCGTGCGTTTATGATCACCTGGCCGTTCAGTCACTTCACCTGGCTCGACAACTACTCAAGTGTCTTCAAAGACGTACCCAACCCTTAGTCTCGAAAGCCAGCTGTTCGCCGCCGGTGCTCGCTTTGTAGTTGGCATCGATGAAGTTGGACGCGGCTGCTTAGCTGGCCCGGTTGCCGTTGGCGTGGCTGTTTTGTCGGCTGTGCGGCACGGCGAGCCTTCCGCTGCCGGTGCGTGGCCAGAGCAACTTGCCGATTCCAAACTGATTAGCGAGAAGGTCCGCGAGGCAATCTTCGAACCTGTTGGTTCCTGGGTTAGCGGTTATGCCGTTGGCATGGCGTCCAATGCGGAAATCGACGAACTAGGCATTATTAAGTGCCTCTCTTTGGCCGCGGGGCGGGCTATTCGCAATCTCCCGAGTGAACTTCGGGCCGAGGTGGCCGAGGCTCTGGCCGCTGGTCCGTCTGGGGCACACGCAATCCTCGATGGATCACACAACTGGCTCGGTGATGCCATCGGGCCTATGGCAGTTACCGTGCGCACCAAAGCCGACCGCGACTGCGTAAGCGTGGCGGCTGCATCGGTGCTGGCCAAGGTCACGAGGGACCGCGTGGTTGCCGAAATAGCGGCAGCCGATGCAGCGCTTGAACCATACGGTTTTGCGGGCAACAAGGGGTATTCATCGGCGGGACATTTGGCTGCGCTGCGCGAACTGGGGCCAACCCAATGGCACCGACGCACCTGGTTGAGCAAAATCCTGGCAGAGGATGCGCTTTTCTAGGCATCGCGGTTATTGAATAGACTTTTGGTGATGGACGAGAACGAATTCGACGAACTGGACCGCCAGGCCGAACTTGCGCTGATGCGCGAGTTTAAGGATGTACTTGGTACGTTCAAATACTTGGTGGAGACCGAACGTCGCCTTTACCTCGCCAACGAGGTTGAGTTCAATCGCATCGACACCCCAACCGATTTCTATTTCGACCTCACGCTAGGTGATGTTTGGGTTTGGGACATGCACCGCTCCGACCGCTTCATCAAATCGGTGCGCGTTCGTACCTTCAAGGATGTCAACATCGAGGAGTTGGAGAGTGGCTTCCAACTGCCGAAGGACCTCTCGCTCGGAGAGTAATCCACAGCCGGTTTTAGGTGCCTTTTGCACCGATGACCGCAGTTCCTAAACCAAGCTGAGCGGTTCTTGCCAGCCTTGGTGAATGACCGATTCTAGACAATGGCTTGGCCGCTACGGCGAAGACCGCGCCTGCGAATACCTGGTGGGACAGGGCTACAACATACTCGATCGCAACTGGCGCTATGCCGAGGGCGAGCTCGATATCGTTTGTTCCAAAGACCACACCTTGGTTTTTGTGGAGGTGAAGACACGAACCTCACTGGCAACCGGGCATCCGCTCGAGGCAATCACCCGCTCCAAACTGGCCAAACTTCGGCGCCACGCGGCCAACTGGTGTGCCAAGCGGCAGGTCGCTAACTCGCAGGTTCGCTTCGATGCCATCGCGGTTTTGGTTACTGGCGGGCGAGTGCAGATTGAGCACCTGAAGCAGGTTCTCTAGTGGCGCTCGCACGGGTGTTTTCGATTGGGTTGTTTGGCCTCAGCGGCACCGTGATTGAGGTGGAAACCGATATCTCCGCCCAACTTCCGGCATTTGTGCTGGTTGGACTACCGGATGCCTCGCTAGCCGAGGCCACCAGCCGGGTTCGGGCTGCCTGCACCAATAGCGGCTTTGCGTTTCCCTCCAAAAAGGTGGTTGTCAACCTCTCGCCGGCATCCGTGCCCAAGGGCGGCGCTAGCTTCGATCTCGCCATTGCGGTTTCGCTTCTCGGCGCAATGCAGACCATTGAGACACCCACCGATGATGCCGTGTTCTTTGGCGAACTTGGCCTAAACGGTGCCGTGAGGGCGGTACCTGGCGTTTTACCCATGATGCTGGCTGCGCGCTCGGCTGGCTTTGCGCGCGCCTTTGTGCCCGTGGGAAACGCCGCCGAGGCCGCGCTGGTTTCGGGCATAGAAGTTTTGCCGGTGCCCACCCTGGCAGAGTTGGTCGGCTACCTCAAAGGCGTTAGTAGCCTGCCGCGTATTGGAGCGGTGGCCTCTGCCCTGGTGGCGCAAGGTGTTGCACCAGACCTCAACCAGGTGATTGGCCAGGGTCAGGCCGTTGATGCGCTCATTGCCGCCGCTGCCGGCGGGCACCACATCTCGATGATCGGTGCGCCAGGGTCAGGCAAGACCATGCTTGCCGAACGCCTGCCATCGATTCTGCCAAAGCTTTCGCTCGAGGAAGCGCTCGAGATTGCGGCTGTGGAAAGCATTAACTCGGATGGCCAGCGAGAGATGGCTTTGAACCAGACCCCGCGCTTTGTGGCACCACATCATTCATCATCGATGGCCGCCCTGATTGGTGGTGGTTCCGGTTCACCTCGTCCGGGGGCTGTGTCTCGGGCGCATCGCGGTGTGTTGTTTTTGGATGAAGCACTGGAGTTCAACTCTGCCGCGCTGGATGCCCTGCGTGAGCCGCTCGAGGCCGGTCGCGTTGTGATTAATCGCAGCGCTGGCTCGGCGCTTTTCCCAGCGCGGTTCCAGCTGGTGCTGGCGGCAAACCCCTGCCCCTGCGGGCTTTACGGGGTGATAGACCGCGATTGCAAGTGCAGTATTCCCGCCATTCGGCGGTACTCGGGCAGGCTCTCCGGACCAATCCTAGACCGCATCGATATTCGCCTAACCGTTCAGCCGGTGAGCATCGGTGCCGCGGTTGGTTTGGGTGGCGGCTTGGTTAGTTCCGAGACAGCCGCGACGGCGGTTAGAGCCGCCCGTGCCGCTGCGAGTGAGCGCCTGTCGGGCACCGGCTACCTGCTCAATTCCCATGTACCCGGGCCGGTGATTCGCCGCAGGTTTAAGCCTGGCCAGGCGGTGGTGGCCGAACTTGATCGCATGTTGGCAACCGGGCGCGCGAGCATGCGTGGCTACGACCGCTGCCTGCGCCTAGCCTGGACCCTCGCCGACCTGGACGGCGCAACCACCCCCAACCGCGAGCACGTGCAGCGAGCCGTTGCCATGCGCGGATCCGACGACCTGATGGGAAACCAGTGATCTTCACCGAAACCGAATACCGCAACCTGCTGGCCCCGCTCATAATCGGCGACGCCGGAGAAGCCGCCAGCGGCAACGAACAGGCACGCGACGAACTGGCATCGCAGGTGGTATTTAGCTTCCTTTGCGAACCGAGCGACCGCCTCCCCGCAATGCTCTGGCGGTACCTAGGCAAGACTCAGTTGCTGCGCCTACTCATACAGCGGGCCGATGCGGCTGCCTTGGCGCAGGCACTGGGTGCTTCTGCGGCTGCGGAAATTGAGGACGAACTCCAAGCTGCCCTCGGAGCGGTTTGGGCCTCGGCCTGCGAACGCTGGCTGCCTCGCCTCAATAAGGCGGCGGTTTTGGAAGCCCTCCAGTGGATGGTGCGGCGAGAATCCGGTTTGGCCGGCCGGCACGGACTGCTCCTAAGTGGCACCGATGCCTACCCGCAATTACTCGAGGACTTGGGAGAACACCGACCACCGGTGCTCTGGAGTGTGGGCGATGTTAGTCTGCTGGCAAATCCGGCGAGGGTGGCCATCGTGGGTTCTCGGCAGGCCAGTGCCTATGGCCTAACCGTTACGCGAGATCTGGCGGCGGTTGCGGCCTCGGCCGGGGTGGTTACGGTTTCAGGCGGGGCATTTGGAATCGATGCCGAGGTTCATAAGTCGGCACTCGCACTTGAGGCACCCACCATCGCGGTGATGGCAGGAGGGCTGGGCAGGCTATACCCAAGGAACAACCTGCAGCTGCTTCACGAGGTTGCGGCTAAGGGGCTGCTGATTTCCGAGGTGCCGCCCGACGTGGCTCCTGCAAAGTGGCGGTTTCTGATGCGCAACCGGTTGATTGCCGGATTGTCCCAGGGCACAGTGATGGTTGAGGCTGGGCGCACCTCTGGAGCTATGAGCACCGCCAACCACGCCATCACCCTTGGGCGCGAGGTGGCGATTGTGCCCGGGCCAATGAACAGTGCCCGGAGCATTGGTTGCCACGATTTTCTAAACCAAAACTCCGATGTGGTGCGCATTTTGGCTAGGCCGCAACAGGTTCTGGAGCTAGCCGGAATCCGCGGATTCATGCCACTGCCCGAGGCCGGATTGGGCAAGCTGGAAACGCGGGCGCTCGATTGTTTTGGTTCGGCCGAACTTCAGTCCTGGGAAGTGCAGCGGTTATCGGGGCTCACGGTACGTGAAACCCAAATAGCGCTGGGAAGCCTCGAACTGCTGGGTTTACTCGAGCGCAGCGGCAGCGGCTATCGCAGGTGCACCTAGCGTGGGGGTTAGCGAAGAGCCAGGCCGGATGCCGCCTCGAGAATGACCAGCGCGGCTAGGCGAATGGTTCGCTGGTCCGGGCTGTCGTTCGAAGCATCAATCTCGGTGAGGTCGATGCAGTTCACCTTGGAGGTGTTGCCAGCCAGGAACGCGAATTCGCGCAATTCATCCGCACTGATGCCACCTGGGGCCGCAGCCGGGCAGGCGGGAACCT
>Ga0213920_1001135_pt1 | contig 15850 bp, 17 predicted proteins | sample McNCre1117MG_FD_161054 | JGI IMG/M metagenome (GOLD analysis project Ga0213920, IMG submission 161054) | Freshwater microbial communities from McNutts Creek, Athens, Georgia, United States - 11-17 MG | ecosystem: Environmental > Aquatic > Freshwater > Creek | place: USA: Georgia | collected...
TCTTCTGTGACCTGCGCGAAGCTGGCGTGGCTTGTGGCGAAAACCGCGTAGCGAGGCTTCAAAGTGGGTAAGCCTTCATTGGTTGCACCCAACCAATTGCAACGCCAGTTCCAGCACGACGAACTCGATCAAGCTTGGGTGACGGATATCACCTACATCCGAACGCATGAGGGCTGGTTGTATTTGCCGGCTGTGCTTGACTTGCACTCGCGTGCAGTGGTCGGCTGGAGCATGGGGCCACGCATGCAAACTGACTTAGTCTTGGATGCATTGATGATGGCGGTGTGGCGCAGACGGCCCAAAGAGTCGGTGATCATCCATTCGGACCAGGGTAGCCAATTTGGCAGCGACGAGTTCAATCGTTGAGGCAAAGACAACCGATTGAGCCCGAGCATGAGCCGCCGAGGAGACTGCTGGGAAAACGCTGCAGCCGAATCGTTCTTCAGTAACTTGAAGAGCGAGCAAATCAAAAAGTGGATTTACCAAACTCGGGCTGAAGCCAAGTCAGAAATCTTCGATTGATGCAGATTATTTTTCTTTTTTTCGCATTGCTTCCTGACTCAAGTAACCATAGTGAGTTTTGAATTTTTTCTGGCGCTCTTTGTATCAAATGTTCATTGAATTCACGAACTTCACCAATTAATGTTGCAACGCTTGCTGTTACCGATACTGACTCCTCAATTTCATTTGTTTTCAATTTGAATGATTGAACTGAAATGTTGTTGCCGCGACGTTTGTATGTCGTGAGCAGGGCGTGAGTTTCTGGTTTGATGGGATGGGGTTGGAGAGCATCCCTTGTTAGTTCAAAAATTGGTGATGGATTCCTGCCAGTTCTTACAGCCAATAGCAACAAATAAACAATTAGCACATCACTTTGTTCGCCAATAAATTCTTTGCTTCGAATGCATCGAAGATCTGAAGCTAACGCTCCTATCAGAAGTCGCATTTCTTCTTTCGTATATGGCGTGCGTGAAATGATTGCTCTATTGCTATTTGGGAATGGATTGTCTGGAATACATGCATGGTCCATTCCTCCTGTTGCAATCAATTCGAGCCAAATCGCTTTGACATGCGTGTATATGGTTCTTGCGCCTGTATAGGAATGTATGCCCAGCGATAAAAAGACATGATCTGAGTTAGGCGCTTCCTGATTGTGCTCAGAGCAATTTTTCGAGCCCCTGTTTCTGCGTTAATTAGATCGGCAGACCAGTTCCTATAGCTGGCAAGGTTTGATATTTCTTCGCCATGCTTTCCCTTGATTGGCAGCTGATCCCACTTCAGGTCGTTTGTCGTGAGCCATGAGAAGTAGTCATAAAGTGTTTCGGCATGACTTTTCCATGTCGATGGGCTTTGCGTTCGTGCGTTTTCTAGAGCCAACCAAAGTAGGTAGTTGCTAACGACTTCAACAATTTCTAAATCATCGTCACACAGGAACGGAACACCCGCGTACTGTCGTCCTTTGTACGCGAATTCTTGAGTTGTGTAAAAGATTTTCAATTTGAAAACAATAAAATTACTTTGTGTAATTGTATGAGTAATAAAACACTATGTAACATGATTGAGGTTACAGTTCACGACAAAGTGATGGTGATTGACGAGGCCGTGGTGATTACCGGTAGCTTCAATTTCACCAATTCGGCAGAAACGCGAAATGCTGAGAATGTGTTGATTCTTAAATCCCTGTCTTTGGCGCACACTTACAAGGTCCAATGGGCACAACATTGGGCACATGGGCGAGACTGACGCTTCTCGACCAGATTTAGTCTGCCAGCTCTAAAGACCTTGTTGAACAAGGCTAATCACTTGTCAATGCTGACATTTTCTTTAGAATTCAACCCATGCTGCACTGCAACAAAAAGCAGCCCAGGTGGGCAAGTTCTGAGCAGTTCTCATCTTTTTATTAATTTTGGAGATTTCACATGAACCTGACACCTGAACAAATCATCGCTGCCAACAAAGCCAATTTGGAAACTCTGATGGGTTTGACCAGCAAAGCTTTCTCCGGCGTGGAACAACTCATCGAGTTGAATTTGGCGGCTGCCAAATCTGCTTTGGCTGATTCGCAACAACAGAGCCAAGCTGCTTTGAGCGTGAAAGACGCCCAAGAGTTGTTGGCTTTGCAAGCCAGCCTGTTCCAGCCTTTGGCTGAAAAAGCCGTGGCTTACAACCGCCACTTGTACGAAATCGCAACCGGTTCTGGCTCTGAATTCCAAGGCCATGTCGAAGGCAAAGTGGCTGAAGCTCAAAAAGCCTTCCACGCCATGATCGACAACGCCACCAAAAATGCACCCGCCGGTTCAGAAGCTGCGGTGGCTGCTTTCAAAACGGCTGTTTCCGCTGGCAACAATGCGTTGGAGACCGTTCAAAAAGCGGTGAAACAAGCGACTGAAGTTGCCGAAGCCAACATGAAATCTATCACCGCCACCGCTTTGAACGCTGGCAAAACAGCGGCTAAAAAGCGTTGATCCAACGTTGACTCTTTCAGGTTTTCCAAGACCTTGAAACGGCACCTTCGGGTGCCGTTTTTTTTGGTTCTAATAAGAGCCTGTCGAACAAGGAGTGTCGCTTTGGACAAAGTAGATGGCGTTGTCATAGGCGCGGGGGTCGTGGGCTTGGCCGTTGCACGTGCGTTGACGCAGGCAGCGTCAGACAACGCACGCGATTGGTTGGTGCTCGAAGCCGCCGATGCAATTGGTACAGGAACCAGTTCGCGCAACAGCGAAGTGATCCATGCCGGTATTTATTACCCACAAGGTTCACTCAAAGCGCAGCTGTGTGTGCAAGGTCGGGAGATGTTGTACGCCTATGCGGCTGAACGTGGCATTGGCCACCAGCGCTGCGGCAAGTTGATCGTGGCGACGCACGCCAGTCAAGTGCCGGCCTTGGAGGCCATCGTTCAAAAAGCCCATGCCAATGGCGTGACCGATTTGGTGTTGCTCGATGCCGCAGCGGCCCAAGCGATGGAGCCCGCCTTGTCGTGTGTCGCTGCTGTGCATTCGCCCAGCACAGGCATCGTGGACAGCCACGGTTTGATGCTCACGTTGCAGGGCGATTTTGAAAATGCAGGTGGCATCGTCGCGTTCAATTCGGCGGTAACCCATGGCCTTTGCACACCAGAAGGCATCGTTTTACGCATGGCCGATGGCTCCGAGTTGATGGCGCAAACGGTGGTCAATGCGGCGGGTTTGACCGCGCCTTGGCTGGCGCGTAATTTTCAGGGCTTGGCCGCGCAGCATGTGCCGCAGGCTTACTTTGCCAAGGGCAATTACTTCACCCTCTCGGGAAAATCGCCGTTTTCACGCTTGATTTACCCGGTGCCTGAAGCCGCTGGTCTGGGCGTGCACTTGACTTTGGACCTTGGCGGTCAAGCCAAGTTTGGCCCCGATGTGCAGTGGGTCGACCGTCCTGACGACTTGGTGGTGTCGCCCGCACACGAGCAACTTTTCTATACCGAGGTGCGCAAATACTGGCCTGCGTTGGCAGACGGCGCTTTGCAAGCGGGCTATGCCGGCATTCGACCCAAAATTTCGGGGCCGAACGATGCTTCGGCTGACTTTTGCATCCAAGGCCCCGCCGTGCATGGCGTGAAGGGCTTGGTGAATTTGTTTGGCATTGAGTCGCCGGGCTTGACCAGTTCCCTCGCCATTGGCGAGGCTGTGCGCCAGGCGCTGCAATAAGGGCGATGTCCGCGATGAACAAACGTCTCTTTCTGGCCGCTTGCCTCACACCTGGGTTGTTTGGGTGTTCGACGGCGCCAAGCAAAGGGGCGTCGACAGCAACGTCATCCAGTTATCCCAATAACCCCGCCAAGCGCCAAGACATCGTCATGCAAGCCATGGCCATGTTGGACCGTGGCTACACCTATGGCGGTAAAAAACTGCACACAGGGTTCGACTGTTCGGGCTTGGTCAGTTTTGTTTACAAAGAGTCAGCGGGCATCCCGCTCAAAGGCAGCGCGGCACAAATGGCCGAGGTGGCGAAACCCATTGAACCGGCGCAGGCCCACCCCGGCGATTTGGTATTTTTCAACACGCTGGGTAGCGCTTTCTCGCATGTGGGCATCTACATCGGCTCTGGCAAATTTGTGCATGCGGCCAATGAGCGAACAGGTGTGAAAACAGAGCGCTTGAACCATGTGTATTGGTCCAAGCGGTTCGAAGGTTATCGCACCGTTTTTGCTTGATCGCGAATGGCCAGAGCGGCCTCTTTCACCAACGCGGGGCCTTTGTAAATCAGACCGGTGTAGATCTGCACCACGTCCGCACCCGCTTTGATTTTGGCCACGGCATCGTCGCCACTCAAAATGCCGCCCACGCCGATGATGGGGAAGTTGGGGCCCATCGCCGCACGCAGCTGGCGAATGACTTCATTGCTTTTCTCGAACACGGGGGCGCCTGAGAGACCGCCGGTTTCTTCGGCGTGCGCCATGCCTTTGACCGCATCGCGTGCGATGGTGGTGTTGGTGGCAATCACTCCCCACGATGGCGTGCCCTCGTGCACGCAGTGACGCTTCAAGGTGGCTGCAATCACCGCAATTTGATCGCTGTCCAAATCTGGCGCAATTTTGATGAACACCGGCACTTGCTTGTTGTGCTGTTGGGCCAACTCAGCACGGCGTTTGGCGAGTGTGCCGATCAGTGCGTCCAGCGCTTCGTCGCTTTGCAGCTCGCGCAGGTTTTTGGTGTTGGGGCTGGAGATGTTCACCGTCACGTAGTCGGCGTGCGGGTACACACCGTCGAGGCAAATCAGGTAGTCGTCTGCCGCGTTTTCAATGGGGGTGGCAGCGTTCTTGCCGATGTTCAGGCCCAGCAGCATGGGCGTGCCGCCTTGCTGGGTTGCGTTGCTGCGGAACTTCGCCAGCTTCACGTTCGCCAAGAAAGCATCCAAGCCTTCGTTGTTAAAGCCAAGGCGGTTGATCAGGGCATTGGCTTGCTGCAATCGGAACATGCGCGGCTTGGGGTTGCCTGGCTGACCTTTGGGTGTGACCGTACCGACCTCTACAAAACCAAACCCCATGGCGGCCAAGCCATCGATGCAGTGGGCGTTTTTGTCCAAGCCTGCGGCCAAGCCCACACGGTTAGGGAAGGTCAAGCCAGCCAGTTGCACGGGGTCTTGCACACGGGTTTGGCAGTAAGCCCAAGCCAGCGGCGTGTTTTGCGTGCGGGCCAGCATGGCTAGCGTGTGCTCATGGGCAGTTTCGGCATCCATGGCAAACAGAAAAGGGCGGGCAAGTGAATAAGGCAACAACGACATGGATAATCTCAAGCTTTGGTCAATCAACCTCGGATTTTCGCCCATGAGCACCCCACAAAACGCCACCCCTCTGACACAAGATGAATTGAAGACTTTGGTGGGCCAAGCCGCCCTGCAATACGTGGTGCCTGGCGAGGTGGTGGGCGTGGGCACTGGCTCGACGGTGAACAAGTTCATCGATGCGCTGGCCACCATGAAAGACCAAATCAAAGGCGCGGTGTCTAGCTCGGTGGCGTCGACCGAACGCTTGCAAGCTTTGGGCATCCAGGTGTTTGAAGCTGCGGACGTGGAAAGCCTGTCGGTCTACATCGATGGTGCAGATGAAATCGACCACCAAGGCCACATGGTCAAGGGCGGCGGCGCTGCGTTGACCCGCGAAAAAATTGTGGCGGCCCAATCCAAAATGTTTGTGTGCATTGCCGACGAAAGCAAGCTGGTGGATGCGCTGGGCGCGTTCCCATTGCCCGTAGAAGTCATCCCCATGGCCACTGCGCGCGTGATGCGCCAGTTCGCTGCGATGGGTGGCAGCGCCAAAGTGCGTTTGAAAGATGGCCAACCGCTGGTGACCGACAACGGCCAACACATCGTGGATGTGACGGGTTTGAAGATCAGCGACCCCCTGCAGTTTGAAACCGAGGTCAGCCAATGGCCGGGCGTGGTGACGGTGGGTGTGTTTGCGCATCAAAAAGCGCAGGTCTGTTTGCTGGGCACATCCACCGGCGTGAAAACGCTGAAGTTTTGAAAAGCCTAGGCACGTCGTATCGTGCGTTGGTGCTGGGTGCATCGGGCGCGTTAGGCAGTGCTTTTGTTCAGGCCTTGCAGGCCGACACGGCTTGCGCCCAAGTGGTGGGCCTGTCGCGCAACTCAGAGCCTGCGTTTCGTTTGGAAGACGAAGCCAGCATGGCCGCTGCAGCGGCTGCGCTTGTTGCTGAAGCTCAAGGGCCTTTTCACCTCATCATCGACGCCACGGGTGCGCTGACCATTGACGGGCAGGGGCCAGAAAAACACATGGGCGCGCTCAATGCCGCGCAGATGGCTCGTGCGTTTGAGGTCAACACCATCGGTCCTGCGTTGCTGCTCAAACACTTTGTGCCTTTGTTGGCCACCGAGCAGCGCAGCATTTACGCCAAACTCTCAGCCCGTGTGGGCAGCATCAGCGACAACCGCAAGGGCGGTTGGTATGGCTACCGTGCCGCCAAGGCGGCGTTGAACATGGTGTTGCAAACGGCCGCAATCGAAGCTGCGCGTAAACGCCCGCAGTTGGTGGTGGCTGCCATGCAGCCGGGCACGGTGGCATCGAGTTTGTCAGCCCCCTTTGTGCCCGCGAAAGACTGCCTCACGCCCGCGCAATCGGCGGCAGGTTTGCTCAGCGCTTTGGATGCCTTACCTGCGCAAGCCGCCGCACATTTCGTCGATTACAAAGCTGAAACGATTGCTTGGTGATGAAGGGCTAACGCGTTCAGAAATCACGCGCATTTTGAGCAAACAAAAACCCGCCGAGGCGGGTTTTTGTTTGGGCGCAGCAGAGGTTACTTCTTACGCGCTGCAATCGCCGCTTCAGCGGTGTTCACCAAGTCAGCACCGATGGTGGCTTTCCACTTGTTGTACACGGGGCGTGTGGCTTTCACAAACTCGTCGCGTTGCGCGGGGGTGAGTTGGGTCACGGTCACGCCCAAAGCTTCGATGCCTTTGATGACGGGCTTGTCGGCTTCGATCAAACCTTTGCGGGCAATCGCAATTTCTTGCTGACCAGCGTCCAAGGCAGCTTGACGCACGATGGCTTGGTCAGCAGGTGTCCATGAGTTCCAAATTTCTTTGTTCACCACGAACACGAGTGGGTCAGCCATGTAGCCCCAAGTGGTGATGTACTTTTGGCCCACAGTGTGCATTTTGAGCAAGTTGAACAAGAACAAGGGGTTCTCTTGGCCGTCCACCGCGCCGCTGGTGAGGGCCGGTTGTGCGTCAGCCCAGCTCATTTGTGTGGGGTTGGCGCCCAAAGTGCTGAACATGTCCGAGAAGATGGGTGAGCCGACGATGCGAATCTTCATGCCCTTCAAGTCTTCGGGCGACTTGACGGCGCGCTTGGAGTTGGTGAGTTCGCGATAGCCGTTCTCGCCCCACGCCAATGGCACCACGCCAGATTTCTCGAGTGTTTTGAAAATATGCTTGCCCACTTGGCCTTGGGTGAGCGCGTCTACGGCGGCGTAGTCGGGCATCAAGAAGGGCAGCGAGAACAAGTTGAGTTCTTTCACTTGGGGTGACCAGTTGATGGTCGAGCCCACGGCCATGTCAATCACGCCTTGGCGCAAGGCACTGAATTCACGGGTTTGGTCGCCTTGAATCAGCGACACGCCTGGGTACATCTTGATGTTGATGCGGCCTTGCGTGCGCTCTTTCACCATGTCGGCCCACAGCTTGCCAGCTTGGCCCCAAGGGGTGGGCACGTTGAGCACCAACGACATGCGGTATTCCGCTTTGTAGGCCTGTTGTGCCGAGGCGGTGCCTGCGAAGGTGCCCATCACGGCGGCAGCGGCCACCAAGCTCAAAAGGGTTCTGCGAAGTTTCATGGTCTCTATCTCCTTATTAAAACGAACTCGAAATCTTGGGCCTAGTTGTCAATAGCCCATGTAACGCGGCAGCCACAAAGCCAATTCAGGCCAAGCGATGACCGCCACCATCACCAAAAACATGCCAAACAACATCCAGCCCACCCACGGCACGGTTTCTTCCATGCGCACCCCGGCAATGCGGCTAGACACCATCAAGTTCACGGCCAGCGGTGGCGTGAACTGGCCCAGCGCGACCTTCAGCGTCAGGATGACGCCAAACCACACAGGGTCCCATTTGTAGAACTGCACGATGGGCCACAGCAGTGGCACAAAAATCAAGAAGATCGAGACGCCATCGAGGAACATGCCCACGGTGATGAGCATCAAAATCAGCAGCGCCAACACGCCGTACTCACCCAACCCTGAGTTGACGATGGCGTTGGTGATGGGGTCAATCACACCGAGGGTGGACAGCGAGAACGCGAAGATGCCCGCGAGCGACACCACCAACAAAATGATGGCCGACAACTCGCCCGACTCTTGCAAGATGGTGAACAAGTCTTTCACCTTGATCGTGCGGTGAATCACCATGCCCACGAACAAGCCATAGAACACCGCCACCACAGCCGCTTCGGTGGGTGTGAACCAGCCGGCACGCATGCCGCCCAAAATCAAAATCGGTGCAGCCAAGCCCCAAGTGGCTTCGCGCAAGCTTTGCCAAAACGCTGGGCGTGGCAAGCTGGCTTCGAGCGCGCCCATTTTGTGTTTGCGCGCCATCCACACCGCAGGCACGATGAGGGCGACGCCTGCCAACACGCCAGGAATCATGCCTGCCGCAAACAGCGCAGGCACCGACGCACCGGGCACCAACACCGAGTACACGATGAAGGCCACAGACGGGGGAATCAAAATATCAGTCGCTGCTGCCGCGCCCACCACGCTGGCCGAGAACGCGGGTGGATAGCCGGCGCGTGACATGGCCGAAATCATCACCGCGCCCACTGCGGCCGCATTGGCAGGGCCAGAGCCCGAAATACCGCCCAAGAACATGGCCACCATGATGGCGACCAAGGGCAACATGCCAGGGCCACGGCCGACGATGGCCACAGCAAAGTTCACCAAACGCAAAGCCACGCCAGAACGGTCAAAGATAGAGCCGACCAACACAAACATGGGAATGGCCAGCAAGGGGTACTTGCCCAAGCCCGCATAGAAGTTTTGCGGCACAGCCAGCAAACCAAACCACTGCGCATCGGAGTTGGCCAAGGCAATGCAAGCGGCCCCCGCCAAACCGAGGGACGCGCCAATGGGCACGCCTGCCAACATCATGGCGAGGAAAGCAACAAAGAGGAGCGTGGGGATCATGCGCGACGCCCCCGACGGATGAAGAGCCCCAAGGCGCGGCCTGCAATGGCCACCGACATGATGGGCAGCCAAATGGTGTACCACCACTGCGGAACGCCAATGCCGGGCGAGGTTTCTTCAAAGCGAATGTCGTCCCACACCACGCGCGAACTCAGCACGGCGATGAGCGCAAACAACACAAACACCATGATGGCTCCAAAACGGGCGAGGGCACGTTGACGCTCGGGCGAGCCACTGTCTGCAAAGTACTCGATGCGAATTTGGCGGTTGCGTGCCACAGACGCAGAGCCCGCTACCAGCGACAACACAATCATCAAGAACACCGAAAACTCTTCGGTCCATGCAAACGACTGGTCGGTGAAGTAGCGCACCAACACGTTGGCAAACGTGATGAGCGAGAGCAAGCCCATCACGATGACTGTGAGCCAGTCTTCAATCTTGAGGGGAACAACGGTGACTTCGTCTTGCGCGGCTGGATCATGGATCTCAACGGGCAAGTGCGTCGGTTCGTGGAGGTGAGACATAGAAAAAGTAAGCGCCTATAGCCAATAACGCAAGGACTTTAGCACGCGCTGTCGCCACATTTCGTGCGCGACGGGCCCGTTAAAACGTGGCCATCCAAGCGGCGGTCATGACCAAGATCGCCGCCATGCCACGGTTGAACCAGCGTCGCCGCAGACCGGTGTGGTTGGGGCCGTTGAGCCAAGCCCGCAACAGTGAGCCGATGAGGGCGTAGGTCAAGTTGCTGGCAAAACCAAAAGCGACCATGGCGGGCAAGAGCCAACTCAAGCGTTGCCACAGGTCTTCGCGACCGGCGAGCCAGCCAGAAACGAGGGTCAAGGCCAGCATCCAGGCTTTGATGTTGACGAACTGCAGCATCACGCCTTGCATGAACGTCACGTCTAGCCGTTCCATGTGGGCGTTGGCTAGCACGCCTGCACGCGCCAATTTGAACGCCAGCCACAGCAAATAAGCGACGCCCACCACTTGGATACCGATACGTAATGCCGGTTGCGCTTGGATCAATGCGCCCACGCCTGCGGCACACAGGCTGAGCATCAAGCCCCAGCCCACGGGGACCGACACCACAAACGGCAAAGCATGTCGCAGCCCTCGGTTGGCCGCCAAAGCTGTGGAGAGCGTGGTATTGGGGCCCGGCGTGAAGCTGGTGGCCGTCAGCAACATCAGGAGAGCTGACAGCTCGGCAGCGGACATGGTGCTTAGGCCATGCCTTGGTGGCGCAGCAGCGCATCGAGTTTGGGTTCGCGGCCACGGAAGGCTTTGAACGATGCCATCGCAGGGCGACTGCCACCGGCTTCCAAAATCGCTTCGCGGTAGCGGCGGCCCGTTTCAATGCTGGGTTCGCCATCGGCACCTGCGGTTTCTTCAAACGCGGCGTAGGCGTCAGCGCTCAGCACCTCGGCCCACTTGTAGCTGTAGTAGCCCGCGGCGTAGCCGCCTGCAAAGATGTGGCTGAAGGTGTGCAGCGTGCGGCCCCATGCAGGGCTTTGCAACACGGCCACTTCGGCGCGCACATCGCGCAGCACTTGCATGAAGTCTTGCGCCTTGTCGCCTTCGGTGTGCAAGCGCATATCGACGAGCGAGAACTCAATTTGGCGCAGCGTTTGCAAGCCGCTTTGGAAGTTTTTGGCAGCCAGCATTTTGTCGAACAACGCGCGTGGCAGCGGCTCGCCGGTGTCGACGTGCGCGGTCATGTGGCGCAGCACGGACCACTCCCAGCAGAAGTTTTCCATGAATTGGCTGGGCAGCTCAACGGCGTCCCATTCCACGCCGCTGATGCCCGACACGTCGCGCTCGTTCACTTGCGTGAGCATGTGGTGCAAGCCGTGGCCGCATTCGTGGAAGAGGGTGATGACGTCGTCGTGCGTCAGCAGCGGTGGCTTGTTGCCCACGCTTTCCGCGAAGTTGCACACAAGGTGTGCCACGGGGGTTTGCAATGCACCTGTGTCGGGGCGCAGCCAACGGGCGCGTACATCGTCCATCCAAGCACCGCCGCGTTTGCCCGCGCGCGCACCGGGGTCGAGGTAGAACTGGCCGACCAGCACCGGTGGCAGGCCACGTGCGCGGGTTTCTTCGGTGTGGCGCTCAATCCGGTAGAACTCCACGGCGGGATGCCACACGGGCGCTTGATCGCGGCGAATGCTCACCTCGAACAAGGTTTCCACAATCTTGAACAAACCGGCCAACACCTTAGGCGCTGTGAAGTACGGTTTGACTTCTTGTTCGCTGAAGGCGTAGCGCGCTTCTTTGAGCTTCTCGCCGATGTACGGCCAATCCCAAGGTTGTGGGTCTTGCAAGTTCAAGTGTTCGGCAGCAAAGGCGCGCATCTCGGCCACGTCTTTTTCAGCGTAGGGGCGAGCGCGTTTGGCGAGATCACGCAAGAAAGCCATCACCTCAGCGGGCGACTGCGCCATCTTGGCAGCCAGCGAGACTTCGGCGTAGTTGGCATAGCCCAACAGCTGCGCTTCTTCTTGACGCAGCGCCAAGATTTCTTTCACCCAAGGCGTGTTGTCTTGCTCGGTTTTACCTGCTTGCACGGCTTGCGATTGGTCCGAGGCGCGCGTGGCATAAGCGCGGTACAGCTTTTCGCGCAAGGCCGAGCTGTGGGCGAACTGCATGATGGGCAGGTAGCACGGCATTTTCAAATTCAGCTTGTGGCCTGCCACGCCATCTTTTTCAGCAGCGGCGCGCGTGGTTTGCACCACGTCGTCTGGCACACCGGCCAACTCTTCGGTGGTCACGATGGCCGACCATTGGTCGGTCGCATCCAGTACGTTCTCGCTGAACTTTTGGCTCACCTCTGCTTGGCGCTCTTGAATGGCTGCAAAGCGTTCTTTGGCTGTACCCACCAACTCTGCACCCGACAGCACAAAGTTGCGCATGGCCAAGGTGTGCGCATGTTTTTGCTCGGCGTTCAAGCTGGTCACATCGATGGCTTTGTATTTGGCATACAAGCGCTCGTCTGCACCAAGTCGGGTGTAGAACTCGGTCACGCGCGGCAGTGCTTCGGTGTAGGCGGCGCGAAGTTCTGGGGTGTCGGCCACCGAATGCAAATGGCTGATCGCGCCCCAAGCACGGCTGAGCTTTTCGGTGGCCACGTCCAGCACCGCAGCAATCGCACGCCACTCGGCAGGGAAGTCGGCGGCGGTGACTTGCTCTAAGGCCGCGTCGGCTGCGGGCAAGAGTTGGTCAAGCGCTGGCGCGATGTGTGCGGGTTGGATGACATCGAACAGCGGGTGGTCGCTGAAGTCGAGAAGGGGGTTAGCGTGTGGGGTGTTGGATGTCATCGTCTGGACTCGTTAAGCGGGTTGCTTCTCAGATAAGGCACGTTGCGCCGATTCCAAGGTGTTGACCAACAACATGGTGATGGTCATCGGGCCCACGCCGCCAGGCACGGGGGTGATGTAGCCGGCGACTTCTTTCACGCCATCAAAGTCCACATCGCCGCACAGCTTGCCTTCATCGTTGCGGTTCATGCCCACGTCCAACACCACGGCGCCGGGTTTGACCATGTCCGCTGTCAGTACATTGCGCTTGCCGACGGCAGCCACGATCACGTCGGCCTGCAGGGTGAGGGCTTTGAGGTTTTGGGTGCGCGAATGCGCCACCGTCACGGTGGCATCTTTTTGCAAAAGCATCAAGGCCATGGGTTTGCCCACGATGTTGCTGCGGCCAATGACCACCGCGTGTTTGCCTTTGAGTTCGTAGCCAATGCTCTCCAACATCTTCATACAGCCGTAGGGCGTGCAAGGCCAGAAACCGGGCATGCCCGTCATGAGCGCACCCGCGCTGGCGATGTGGAAACCGTCCACGTCTTTGGCGGGGCTGATGGCTTCGATCACCTTTTGTGCATCAATGTGCGCAGGCAAGGGCAGTTGCACCAAGATGCCGTGAATGCTGTCATCGTGGTTGAGTGCTTCCACGCGGGCCAGCAAGTCAGCTTCGGTCATGCTGGCTTCGTACTTTTCGAGCACCGAATGCAGGCCTGCGTCTTCGCACGCTTTCACTTTGTTGCGCACATACACCTGGCTGGCCTGGTTGTCGCCCACCAGCACCACGGCCAAGCCGGGGGTGAGGCCTTGCGCTTTGAGCTTGGCCGTGTCTGCTGCGACTTGAGCGCGCAGTTGTTTGGAGAGGGCGTTGCCGTCAATGAGTTGTGCAGTCATGGTGTGTATACAGGTGGATGGTGGAATTGAAAACGCCCGTGATGAACGGGCGTTGCTTGCAAGCGTATCGCGTCAAGAGACTCAGCGCGACATGTGTGGTTTTTTAAGCCTTGGGGGCGTTTTGTCCGAGTGCTGTTTTGAGCAAGTCGGCCACGGTGTTGGCGTTGAGCTTTTCCATGATGTTGGCGCGATGCGCCTCCACGGTTTTGATGCTGATGCCCAAGTCGTCGGCGATTTGCTTGTTCAAACGGCCCGCCACGATGCGCTCTAACACTTGAGCTTCACGGGTGGTGAGTTTGGCCATCAGTGCGTCACGGCTGGCGGCTTGTTGGTATTCGGCAAATGCATCTTTGGCATGTTCGAGCATGCGCTCGACCAAGCTGACCAAGGCGTCTTCTTCAAAAGGCTTTTGGATGAAATCCATGGCGCCTTTTTTCATGGTGTTGACGGCCATGGGCACATCGCCGTGTCCGGTGATGAACACGATAGGCAAAGGCGATTTGCGTTCGATCAGCTTGTCTTGCAGTTCTAAACCCGTCATGCCGCCCATGCGGATGTCTACGATCAAGCAGGCCACTTCACGTGCGTCGTAACGGCTGAGAAATGTTTCTGCAGAATCAAAGCAGCGGACGCGGTAGTCCTTACCCTCTAGCAACCATTGCAGCGAATCGCGAACGGCTTCGTCATCATCAACAACGTAGACCGTACCTTTTTTGGGAATCAAGCTCATCAAAAAAACTCCAACCTTATCGGGCCGGTATCCAGAAGGAAAAGCGACAGCCCGTGATTTCATCGGCATTGTAGATGTTCTCAGCCTTCATTCGACCCTGGTGAGATTCCACAATACTCCGGCATAAATTAAGGCCAATTCCCATGCCTTCAGGCTTGGTGGAGAAGAACGCTTCAAACAAACGTTCCAACACCTCCGGGGCCAAACCTCGGCCTGTGTCGCTGACGGTGAACTCCACCACGGGTTGACCTTCTTCTGTACGCGGCACAACTTTGAGCTCCACATGACGGCGGCTTGAAGGGCGTTCTGCCATGTCAATCGACTCGGCAGCGTTTTTCATCAAGTTCACCAACACCTGCTCAATCAAGATCGGGTCGACATGCAGCTTGGGTAAGCGTTGTGCCAGCACTTGGCTCAGACGCACTTGGCGTCGCCGCAGTTCAATGCCGGCTAATTCCACCGCTTCGGCCACCATGGGGGCTACTTCTGCCATGGTGCGGTTGGGTTCACTGCGTTTCACAAAGCTGCGGATGCGCTGAATGATTTGTCCTGCGCGTTGGGCTTGGTGGGCAGTTTTTTCCAGTGCTGTGAGCAAGTCGGTTTCGCTCAGATTGTTGGACTTGATGCGCGACACCATGCCATTGCAATAGTTGTTGATGGCGGTGAGGGGTTGGTTGAGCTCATGCGCCACGCTGGAGGCCATCTCACCCATGGTGATCAAGCGGCTGGCCGATTGCGCGCGTTCTGCTTGTGCTTGCGATTGCTCTTCTGCTTGGCGCCGCGGCGTGATGTCGGTGGCAATCACCATTTGAGCCAAACGCCCATCGACCCAGTTGAGGTAACGCGAACGCACTTCCAACCATTTGCCCAGTTGCGGGACAAAAATCTCGGCGTTCTCGCTCGGAGCAGGGGCCGTTGTGGCGATCTCGTCACTTGGAAAACCGGCCAAGGAATCATCCGCGTCTTCACGCGCATCGATGGCGCCTTCGGAGACCGTGGTTTGAGTCGAGGTCCGTGGCAAGCCTGCCTGCGCGACCAAGCTCAGATGGCCTTCCGTGGTGGTGGTGAACCATTGGCGATACAGCTTGTTGGCAAAGAGCAGTTCTTGGCTACCCAATGGCGCCACTGAAACAGAGGCATCCAGGCCTTCCAACACGGTGGTGAAGCGGTCATGTGAGGCCGAGAGTTGCTCTCGGATCCGATTGGGTTCGGTGATGTCGGTCATCGACGTCATCCAACCGGTTTGTTGACCCCGTGCATCGATCAACGGCGAGACGTACAAGCGTGCATCGAATATTTGGCCGTCTTTGCGTTTGACGCGCACTTGAAAGCCGCTTGCTGTGGTGTGGCCTTGTAATTCTTGCTGTAATTTTTCCTGCAAACTTTGACGATCTTCATCAGGCCAATAAGGGAATGGGGGCTCGCGTCCCACCAATTCGTCTTCACGCCAGCCCGTCATCTGACAAAACGCCGTGTTCACATAAGTGATGCGGCCTTTCAAGTCCATGGCGCGCATGCCAGTCAACACGGAGTTTTCCATGGCGCGCCTGAAGTTTGTTTCTGCAATCAAAGCTTGCTGCGCCTGCACACGTCGGCGGGTGTGTTGCCAGGTGCCAATCAGCATCCATGCGGTCATGGCACTGAGCAAGGCCACCAACCAAAACATGCCGTTGCCGATCAATCCCTGTGAGGTGCGGTAGGTTTGTGCGTGCAATGACAAGGCATATCCCACAGGGGTGATGGGAACCTCGTATTCATTGGTTTTG
>Ga0213920_1001137_pt1 | contig 15833 bp, 11 predicted proteins | sample McNCre1117MG_FD_161054 | JGI IMG/M metagenome (GOLD analysis project Ga0213920, IMG submission 161054) | Freshwater microbial communities from McNutts Creek, Athens, Georgia, United States - 11-17 MG | ecosystem: Environmental > Aquatic > Freshwater > Creek | place: USA: Georgia | collected...
GCGGTGTGGGCAGCATCAAGCTGCTGCGCGCTCTGTGCAATGAGCGCGCTGAGTGTCATGGATGGGTTCATTGTGCGGACGTGTTGGCCTGTGAGGCCAAGCCGTGCAGCTGTTCCAGCACACGGCGATAAATGTTTTTCAGAGGATCCAAATCAGCCACGGCCACAAACTCGTTGATTTTGTGGATGGTGGCATTGGGTGGGCCAAGCTCAATGACTTGTGGGCAGACTTGCGCGATGAAGCGCCCATCGCTGGTGCCGCCGGTGGTGGACAGCTCGGTGTCAATGCCGGTTTCGTCGTGGATGGCGCGTTGCACGGCACTGACCAAATCACCGGGCGTGGTGAGGAAGGGCAGGCCGCCGATGGTCCACTTCAGATCGAAATCTAGGCTGTGTTTTTGCAGCACGGCTGTGAGGCGCTGTTGCAATTGTTCAGGTGTGGATTCGGTGCAGAAGCGGAAATTAAAGTCCACCACGCATTCGCCAGGAATCACATTACTCGCGCCCGTGCCAGCGTGGATGTTGCTCACTTGCCAGCTGGTGGGTGGGAAGAAGTCATTGCCTTTGTCCCATTCAATCGCCACCAACTCTGCCAATGCGGGGCTGAGCAAGTGGATTGGGTTTTTGGCGAGTTGCGGGTAGGCGATGTGGCCTTGCACGCCTTTGACGGTGAGCTTGCCGCTCATCGTGCCGCGTCGGCCGTTTTTGATCATGTCGCCCGTGCGCTCTACCGAAGTGGGCTCGCCCACGATGCACCAGTCGAGTTTTTCGCCACGGGCTTTTAAGGCTTCGCACACTTTGACTGTGCCATCTAACGCTGGGCCTTCTTCGTCGCTGGTGAGCAAGAAGGCGATGTTGATATTCGCATCAGCTTGAGCGACAGCAAACTCTTCACACGCCACCACCATCGCCGCCAACGACGCTTTCATGTCGCTGGCACCACGGCCAAACAGTTTGCCGTCGCGATGGGTGGGGGTGAAGGGGTCGCTGGTCCATTGGTCGATGGGGCCGGTGGGCACCACATCGGTGTGGCCTGCAAACACCAATGTTTTGGCATTCGCGTTTGCGCTGCGTTTGACCGCCCACAAGTTGCTCACGCGAAACGTGTCTGGCCCGCTGTCGATGCGTTCGCACTCAAAACCGATAGGCGCGAGCCGTGCGGTGATGATGTCCAAACAGCCCGCGTCCTCGGGGGTGACCGAAGGGCGCGAGATGAGTTGCTCGGTGAGCTGGAGTGTGCGAGACATCGAAGAGGGCTTTGAAACGAATTAATCGCGCAACAAGTCGTTGATGCTGGTCTTAGAGCGGGTTTGTGCGTCCACGCGCTTGACCACGATGGCCGCGTACATGCTGTAAGGCGCGCCGTTCGCAGCCACTTTAGGAATGTTGCCAGCCACCACCACGGAGCCAGATGCCACGCGGCCGTAGCTGATTTCACCAGTGGCGCGGTCGAAGATGGGGGTCGATTGACCGATGAACACGCCCATGCCGAGCACGGAGTTTTCTTCGATGATGACGCCTTCCACCACTTCCGAGCGAGCGCCGATGAAGCAGTTGTCTTCAATGATGGTTGGGTTGGCTTGCAATGGCTCCAACACGCCACCAATGCCCACGCCGCCAGACAAGTGAACGTTCTTACCGATTTGTGCGCATGAACCCACGGTGGCCCATGTGTCCACCATGGTGCCGCTGTCCACATATGCGCCGATGTTCACGTAAGAGGGCATCAAAATCGCACCCGCAGCCACAAAGCTACCGCGACGTGCCACCGCGGGAGGCACCACGCGCACGCCAGCGGCTTTCATTTCTTCTTCGCTCAGGTGTGCGAACTTGGTGTCGACTTTGTCGTAAAAAGCCAAGTCGCCAGATTTCATGACGCGGTTGTCGTTCAAACGGAAAGACAACAACACAGCTTTCTTGAGCCATTGGTGCACGGTCCATTGGCCCACGCCTTCACGGGTGGCGACGCGCAAGCGGCCAGCGTTCAATTCGGCAATCACGTGGTTCACGGCATCGCGCACTTCTTTGGATGCGTCGGTCGCGCTGATGTTGGCGCGGTTGTCCCAAGCGTTGTCGATGACGTGTTGGAGTTGGTGTTGAGTCATGGTTGTCTTCTCTACGTTGAAATAAATTAAGGATGGTTTTTTTGGATGAACGCCACGATGCGTTGCGCGGCTTCTAAGCATTCGGCGGTTTCGGCCACCAAGGCCATGCGAATTCGACCGGCGCCGGGGTTGAAACCTTGGGCATCTCTGGCCAAGTAGCTGCCCGGCAGCACTGTCACATTGTATTGAGCCAGCAAGTCGCGGGCGAAAGCTACATCGTCTCCACCAGGAACCGCAGCCCACAGGTAAAAACCAGCGTCGGGCAAACGCACATCCATCACCGCTTCTAGCAGTGGGGTGACGGCCGCAAATTTTTGGCGGTATTGCTCACGGTTGGCCACCACATGGGCTTCGTCGTCCCATGCCGCAATGCTGGCCGCTTGCACCATGCCGCTCATGGCAGAGCCGTGGTAGGTGCGATAAAGCAAAAACTGTTTGAGGATGTTGGCGTCGCCTGCTACAAAACCGCTGCGCATGCCCGGCACATTGCTGCGCTTGGACAAGCTGGTGAAGGCCACCAAGTTTTTAAAGTCGGTGCGGCCGAGCTTGGTAGCGGCTTCAAGGCCACCCAAAGGTGCATCTTCGCGGAAATAGATTTCGCTGTAGCACTCGTCGCTGGCAATCACAAAGCCATATTTGTCGCTCAGGGCAAACAATTTTTCCCAGTCGCTCATGGGCATCACAGCGCCCGTGGGGTTGCCAGGTGAGCACACAAACAACAGCTGGGTCTTGGCCCAGACGTCGGCAGGCACGCTGTCCCAGTTGACGTTGAAGTTCAACGCAGGGTCGCTGGGTGCGTAATAGGTTTGGGCACCGGCCAACAGCGCAGCGCCTTCGTAGATTTGGTAGAACGGGTTGGGGCAGACGACTGTGGCGCCAGCCTTGGTGGGGTCAATCACCGTTTGGGCAAAGGCAAACAAGGCCTCGCGTGAGCCGTTGACGGGCAGTACTTGGGTGGCTGCGTCGAGCTTCAAGCCATAGCGGCGCTGCATCCAGTTCACACACGATTCGCGCAACGCAGGCAAACCAGCGGTGGCAGGGTAGGCGGCCAACTGAGCAGTGGCTTTGGCCAAAGCGTCTAGCACCAACTGCGGCGTGGCGTGGCGTGGCTCGCCAATGCCTAGGCTGATAGGCGCATACGCGGGGTTGGGTGTGACTGTGGAGAAAAGTTGCTTCAGCCGCTCAAAAGGATAGGGCTGCAGACTCGAAAGAAGGGGATTCATGGCTGCTATTATCCCCGCGCTTGTCTCTGAAACTAAACGCTATGTCTACTTATTCCCTGCTTGACCTGACCCGTGCCAAAGAATTTGCGTTCGAGGCAGATCAATTGCGCGAATTGGTGGTGACCTTTGAGCAAAGCTTGGCCCAAGAAATGGGCATCATCCAAGCGGGTTTGGCGGCAGGTGACGCGTTAAAAGTAGAGCATTCTTTGCATGCGTTGAAAGGCTTCATGCCTTTATTTGCTGCCGATTCTTTGGCTCAAGCCATGACTGACCTGTACCAAACCAGCCGCGAAAAGCCGCTGGACGTAACAGGGCCTATCTTTACTACATTAGTTCCTAGCTTGGAAACCCTATTGGTCGAAGTTCGCGCGTGCCTCAGCGCTTTATGATTCAGGCTGTGTTTAGAGAGGCTTTTCAGTGCGTCTGAATTCAATCAAGTTATCGGGTTTCAAGTCATTTGCGGAACCCACCAATTTCTTATTGCCCGGCCAATTGGTCGGCGTGGTAGGCCCCAACGGTTGCGGCAAATCCAACATCATGGATGCTGTGCGCTGGGTGCTGGGCGAGTCCAAAGCTTCCGAGCTGCGTGGCGAGTCCATGCAAGACGTGATTTTCAACGGCACCACCACCCGTAAAGCGGCCAGCCGCTCCAGCGTGGAGCTGGTGTTTGACAACGCCGACCACCGTGCCGGCGGTCAGTGGAGCCAGTTTCCAGAAATCGCGGTCAAACGTGTGCTGACGCGTGATGGCGGCTCTAGCTATTACATCAACAACCAACCTGTGCGTCGCCGTGACGTGCAAGACGTGTTCTTGGGCACAGGCCTCGGACCACGCGCCTACGCCATCATTGGCCAAGGCACGATCAGCCGCATCATCGAATCCAAGCCCGAAGAACTGCGTTTGTTCTTGGAAGAGGCTGCCGGTGTTTCTAAATACAAAGAGCGCCGCCGCGAAACTGAAAACCGCCTGAGCGACACCCGCGAGAACTTGACCCGCGTGGAAGACATCTTGCGCGAGTTGAACGCCAACCTCGAAAAGTTGGAGAAACAAGCTGAGGTAGCCCAGCGGTACCACGCACTCAACGCAGATGTGACGCTCAAGCAGCACCAGCTGTGGTTCTTGCGCCGTGCTGAGGCCGAAGCCGACCAAGTGGGCATCAAAACCCAAGCCGACAAAGCGGTGAACGACCTCGAGTCGCGCATTGCCGATTTGCGCCACATCGAAGCTGACCTAGAGACCGTTCGCCAAGCCCACTATGCAGCGGGCGACCAAGTGAACCAAGCGCAAGGCGCTTTGTACGAAGCCAGCGCGGAAGTGGGCCGCTTAGAGGCCGAAATTCGCTTCGTGGTGGAAGGCCGCCAACGTGCCGAAGCGCGCCTGATTCAGATTAAAGAACAAACCGCGCATTGGGCCGCCCAGAGTGAACAAGCGCAACAAGAGATTGAAAACTTGGCCTCGATGGCGATGGACGGCGAAGAAAAAGCTGTCATGCTCGCCGCGCAAGTCGAAGAGCAGGCCATGCAACTGCCCGAGTTGGAAGAAGCCTTGCGCGTTGCCCAACAGCGCAGCAACGAGCAACGCGGCAGCGTGGCCCAAGTGCAGCAGCAAATTCAAGTGTTGGCCGCTGACCAGCGCAACATCGAAGAGCAAAGCCGCAACCTGCATGCTCGCCAAGAGCGCTTGAGCGCCGACAAAAACGCTTTGGCCGCACCCGATGAAGTGCGCCTGAACAACCTCAAAGAACAACTGCAGGAGGCGCAAGCTCACGCTGAAGTGACGGCCGCGCAACTCGAAGAGTTGCAAGCCAATGTGCCTGTCCTCGACGAAGCACGCCGCACTGCACAGCAAGCAGTGAACGACGAGCAAGCCAAGCAAGCCGATCTGTCGGCCCGTTTGGAAGCGCTCAAAGCTTTGCAAGAAAAAGTGCAGACCGACGACAAGCTCAAGCCTTGGTTGGCCAAGCATGGCTTGGATGGTTTGCAGGCGTTGTGGAGCCGCATTCACATCGAAGCTGGTTGGGAAAATGCTCTCGAAGCCGCTTTGCGCGAGCGCATGGCCTCGCTCGAAGTGTCTCGCTTGGACATCGTGCGCGCTTTCCAAACCGATGTGCCGCCTACCAAGCTGGCTTTCTACACCGCACCTAGCGCCGCTGCGCCCGATGCACAAAGCGCGTTGCCGCGTTTGTCGGACCTGTTGCGTTTGAACGATGCCGGCCAAAAAGCCTTGTTGACCGACTGGCTCAACGGCTGCTTCACCGCACCCAACCTCGACGAAGCTTTGGCCAAGCGCAGCAGTTTGCAGCCAGGCCAAGTGATTTATGTGCCGAGCGGCCACGCCATCAGCGCACACAGCGTGAGCTTTTACGCGCAAGACAACGAGCAGTCTGGCTTGTTGGCCCGTGCCCAAGAAATTGAAAACCTCGACAAGAGCAGCAAAGCGCAAATCTTCATCGCCGATGAAGCCCGCAACACCTTGGTGCGCGCCGAAGCCGCTTACAGCGAGTCATCCCAGCGCTTGATCAGCATCCGTGCTGAAGCCACGGCGGCCCAAGCCACAGCACACGAGCTGCAAGTGGAAACCTTGCGCCTGAGCCAATTGGCCGAGCAAACCCGCGCCCGTAGCGAGCAAATCAGCGGCGATTTGTCAGAGGTCGAAGCCCAATTGGCTGACTTGCAAGAACGCCGCGCCACGGCCGAGGCTCGCTTTGAAGAGCTCGACATGCAATTGGCCGACAGCCAAGAGCGCCATGCGCAGTTGGACGAAGCCGTCATCAACGCTGAGCGACGCCTGAATGACAGCCGCGAGCAGCAACGTAGCTTGGAGCGTCAAGCCCAAGAAGCGCAGTTTGCCCAACGCAGCTTGGCCACACGCGAAGCCGAACTCAAACGCATCATCGATACGGCCACGCAACAAGCAGCCTCTGTTGCGACAGAAGAGCAGCGTGTGCAAGAAGACCTCACACGTTTGACCGATGCCGCTGCACAAGCTGGCTTGCAAAACGCCTTGAACATCAAGATGGAGCGTGAAGCCACGTTGGCCGCCAAGCGCAGCGAGTACGACGACCTCACTACCAAGCTGCGTGCCAGCGACGAACGCCGCTTGCAGCTCGAGCGTGAGTTGGAGCCATTGCGCCAACGCATCACCGATTTCCAACTCAAAGAGCAAGCCGCTCGTTTGGGACTCGAGCAATACACCAACCTGTTGACCGAAGCGCAAGCCGACCTCGAAGCTGTGTCTGCTTCCATCCTCGCCAACAACGTGCGCTTGGGTGGTTTGCAAGGCGAGATTGACCGCTTGCACCGTGAGATCACCGCTTTGGGCGCTGTGAACTTGGCCGCGTTGGAAGAGTTGGCCAGTGCCAGCGAACGCAAGCTGTTCTTGGACGCGCAAACCAAAGACTTGACCGACGCGATGAATACGCTGGAAGACGCCATTCGTAAGATCGACGGCGAAACACGCGAGCTGTTGGGTGGCACGTTCAAGATCGTCAACGAGCACTTTGGCCGCATGTTCCCCGAGCTCTTCGGCGGTGGCAATGCCAAGCTGGTGATGACTGGCGAAGAAATTTTGGACTCCGGCGTGCAGGTGATGGCCCAGCCACCCGGCAAGAAAAACCAAACCATTCACTTGCTGTCTGGCGGCGAAAAAGCGCTCACCGCCATTGCTTTGGTGTTTGCGATTTTCCAACTCAACCCAGCACCTTTCTGTTTGCTGGACGAGGTGGACGCGCCGCTGGATGACGCCAACACCGAGCGCTATGCCAAGCTGGTGTCGAGCATGTCCAAAGAAACCCAATTCCTTTTCATCTCGCACAACAAGATCGCCATGGAAATGGCCGAGCAACTCATTGGTGTGACCATGCAAGAACAAGGCGTTTCACGCATCGTTGCAGTGGACATGGAGTCCGCTGTGTCCATGGCAGATGCCGCTTGATAGCAAAATAAGAACATGAGCACTCTTCAAATTGGTTTAGCGATTGCAGGTGGCGTGGTCCTCGCAGGTGTGGTGGCGCACAGCACCTGGACGTCGCGCAAAAACAAACCGCGCCAGGCCGAGCCTCTGCCGCAAGAAAAAACCATCGAACCTGCGGCCTATGCACCTGACTATGGTCAGCCGCAAGAGCCATCGTTTGATGCCGCACCCGCGAGCTACGACGTTCACCATGAGCCCGAGGTGGCTGCACGTGTTGTGGCGCCAACCTACGAGACCAGTGGCAGCCTCGATCCTGTGACCGACATTGCACGCAGCATGATGGAAGAGGCCACAGCGCATGCGCAACGTGTGCCGGATGAAGCCGAGTTGGCACGCATCGCCCAAAACCAAGCGGCGGCAGCCAAAGTGGCCGCCGAGCGCGCTGCACAACAAGCTGAACAAGCCCCTGCGCTGGCACCCACTGTGGCCAAGGTCATGGCGTCTGCAACATCAGACCTGCCACCTCCCGAAAAACGCCCAGCCTTGGATGCCTTGATCGACGTCATTGCTGCTGTTGAAATTGATCATCCCGCGTCTGGTGATGCCGCATTGCAAGCTATGCCGGCTACCCGTCGTGTGGGCAGCAAGCTGTTCAGCTTGGAAGGTCTCAACACCGAAACCGGTTTGTGGGAGCACCCACGCAATGGCCAACGCTACAGCGCGTTTCAGTCAGGCGTGCAGTTGGCCAACCGCACAGGCCCTCTGAACGAAATTGAGTTCTCTGAATTCGTCACCAAAACTCAGCACTTTGCAGACGCCATCAATGGCGCGCCAGAGTTTCCGGACATGCTCGAAGAAGTAGCCCGCGCCCGCGAGCTCGACAGCTTTGCCAGCGCCCATGACGCACAACTGAGCTTCACCCTCAAAGCCACCAAGGCGGCATGGAGCCCCGGTTATGTACATCAAAACGCAGCACGTTTGGGTTTCATTGCAGGCGTGTTGCCAGGCCGCATGGTGGTACCTGCTGCCACGGTGGGTTTGCCACCCATTTTGCTTTTGACCTTTGACTCGCAAGCAGCGATGTCGGAAGACCCCACGCAATCGGCCATTTACGAACTCACCTTGTCACTCGATGTGCCACAGGTAGACCGCAAAGAAGAGCCGTATGCACGCATGATTCAAACCGCTTACGAGCTGGCACGTGTGATGGACGGTGCGATTTCTGATGACAACGGCCAGCCCTTGTCTGAGACCGCCATTGGCGCCATTGCCCGCGACCTGCTGGCCTTGTACGACACGCTCGATGCGCGTGACTTGTCGGCAGGTTCGCCGCAAGCGCGCCGTTTGTTCAGTTAATTTCAAGGTCACGCAGCATGAGCACCGCTGACTTATTTAGCGGCTCTGCCGCTCACCCCATGGATGGCAGCGATGCCAACGGCCGCAACGATGTAGCCGTTCGAGCAGCTGAGCTTCGCAAACAACTCCATCACCACGGCCACCAGTACTACGTGCTGGACGCGCCCACCATTCCCGATGCCGAATACGACCGCTTGTTCAAAGAACTGCAAGCGTTAGAAGCTGCGCACCCCGAACTACTCACCCCAGACTCACCTACGCAGCGCGTGGGCGGTAAAGCCCTTGACAGTTTTGCCAGCGTCAAACACGTGGTGCCCATGCTCAGCATCCGCACCGAGACCGATACAGAAGCCAGTGGCGCTGAGGCCTTTGATACACGCATCCGTAAAGAGCTGGGCTTGACCGACGCAGACCCGCTGGTGGACTACGTGGCCGAGCTCAAATTTGACGGTCTCGCCATGAGCCTGCGCTACGAAAACGGTGTGCTCGTGCAAGCCGCGACGCGCGGTGACGGCGAAACCGGCGAGGAAGTCACACAAAACATCCGCACCATTGGGCAAATCCCTTTGCGCTTGTCCAGCGATGCGCCCAAGGTGCTGGAAGTGCGCGGCGAGGTCTACATGGCCCGTGGCGACTTTGAAGCCTTGAACGAGCGCCAACGTACGCGCATTGCCGCAGGCGAGAAGGGCGAGAAGACCTTTGTGAACCCACGAAATGCCGCAGCCGGTGCCGTGCGTCAGCTCGACCCCAGCATTGCCGCACAACGACCATTGAGTTTCTTTGCCTATGGCTTGGGCGACATCGCACCCGCAGAAGATGGCGGACCCACGTTCACCACACATTTCGATTTGCTAATGGCGCTCAAACAATGGGGCTTCCCCGTGGCCGAGCAAACTTCGTGCGTGCAAGGCGCTGAGGGCTTGGTGGACTTTCACCAACGCATGGGCCAAGCGCGTGATGCGCTGCCGTTTGACATTGACGGCGTGGTTTACAAGGTCAACAACTTGGCCGCGCAGCGTCAGCTCGGCTTTGTGACGCGCGAACCTCGCTGGGCCGTGGCGCACAAATACCCTGCACAAGAACAGCTCACCACCGTGCAAGCCATCGAGGTGCAAGTGGGCCGCACGGGCAAGCTCACGCCCGTGGCCAAGCTCGCGCCAGTGTTTGTGGGTGGCGTGACCGTGACCAACGCCACGCTGCACAACGAAGACGAAGCTCGCCGCAAAGACGTGCGTGTGGGCGACACCGTGGTGGTGCGCCGTGCGGGTGATGTGATTCCAGAAGTGGTGTCGGTCGTTTTAGAAAAACGCCTGCAAGACGCACAAATCTTCACCATGCTGCACCAGTGCCCCGTTTGCGGTAGCCCAGCCGTTCGCGAAGAAGGCGAAGCCGATTACCGCTGCACAGGCGGCCTGTTTTGCAGCGCACAGCGCAAGCAAGCCATCCTGCACTTTGCACATCGACGCGCCGTAGAGATTGAAGACTTGGGCGACAAGTTGGTGGAGCAACTGGTGGATGCGGGTGTGGTGAAGACTTTGCCTGACCTGTACCGCATGGGCTTTACCGCCTTGGTCACGTTAGAGCGCATGGCTGAAAAATCAGCCAACAACGTGCTGGCCAGCATTGAGAAATCCAAACAAACCACATTGCCACGTTTCTTGTTTGGCCTAGGCATACGCCATGTGGGCGAGGCCACGGCCAAAGAGTTGGCTCGCCACTTCGGCAAGATGGACGCCATCATGGATGCCACTGTGGACCAACTGTTGCAAGTGGCCGACGTCGGCCCCATCGTGGCGCAAAGCATTCGCACCTTCTTTGATCAGCCACACAACCGCGAAGTGGTGGAACAACTCCGAGCCTGTGGCGTCACGTGGACCGAAGGCGAACCCACCGCAGGCGCTAGCTTGCCACTGGCAGGCCAAACCTTTGTGCTGACTGGCACGCTGCCCACGCTCAGCCGCGACCAAGCCAAAGACATGCTTGAAGCCCTAGGCGCCAAAGTGGCAGGCAGTGTGAGCAAGAAAACGCATTGCGTGGTGGCGGGGGCTGAAGCGGGCAGCAAGCTGGATAAAGCGCAAGAGCTGGGCATCAAGGTGCTGGACGAAGCCGGTTTGTTGGCCTTGGTGGCTGAACACGCGACTGAATAAGGACACGACATGGCTGTTCGCGAAATTTTGAAAATGGGCGACGAGCGCCTGTTGCGCATTGCACAACCCGTGACCGCCTTCAACACGCCAGAGCTACACGCGCTGCTTATAGACCTCGACGACACCATGTTCGCCGCCAACGGCGCTGGCTTGGCTGCGCCTCAAATTGGCGTGGACTTGCAAGTGGTGGTGTTTGGCTCGGGCGACGTCAACCCACGCTACCCCGATGCGCCCGTGGTGCCCTACACCGTGCTCATCAACCCAGTCCTCACACCCGTCGGTGACGAGGAAGAAGAGGGCTGGGAAGGGTGCTTGTCTGTGCCGGGCTTACGTGGCGTGGTGCCGCGTTTCAAGCGATTGCGTTACCAAGGCTTTGATCCACTAGGCAACCCGATTGACCGCACCGTAGAAGGCTTTCATGCCCGAGTGGTGCAACACGAGTGCGACCACCTCATTGGCAAGCTGTACCCCATGCGTGTGCGCGATTTCTCGCGCTTTGGGTATACCGAGGTGTTGTTTCCGGGCTTGGACGACGCAGACGATTGAAGCTCAATCGGTCATGCATGCACGCAAGAAGAAACGGGGCCATCAAGGCCCCGTTTTTATTTAAGCCTGCAAGGCGGCTAACAACTCTGTCTCAATTTCCAACTGCGCTTTGTTTTGCTGCAAAGCCGCGCCGTCAATCAAGAAGGTGTCTTCCACGCGTTCGCCCAAGGTGCTGATTTTGGCCAGCAACAAGTTCACCTTGTGGTTGGCCAACACACGTGCCACGCTGTAAAGCAAGCCCACGCGGTCGCTGGCACTGATGCTGAGCAGCCACTTTTGGGCGCGCTCGTCGGGCTGCAAGGTCACGCGGGGTGCGATGGGAAAACTCTTCACACGGCGTGACACACGACCTTTACCAACAGCTGGCAAAGGTTTGGCTTCTGTGATGATTTCGGTCAATCCGGTTTCCACCAAGTTGATCAGGTCACGGTAGTGCTCTTCAAAATGGCCGCTCACCACTTGGAAGGTGTCCAACGCGTAGCCGTTGGTGGCGGTGTGCACTTTGGCGTCCCAAATGCTGAAGCCTGCTTGGTCAAAGTAGCCGCAAATGCGGGCAAACAAATCGGGTTGGTCTGGTGAATACACCATGACCTGCAAACCTTCACCCACAGGTGACAAACGCGCACGCACTGTCACGCTCATGGGCTTGTCTTGCGATTTGGCAATCGACAAGCTGCGCGACAGCTGGCGTGTGTGCCACGCAATGTCGGCAGCTTCGTGGCGCATGAAGTAGCCCACGTCCAAGGTTTCCCACAAGTCTTTGTGGGCTTCAAACGGCAATGCATAGAGCGCCAACATGGTGAGCGCTTCGGTCTTGCGAATTTCCACTTCGGCTTGTGCATCAGGCGCACGGCCACCCAAGGCACGCAGGGTGTACCGGTACAAGTCTTCAAGCAGCTTGCCTTTCCATGCGTTCCACACTTTGGGGCTGGTGCCACGGATGTCGGCCACAGTGAGCAGATACAAGGCAGTGAGGTTGCGTTCGTTGCCCACACGCTTGGCAAAGGCTTGAATCACATCGGGGTCGCTCAGGTCTTGCTTTTGCGCGATGTGGCTCATGGTCAAGTGTTCGCCCACCAAGAACTCGATGAGCTTGGCGTCGTCTTTACTCAGACTGTGGTCGCGCGCAAACTTGCGCACTTCGCCACGGCCCAGCTGCGAGTGATCGCCACCACGGCCTTTGGCAATGTCGTGAAACAGCGCGGCTGCAAACAAAATCCAAGGCTTGTCCCAACCTGCGGCGAGTTGTGAGCAAAACGGATATTCGTGCGCATGCTCGGCCATGAAGAAGCGGCGCACGTTGCGCAGCACCATCAAGATGTGTTGATCCACCGTGTAGACGTGGAACAGGTCATGCTGCATCTGGCCCACGATGCGCCTAAACGGCCACAGATATCGGCCCAGCACCGAAGTTTGGTTCATCAAGCGAATGGCGTGCGTCATGCCGCTTGGCGCTTGCAAGATGCGCATGAACATCTCGCGGTTGGCAGGGTCAGCGCGGAATTTGCCATCCATCAAGCTGCGTGCGTTGTACAACGCGCGTAGGGTGCGTGCCGACAAGCCGCTGATGCCCACGGTGCTTTCGTACAACCAGAAGGTTTCCAAAATCGCGTGTGGGTTGTTCACATACACGTCGTCGCTGGTCACTTCCAACATGCCGGCTTTGTCGGCAAAGCGCTCGTTGATGGGGCGCAGCGTGTGTTGGTTGCTGTTGATGCGCTCTTCAATGTTGAGCAACAAAATTTGGTTGAGCTGCGTCACAGCTTTGGCGGCCCAGTAATAGCGCTTCATCAGCGCTTCACTGGCCATGCGGGCGTTGAGCGTGCCGTCTTCTTCCACGCCCAGCCCCAAGCTCTGTGCTACGGCGTGTTGCAAGTCAAATACCAAGCGGTCTTCGCGGCGTTTGGACGCCAAGTGCAAGCGTGTGCGAATGAGGGCGAGTGCGTCTTCGTTGCGTTTGAGTTGCTTGACTTCAAACTCGGTGGCCAAGCCTTTGCGGCCCAAGCTCTCCCAGCTGTCGCCTAGTCCTGCGGCCTTCGCCACCCAGAGCACCACCTGCAAGTCGCGCATGCCGCCGGGTGACTCTTTGCAGTTGGGTTCTAGCGAGTAAGGTGTGTTCTCAAACTTGGCATGGCGTTGGCGCATCTCGGCGGTTTTGGCCACAAAGAAAGCCTTGGGGTCGAGTGCCATCGCGTAGTGCTTTTGGAAGGTTTTAAACAGCTTGACGCTGCCCACCAAAAAGCGCGCTTCCAACAGCGAGGTTTGCACCGTGATATCGGCTGATGCTTCTTGCACGCACTCGGTCACGGTACGCACGCTGGAGCCAATTTCTAGGCCTGTGTCCCAGCAACTGCCGATGAACTTTTCAATCTGTGCTTTGAGCGCATCGTCTTTCTCGGGCGATGTGCCATCGGGCATGAGCAAGAGCACATCCACGTCCGAGTAGGGGTACAACTCACCACGGCCATAGCCGCCCACAGCGGCCAAGCAAAGTTGATTGTCAAAGCCCGCCGCATCCCACAAGGTGCGCAAAGTGTCGTCAGTCATGCTGCACAGCTTGCGCAGCAAGTTTTTCACGCTACGTGGAGTGGTGGTGCTGGACGCGGCCAGCAGCAATGCTGCCTTGTCCTTTCGGTAAAGGTTGGCCAAGGCTTTCATCGCGTGGGGGTGCTTAACAGCAGGTGGTGGTCACAAAGTCGGGCAGGGCGGGGCTGCCTTTAGAGAGGGTCAGAACCTCATAGCCCGTTGGCGTGACGAGGATGGTGTGTTCCCATTGCGCGGAGAGCGAATGGTCGCGTGTGACGATGGTCCAGCCATCACCCAACTCTTTGATGTCTTTCTTGCCCGCGTTGATCATGGGCTCGATGGTGAAGGTCATGCCTTCTTGCAGCGTCTCGCCTGTGCCGGGCTTGCCGTAGTGCAGCACTTGTGGCTCTTCGTGGAACACCTGGCCAATACCGTGGCCGCAAAACTCGCGCACCACCGAAAAGCCGTGGCTCTCAGCAAAGCGTTGAATCGCAAAGCCAATGTCGCCCAAGCGCGCGCCAGGCTTGACCTTGACGATGCCGTGCCACATGGCTTCATACGTGAGCTTGCACAAACGCTTGGCGGCAATTGAGCCTTCGCCTACGATGAACATGCGGCTGGTGTCGCCGTGCCAACCGTCTTTGATGACAGTGATGTCGATGTTGACGATATCGCCTTTTTTCAGCGCCTTGTCATTGGGAATGCCGTGGCACACCTGATGGTTGATAGACGTGCAGATGGACTTGGGGTAGGGGTTGTTGCCCGAGGGGTCGTAGTTCAGCGGCGCTGGAATGGCCTTTTGAACTTCGGTGATGTAGTCGTAGCACAGCTTGTCGAGCTGGTTGGTCGTCACGCCCGGCACCACGTGCGGGGTCAGAAAGTCGAGAACTTCGGAGGCCAGTTTGCCCGCGATACGCATGCCTTGTGCGCCTTGGGCGTCTTTGATGGAGATGGTCATGAAGAGGATTATCCCATCCGTCACTAAGTCTTGTATTTGCAGCCAACTTTCACTGACTTTTGTGTCTGATGCTTAAAATTCAGATGTAACTACTTATGACTAAAAATGAGCAATCTGCTTTTTCACTACTGTCCAACGCAAGCTTTCCACTCCATCATATTTAATAAGTCAATTTGGCTTTCCTCATTAAGTTTGTCTAATGATTCAATGGAGGGGACATTGGCTACAGACAAGTTGTTAGCACGAATTGAAAATGAAACTACAAGTTCCGCAGAGGTAGTGCGGATGAAAAAGGCAGTTGATTTGATCAAGAGCTTCAGTGATGGATTAGGATTTTGCTTAACTGCAGATGGAGACAAATTGAGTCAATGGAGAGGATATGCAGATGATGGGCATGGATTTTCAATTGGTTTTTCAAAAAAATATTTGACAGATAAAACGAAATCAAATGGGACATCGCACATCACGAAATTCTTTTTTGAACAGGTCAGGTACGAGAATAAGGTGTTTCAGTCTCAAGAAATTGATTCGATATTTGATTTATTAAAAAATAAAAACTCTATCGACTTGGATCGATCTAGTGGTGGCTTTATCGAATTAGCTATGCGATTGATGAGGAGTCGGTTCATCATTAAAAATGATGCTTTTAAAGAAGAGGAAGAGTGGCGCTTATTTGTATGCGCAATTAACTCTGACGAATCGCCTCCAGAAATCAAATTCCGCTCGTCTGCACAGTCGTTGATTCCGTACACTGAGATGAAGCTTGATTCATCTGAAAACATAATCGAGAAAGTAGTTATAGGCCCCAAAAATAAAACACCCGAATATGCTGTGCGAAGCTTTTTGGCTCAGAATAACTTTAGTTCGGTTGATGTAATTCGATCAGAAGCCTCATATCGATAAACATAGGATTGTGTACAAAACGCGCTAGGCAGACACGTAAAATCTAGCCTTTGCCGACCAGCCCCAGTCAGCGGCCCGGCTCGATTCGATTTCCGTCTTTTTCTCAAGGCTCCCTCGTGTCCCTGCACATCAGCATTTTCGAAGGCGGCAACGCCCTC
>Ga0213920_1001140_pt1 | contig 15812 bp, 14 predicted proteins | sample McNCre1117MG_FD_161054 | JGI IMG/M metagenome (GOLD analysis project Ga0213920, IMG submission 161054) | Freshwater microbial communities from McNutts Creek, Athens, Georgia, United States - 11-17 MG | ecosystem: Environmental > Aquatic > Freshwater > Creek | place: USA: Georgia | collected...
CGCATGGCCCAAGCACCTACAAAATTCCAGTGGCGGGAGATATCCCTGAGCACTTCAAGGTGTCTCTGTTTGAAAACCAAAACAACAAGCCCACGCCTTTCAACAGCAAAGCCACGGGCGAGCCACCTTTGATGTTGGGCCTGTCTGCCTTCTTCGCCTTGCGCGATGCCGTGGCTGCCAGTGCCGACCACAAAGTGGTGGTGCACATGGACGCACCCGCCACGCCTGAGCGCATCTTGATGGCGTGCGAAGCCGTCAAGGCCAAGGCCGCGGCTTAAACCCTTCGTGCCACGCCACACCGCTGAGCTATTGAACCAACTCCAACATGCCGACGGCGTGTTGGTGTCGGTCGACAGCGTGCAGGGCTCGGGCCCGCGTGAGAAGGGCGCTTGGATGGCCGTGTTCCCGCAGACCTTGGTGAACACCATTGGTGGCGGGCATTTGGAGTTTCAGGCCATCAGTGAGGCGCGTGCTTTGTTGTCACGGCCCGCGCATATCAACCCTCTCGACAATGCAGCGCCGTCTGTCAACGGTCATGCCGCATCGCCGCTCACGCACGAAGACAACGCGCTCACCACCCGCTATGCGCTAGGTCCCGCCTTGGGCCAGTGTTGCGGCGGTGTGGTGCATTTGAAGTTTGAGCGCATCGGCGCCGCTGACGTATCGGCACTCAAACAACGACTCTTGGCCAATGGCCAACCCCTCGCACTTTTTGGCGGCGGCCATGTGGGCCGCGCCTTGGTCAACGTGCTCAGCACCTTGCCCTACAACGTGCAGTGGGTGGATAGCCGTGACGAAATCTTCCCCGCTCAGTTGCCACCCAATGTGGTGTGCGAACACTCCGACCCAGTGCACGCCGCTGTGGCCGATTTGCCCAGCGGCTCAAGCGTGCTCATCATGAGCTTCAGCCATGCGGAGGATTTGGATGTGGTGGCTGCATGCCTTAAGCGCCAACGCTTGCACGGCGATTTGAAATTTGTGGGACTCATTGGCAGCAAAACCAAATGGGCCACGTTTCAACACCGACTCGAAGCGAAAGGCTTTACAGCCGAAGAGTTGGCCTTCATCACTTGCCCCATTGGCGTGAGCGGTATCACTGGCAAAGAGCCTGAAGTCATTGCGGTGTCGGTGGCAGCGCAGTTGCTGCAGCTTCGGTAAGGCCTCAGTCTTTCATCACTTCGCGCATCAAGGCGCGTACTTTGCCAAGTAGCGGCGGTTCGGTGCGTGCGGCAATTGTGACCAAGCCAAACTTGGCTTTGGCATTCAAAGCGGGCTGGACGGGCAGTTCCACCAAGTCAGGCGCTGCGGCACGAATGGCCAACACAATGGCGTCGCTGGTGCGTGCCACATCGAGCAGGCTAGAAATTTCCTCACAGCGCAAATTCACCAACTGCTGTGGGTGTGCCGCAGAGCCATAACGCTCCATCAACACACGGGCTACCTCGTCACTGAGTGGTGTTGAGGCAATGGGAAAGTCGCGTAGCTGTGCAAATGACACGTGCTGCTTTTTGGCCAGTGGATGACCAGGACGACACATGAAGGCGCCGTTCATTTCTTGCCAGGCTTCCACTTTCAAGTCAGGTGCGGGTTGCAGGGAGCGGATATCCAAAATCAGCGCATCCAATGTGCGGTCACGCAAAGCTTGTACGAGCAAAGGGGTGCTGCCGCGTGAAATGTCGATGTGGGCCTGAGGGTGCTCGTTGGCCATGACCATGAGTAACGGCGTCATCAGCATCGCGCCGGGGCCTGAGCCCATGCCCACGCGCAGCTGTCCGAGTTCACCACTTTTGAGTAATTGCCCTGTGCGCTTGAGTTCGTCTGCCTCATCGACCAAGGCACGTGCACGTTGCACCACCTGGGTGCCAAAAGCGGTCAGCTCGTTGCGGCGGCCCACGCGGTCAAACAAAGCTTGACCCAGTTCATCTTCTAGCGCTTTGATGCTGCGGCTGAGTGCGGGTTGGGTGAGGTGTAGCTTGTCGGCAGATTGGCTAAACGAGCCATTGCTGGCCAATTCGATCAAATGCTTGAGTTGAACCAGTGTCATGGTTTGTCCAATCTATGCATAAAAGTCATGCGAAGTAGCATAAAAATGCATTGGACATTATAGAAATCGTTTTTCACAATGGCCTCATAACAACCACTTTGGAGCGAGACATGCCCTTTTCTTTCAAAACATGCAGCACTTGGCTGCTGGGTCTGCTGTTGGCAGGTTCGGTGGCGGCGCAAACTTATCCCAGCAAGCCTGTGACCTTGATGGTGCCGTACCCCGCTGGCGGTTTGTCGGACGTGATTGCACGTACCGTCAACACCACCTTGTCGAAAAACTTTGGACAACCCGTGATCGTTGAAAACTTGGGCGGTGCCAGTGGTTCGATTGCTGCGCAAAAAGTTTTGAGTGCTCCTTCGGATGGGCAAATCATTTTCCAGGGCTCACCCAATGAGTTGATCTTGGCGCCTTTGGCTATTTCTGCGGTGAAGTTCAAGAGCGAAGACTTCCGCTTGGTGCAAATGATTGCCACTGCGCAAATTGGCTTTTTGGCGCGTAAAGACTTGCCCGTCAAGAACGTGGATGAGTTTTTGGACTACGCACGCAAGCAAGCCAAAGAAGGCAAGCCCATCACTTACGCCAGTGTGGGCCCAGGCTCGTTCTACCACTTGCTAGGTGAGCACCTGTCTAAGGTGACCAATATTGAAATGACGCACGTGCCCTACAAAGGCGCAGCGCCTGCCAACCAAGATTTGTTGGGCGGGCAAGTGGATATTTTCTTGGCACCGTTTGGCAAGGCGTACGACGAGTTGCAAAAGCAAGGCAAGCTCAAAGTGTTGGCCATGCTCAACAACGAGCGTTTGGAATCGGTCAAAGACTATCCCGCCATCAGCGAGAGCAAGTCGCTCAAGAACTTCACCTTCAACATTTGGACAGGCTACTTTGTGAAAAAAGACACGCCTGAGCCAGTGGTGCAAGCTATTCACAAAGCCATCACCGATTCATTGAGCGATCCTGCTGTGCGTGCCGGTTTAGAAGCCAACAGCCAGTTGGTGCCCAAGCCCTTGTCGTTGCAAGCCGTGGACAAAGCCTACATCGATGGCACAGCACAGTTCCGTGCGATTGCCAAATCCATCAACCTGCAACCTCAGTGACATGACGTATTTGCGCGATGCCATCAGCAGCCGAGTGGGTGAGTTCATCCAGCTGCGCCGTGACATTCACCAACACCCGGAGTTGGCGTTTGAAGAGCACCGCACCTCTGATTTGGTCGCTGCCAAGTTAGAGAGCTGGGGCTATGCCGTGCACCGTGGTTTAGGTGGCACAGGCGTGGTGGGCACACTCACGCGGGGTGGTAGCAAGCGGCGATTGGGCTTGCGCGCCGACATGGATGCACTGCCAATTCAAGAAGCCACGGGCGTGGCGTGGGCGAGCAGCAAGCCAGGCCTCATGCATGCCTGCGGCCACGATGGTCACACCGCTATGTTGTTGGCAGCGGCTAAAGCTATTGCCAGCGATGCCACGTTTGACGGCACCTTGCACTTGATTTTTCAGCCCGCCGAAGAAGGTGGGGGTGGTGCTGTGCGCATGATCGACGATGGTTTGTTTGAACACCATCCGTGCGACGCTGTGTTTGCCATGCACAACATGCCGGGTGTGCCGCAAGGTCACTTTGTGTTTCGTGATGGCGCGGCCATGGCGTCGAGCGACTACGTGACCATCCGCGTGCATGGCACAGGCGGTCATGGGGCCATGCCGCACCGTGCGGCAGACCCGCTGGTGGCTGCGGCCTCCATCGTCATGGCACTGCAAACCATCGTGGCGCGTAATGTCGATCCATTGCACACCGCTGTGGTGACAGTGGGTGCAATGCATGCGGGCCAAGCCAATAACGTCATTCCTGCCTTGGCCACCCTAGAGCTGAGCGTGCGAGCACTTGACCCAGACGTGCGTCGCTTGCTAGAGCAACGCATCAAAGCCTTGGTGGTGGCACAAGCGGAAAGTTTTGGCGTCACCGCCGAAGTTGATTGGCGGCCTGGCTACTGCGTGTTGGTCAACGCCGTGGCTGAAACCAACTTTGCTCGCCAAGTCGCACTCGATTTGGTGGGTGCCGAGCGTGTGACATTGAACGGCCCCGCACTCACGGGTAGCGAAGACTTTGCCTTCATGCTTGAAAAAATTCCCGGCAGCTACTTGCTCATCGGCAATGGCGATGGCGACTCTGCGGGCGCATGCATGGTGCACAACCCCGGCTACGACTTCAACGACGACAACATCGCCACAGGTGCCGCGTATTGGGTGGCGCTTGTAGAGAGGTATTTGTCCACCTAGAATGATTTGACATTTGTTCGACTTTGAGTCGACGTGTTGACCGGGAGAGACTGCCAGCGCCTTTGAGCGTGTGGGCAGCGCCGAAGGAGCAACCGCCCCGGAAACTCTCAGGCAAAGGGACCGGTCACACGCACTATCTCTGAAGAGCTATTGGCGCTTACGTCCGCCAATGCACCGAAGGAGCAAGCAAACAGCGCAGCTGTTTGTGAATCTCTCAGGTCAAGATACAGAGGGGGCGCATTGGGCACGCGGCTTGCGTGCTTAGCGCATTACCCCTTGACGTCTTGAAAGCTCTCAATCATGAAATCAATCGCAATCATTGGTGGCGGCATCACCGGCGTCACCACCGCCTACGCTTTGGCCAAACGTGGCTTTGACGTCACTTTGTTTGAACGTCACCGCTATGCCGCTATGGAAACATCGTTTGCCAACGGCGGTCAACTCTCAGCCTCTAACGCCGAGGTGTGGACGCACTGGAGCACCATTCTCAAAGGTTTGAAGTGGATGCTCAAAAGCGATGCACCGTTGTTGGTCAACCCCGCACCGACTTGGCACAAGCTGTCGTGGTTTGCTGAGTTCATCGCAGCCATGCCCCATTACGAACGCAACACGATTGAGACCGCACGTATGGCCGTGGCCGCACGTCAGCACTTGTTTGCATGGGCAGCCGAAGAGGGCATTGACTTTGACCACAAGCGCGAAGGCATCTTGCACATCTACCGCGACAAAAAAGGTTTTGACCACGCTGGCAAAGTGTCAGAAATGTTGGCCAAAGGCGGCTTGCCACGCCGTGCGGTGACGCCTTCTGAAATGAAAGTCATCGAGCCCACCTTGGCAGGCACTTACTACGGTGGTTACTTCACCGAAAGCGATTCGACGGGTGATATTCATAAATTCACCAATGGTTTGGCTACTGCTGCTGCGCGTTTGGGCGTGCGCACCTTGTATGGGCAAGATGTGACCTCGGTGCAAAGCAATGGGCAGCAAGCCGTGATCACTGTGGCGCAAGAAGATGCATCACCGAGCGTGCACACCTTTGATGGTGTGGTGGTGTGTGCAGGTGTGGCCAGCCGAGACTTTGCTGCGCAGTTGGGCGACCGCGTGAACATCTACCCCGTCAAAGGCTATTCCATCACCGTCAACTTGAATGACGAACAAAGCCAATTGGGCGCACCCAATGTGAGCTTGTTGGATGACGAGACCAAACTCGTTACCAGCCGCTTGGGTGTGGACCGTTTCCGCGTAGCAGGTACGGCCGAATTCAACGGTGTGGATCGCGACATCCGCGCGGACCGCATTCGCCCCCTCATCGCTTGGGTGGAGCAGTGTTTCCCCAACATCAACACCCGCTCGGTCGTGCCGTGGGCGGGCCTGCGCCCCATGATGCCCAACATGATGCCGCGCGTGGGCAAAGGCAATGCGGCTAACGTGTTCTACAACACAGGGCACGGCCATTTGGGCTGGACTTTGTCTGCTGTGACGGCTGATATGTTGGGCAACGTGGTGGCAGACACTGCTCGTGCTGTGCAAGTCACGGGTCAGTTGCAACCCGTTTGACAGCTTGAGCAAGGCTTGCGTGGCGCAGGCCTTGCTAGGGTTTATCCGAGACTTGCATGCTTTGACTGGCGACAAAAAGTGTATACACTTCATGTCACCTGTCGCAGCGGAGCAGGGCAGTCATCAGCCCTTGTTCGCGACCCTCGTGTCATTCACAGCGCCCGCAGTGGTGAATGGCAACTTTGACTGAAAAGACTGAGGTCTCGACATGGACGCATATTTCTTAGACTGGGCCAACCTGCTGCTGCGTTGGGTGCACGTCATCACCGCCATCGCTTGGATTGGCTCCTCGTTCTACTTTGTCTTCTTAGACAACAACCTCATCAAACCCAACTCACCCGACCTACTTGAAAAAGGCGTCGATGGTGCGATGTGGGCCGTGCACGGCGGTGGTTTTTACAACCCGCAAAAGTACATGGTGGCTCCGAAAAAGATCCACACCAAGCTGCATTGGTTCTACTGGGAGAGCTATTCCACTTGGCTCACGGGCTTTGGTTTGTTTACCGTGCTGTACCTCTGGAACGCGGGCACGTTTTTGATCGACAAGTCGCTCATGGACTGGTCGCCCGCAGCGGCTATCACCGCAGCACTGAGCTTCTTGGTGGCGTTTTGGTTGATCTACGACACGGTGTGTCGCGTGTTTGGTTTCCGTGAAAACGGCGAGCGCATTGTGGCCCTCACGATGATCGTGGTGGTGGCGTTTGCGTCTTGGTTGTCATGCCAATTGTTTGCAGGCCGCGCAGCGTTCTTGTTGGTGGGCGCGATGATCGCCACCTCCATGAGTGCCAACGTGTTCTTCTGGATCATTCCTGGCCAGCGCAAGGTCGTGGCCGCTATGACGTCCGGCGTGGCGATGGATCCCAAAGAGTTGGCCACGCACGGTAAGCGCGGCAAGCAGCGCAGCGTGCACAACACCTACTTCACGTTGCCCGTCATCTTTGCGATGCTGAGCAACCACTACAGCTTCTTGTACACCTACGAAAACAACTGGATCATCTTGGTGATGATGATGTTGGCCGGCGCTTTGATTCGCCAGTTCTTCGTGCAACGCCACGGCTACCACTTGGGCCGCGCTAAGAACCCGCTGCCGTTCGCCATTGCAGGTGTGGTGATTTTGCTCAGCGTCATTGTGTGGATGCGCCCTGCGCCATCAGCCACAGCAGCGGTGAGTGATGCGCCTGTGACGTTTGCAGAAGTGAACGCTATCTTCGTGCAACGCTGCCAAAGCTGTCACGGCGAACAAGTGCAAATGAAGAACGTGCGCTTCGATACAGCCGAAGGCATCAAGCAACACGCCTTGGGCATTTACCAACAAGCGGTGGTGACCAAACAAATGCCAATGAACAATGCCACGGGCATCACCGAGGCAGAGCGTGCCACCATCAAACGTTGGTACGAGGCGGGAGCCGCGCTAAGATAATCAGCGCCTATGACATTACGCCTGATGCTGGCAGCTGCCAGCACTCTTTTTTTTGTTGCCGCTCAGGCGGGTGAAGTGACGGTGGCTGTGGCCGCCAACTTCACCGCCCCCATGCAAAAAATCGCCCAAGCGTTTGAGCAAGACACGGGGCATAAAGCGCAGCTGGCCTTTGGCGCAACGGGCAAGTTCTACGCGCAAATTAAAAACGGTGCGCCGTTTGCCGTATTGTTGGCAGCGGATGATGAAACTCCTGCGCGTTTAGAAAAAGAAGGCCTCGCTGTGGCAGGCGCGCGCTTTACCTACGCCACGGGACGCTTGGCGTTGTGGAGCAAAACCCCCAACTTGGTAGACGACAAGGGCGAAGTTCTGCGCAGCAACCGTTTTGAAAAGCTAGCCATTGCCGACCCCAAGCTCGCGCCCTACGGTGTGGCAGCGATGGAAGTCATCCAGCACTTAGGCGTGCAAGCCAATGTTGTACCGAAGCTCGTGCAAGGCGAAAGCATCGGCCAAACCTACCAATTCGTCAGCACCGAAAACGCACAGCTCGGCTTTGTGGCCTTGTCACAAATCTCATTCGATGGCCGCATCAGCCAAGGCTCGGCATGGGTTGTGCCGCAAAGCATGCACACACCCTTGAAGCAAGACGCCGTGTTGCTCAACGCAGGCAAAGACAACGCCGCTGCAGTCGCGCTGCTGAAATATCTGCAAGCCGACAAAGCCATAGCTATTGTTCGTAGCTATGGCTATGTTCACTGACTAACTACTTGCCGTCACCGGAAATAATCAAATCTCTGTTGAACTTGTCTTTCACATGCACGAAGTAGCCTTGAGCTTTAGTGCTGGTGAGCCAACCATCCTTCGCATTTGCATCGATACGTTGTGGTAGCTGGATGTTGTTTGGATCAAGAATGGTTGTAATTTTTTCTGGAAGTCGCGTGTTGCAATATTGATTGCTGGTGATGCACAGTGAACCCGTGACAACGAAATCGCGAGCGTTCGCGATAGACAAGTAAGGTAACTTTTCGCCGTTGGCTTGATTCAATGTGACGTTTGGATATCCGCTTGATGCAATCATGTCTGTGGTCAAAATCAAATCGGTGATAGGGACAGTCACAACATCGGCAGTATCTGATTTGTCAAACGTTTTCCAAGCTTTGAAGACGGCGACGTAGCCACCTCGCTTGATTTTTTCGTTGATTTCTTTAAGTTTGCTTTGATTGCTGGGGTCAAACCCCTTCCAAGTGTCACAGTTGTCTGTGTTGTCATCCAATGGCATGCCGTCGTAATAGCGCCCTATCGCTGGAGAGCAAAAGCTTGGCTTGAGCTTGAAGTTGTAAGAGAGGTCGGGTGTTGAACTTGTAATGGATTTCAGATCAACAGAAGCAGTTTTGTATTTGTCATAGATACTTTCTTGCTTGTTGATGGTGAATTGAATTGAGACGCCGAAAGTTTCCTTTTGGTCATACAACTGCTTAGAGGCGGTAGAACCAAATTCCGCACCAAAGCGATATTGATTGCCTATTGACTTGTATGTGTCAGTCTTTGGATAGTACTTAAAGTACTCCGTGAAGGTGAAACTCGTCTCATCTTTTGTGGAAACTGACAAACTAATTTTGCACACGTTATTCGTATCGCATGATTGGATTGTTGGATTGGAAACCTTTGCCCCAATCAAGTTGTCTTTCATATAAGTGCTTAGGCTTTGAAGGATCGCTGCTTTATCTTCGCCATCGCTCAAGAAGTCGTTCTCAATGCCATCGGTAAATTTGGAACTGTTCAAGTTTTCGATGGAGGACAGCCCATATGTGAATCCCTCTGCGATGCCTTTGACGCCAGTAAATTTCATTTGCGCAACTTGAGTTGGCAATGTTGGAAGTTTGGCCGCAGTTGAAGTGCTACTGAATTGAACGGAACCAACAGAGTTTGACTTGTCTGTTACTGTAATTTCGACGCCAGTAGCCGTTGCTGTTGAGACTACTTTTAACAAGTCATTGATCTTGTCTTCTGCGCTTGCGCCGTCTGCTTTAAATTGAGATTTAAATGGGTCAAAATTCTTAGAGCTATTTGGCGTGATTTGATCCATCACATCAGAAATAGCCAAGATCATTTTGTTTTTTGCCGCATCTACTTTTCCTGCATCTAGGTTTGAAAGCTCAGACGCAGCGTTTTGCTCCACATACGAAGGGCTCTTGCCCATCGCCTGCGAGAGGATTGCGTCTGTCAGTGGCGATACGTTCGCGTAGTTGCTTTGTTCTTTGGTTTGAAGTAATCCATAGTAGGTGACGGGTTTGCCGCCAACATAACCAGTAGCGCCCACAAGCAATGGCGCTGTCAATCCTGAAATATCTGCGATTGTGTATGCACCATTTGCATCTGTAGTGATGCCATCAATCGTTTTGCCTTTTGAATCAGTGATGAGGATTGAAGCGTCTGCGATAGGCGCACCTTGTGACACCATTCCGTTCATTGGGACTGCAGTTGATCCTGTGATTGAAGCCGCACCGCCGCCGCCTCCTCCGCAAGCGACCAAGCTGATAACAGTCAATAAGCTAAGTGCAAACTTAGTTGATCGCATTTACATCCCCTTTGAATATGATAAATATAAATATAAATATAAGTATAAGCATCAAATTCGTCAGAAGTAGTCTATTTGGCCAATTGAGTTGTCGCTGTGTCGACAGCAACGCCCTGTAAAGTGTGGGCATGAATTTAAGCGCCGAAGATTTCCAAGCCATCGCACTCACGCTGCAACTTGCCAGCGTGACCACCGTGCTGCTGTTGTTGCTCGCCACGCCTGTGGCGTGGTGGCTGGCGCACACGCGATCTGCTTGGCGCGCGCCTGTGGCCTCGCTCGTGGCGCTGCCTTTGGTATTACCGCCTACGGTGCTGGGTTTTTATTTGCTCATTGCCTTAGGTCCCAATGGCCCGATTGGTCAATTCACGCAGTGGGCGGGCTGGGGTACGTTGGCGTTTAGCTTTTGGGGCTTGGTGTTGGGCTCGGTCGTGTACTCGCTGCCGTTTGCCGTGCAGCCACTGGTCAATGCGTTTGAAGCCATGGGGCCGCGCCCCATGGAAGTGGCCGCCACCTTGCGAGCCAGCAAGTGGGACGCGTTCTTTACCGTGGCCGTGCCCTTGGCCAAGCCCGGCTTTGTCATGGCCGCCATGCTGAGCTTTGCGCACACCGTGGGCGAGTTTGGTGTGGTGCTCATGATTGGCGGCAACATCCCCGACAAAACGCGTGTGGTGTCCACCCAAATTTACGGTCATGTCGAAGCGATGGAGTATTCACAAGCGCATGGCTTGGCTGGCGTGATGTTGGTGTTTTCTTTTGTGGTGTTGTTGGGGCTGTCGTGGTTTAACCGTCGCCCTGATCAACGCAACAAGGTGGGTGTATGAACATCCACTTGCAGCTAGATATTGCGCGAGCCGACTTTGATGTGTCGGTCGATGTGCAGCTGCCCGCGCACGGCATCACCGTGATTTACGGCCCCTCGGGTTGCGGCAAAACCACTTTGCTGCGTTGCGTTGCAGGGCTAGAGCCTTCAGCGCGAGGCGTGGTGCAACTCGGCCACGAGGTGTGGCAAGACGACGCGCAAGCTGTGAACTTGCCCACGCATCAACGCGCCTTCGGCTATGTGTTTCAAGAGGCGTCGTTGTTTGACCACTTAGACGTGGCGGGTAACTTGGCCTATGGCCACCAACGTGCTGAAAAGCAGAGCCGCAACGCAATGAGCCAAGCCGTGGTGCAACAAACCATCGAGCTGCTGGGTATCGGCCATTTGCTCAAGCGCCGCAGCCACGAGCTGTCGGGTGGCGAGCGCCAACGCGTGGCCATCGCCCGAGCCTTGGTCACGCAACCGCGCTTGCTGTTGCTAGACGAACCCTTGGCCGCACTCGACCACGCTCGCCGACAAGAAGTGCTGCCGTGGTTAGAAAAACTCCGCGATGACCTCAACATCCCCATGCTCTACGTGACCCACGCGGTCGACGAAGTGGCGCGCTTGGCCGACACATTGGTGGTGATGAACGAAGGCCGCGTGCAAGCCAACGGCCCTGTTGCCGACGTGCTGACCCAAGCCGAACTACCCGTAGTGGTGGGCGAGGATGCGGGTGCGTTGCTCACAGGCATCGTGCTCAACATCGATACCCAATGGCACTTGGCCCAAGTCGGCTTTGCGGGTGGTGCGCTGTGGGTGCGTGACAGTGGCTTGACCGTAGGTCAAACCGTTCGCTTGCGTGTGCTGGCCCGCGATGTGAGCGTGACCTTGCACGAAGCCACGCACACCAGCATTCAAAACCATGTGCCCTGCGTGGTGGACGCCATCACGCCAGAGGCGCATCCGTCACAAATGCTGCTGCGCTTGCGTTGTGGCGACACCGTGCTACTGGCGCGTGTCACCGCGCGAGGCGTGCATGAGTTGGGGCTGTATGTGGGCATGCCCGCGTGGGCGCAAGTGAAGTCGGTAGCGCTGGTTAAGTAAGCGTTAAAACCACCAAGCCACCGCATAAGGAATCACCACCGCACCCACAATGCCGTGCAATCCCATCCCAAGGCTGGCATAAGCACCAGCTTCGGGGTGCACGCTGAACGCGCGTGAGGTGCCTATGCCGTGTGCGGCTACGCCCAGCGCAAAGCCGCGTTGCCACCACTGCGTGACGCGCAACACGTCAAGCACGTAGCGGCCCAGAATGGCACCCAAGATGCCGGTGCTCACCGCAAAGATGGCGGTCAAGGTGGGCGAGGCTTGCACGCGTTCGGCAATGCCCATCGCAATGGGTGCAGTGACCGACTTGGCCACCAAGCCGCGCACCAACGATTCATCCACACCCAACCATCGCGCCACGCCCACTGCGGTAAAGACGGACGTGATGCCACCCGCTACCAGTGACAACACCAATACGCCCATGCGGCCCTTGAGCGACGCAAAACCTTTGTAGATGGGAATGGCCAGCGACACCGTGGCCGTGCCCAGCAAGAAGTGCACAAACTGTGCGCCCTCGAAATACTTGGCATACGGCATGTCGAGCACACTGATGCTGAGCGTGACCACCACCACCGCAATCAACACAGGGTTGGCCAGCGGGTTGCGCTGGCTGCGCTCGTACAGCGTGAGGCCCAGCAAATACGCGCTCAGCGTCAGCACCAACGCCAGCAGCGGGCTGCCCGAGAGGTACACCCAAATGTCAGAGATGGGTGGCAAGTGCGTTTGAAATTCGTTACTCATCGCTCGGCTCCTTCTTGGCCAACACTTTGAGCAAGCCCGCCGTCACCGCCACCGTGGCCACCCCGCTCACCACCAGCGCTGCGCTGATAGCCCACGCGTTGGCTTGCAACACGGGCAAGTAAAGCACCACGCCCACCGATGCGGGGATGAACAACAACCCCAAGTGCTGCAGAACGCTGCCGCCGACCAAATCAATCTCCGCAGGCACGTGGCCGCGCACGCTGAGATACGCCAGCAACAACACCAAGCCCAACACGGGGCCAGGGATGAAGGGCAGGGCGAACTTAGAGACGAGTTCGCCGAGGGCTTGGAAGATGAAGAGTTGGACTAGGCCTTGGATCATGGGGCCAGTGTAGATGTGCGCGTGTGTGGTGGCGAGTGCAAAGAGTTTTGACTTTTCTGTGCGTTTATCGGTGAAAGAAAATTGTATCTAGATGGATACAATTTTTACTTTTACGAAGAGTGAAAAATACATGAGAAAAACTACCGATTTCGATGCATCGAAGTATCTCGACAGCGCGGAAATGATTGCTGAGTATTTGAACCAAGCTTTGGCTAGTGGGGACTGCGACTTGCTGATGCTTGCAATTGGTGATGCGGCTAAAGCACGGGGCATTGCCCAGATTGCTCGTGATACAGGTTTGGGGCGGGAGAGTCTTTATAAATCTTTTGTAGCAGGTGCTAAGCCGCGTTTTGATACTGTCTTAAAAGTATTGCAAGTCTTGAGGGTGGAGCTGCACGCATATGCATCTAATAAATCTGCGAGTGAAATGCATACGAGTTAGTTTTATGTAATTGTTTGGAATTAAAATTTGAGTCTCATGGAGACTAAATTGTGAACAAAAATGAGCTTGCGTTTCGTCAAATAATTGCAAATAGTGAAATATCGCAACGTAAGTTTGATCTTGCTAGGACTATTGCTCAGTATGCGTTGATTGCCTACTGTGTATATGCATTTTGCGACATGGTTGTAAAGCTTGGTGTTCAAAGTGACGAAGCAACAATTACAGCGTTGTCTAAGTTTGTAACCAGTATGAGCTTAGATCGTGTAGTTCATAGCGGTGTTACTCTTCTTTTAGGGGTAGGATGGTATCTTGACCGAAAGGGAAAAAAGAGGGCAATTTCCAAGTTGGGAACTATGCGCAAGAAGATTGAGGCGGAAGACCCGCACAATGGTTCAAGTAATTTGAATGAAGTTGGCGATACGCCTTCTAGTTAACAGGAGAACTTCAATGAATGTGATTTTTTTCGCAATTGGTGTTTTGCTTCTGATGCTTGTATGGCATGGCGTAGTTCGTCGAGCAATTTTAGATACGACGCGTGACAAGCTTTTTGACTTGCGCGATGAAATTAGAGAAACATATATCCAAAACGGCTGGGATATGAAAGCAGATAGCTATAGGCGTATTCGCGCACTTATCAATGCACATCTGCGCTTTACAGAAGAGATGTCACTGATAAAGATCTTGGTTGTTAATCGTTACGTTGCTTCAGACCGAGAAGTTAAAGCGTTTATCAGCGAGCGGTCTCGTGCGATGTTTTCAGATACAAATGAAGCTCAGAGGGCTTTTATAGATGACATTCGGCGACGAGCAATTTCTGCCGTAATGAACTATGCAGTTTTTGGCTCTTTCGTATTGGTAGCCATTGGAGTTGCATTCGCGCCATTTTACATAGCAGGTCAAATTTTTACTCTCGCTAATTCTGGCGTCGGTTCAATCTTGGCAATGTGCTTCAACTCAATCATTCATATTTCTAATTCGCTATCAGATTTAATTGACGGTGTAGGAAGATCGATTGCTTCAAAGATTATTGGAGCGAAGGTCTTAGAAGGATATTCATTTAGGGCTGGTCAAGCTTCATTTTGCTGAGCTTATTGACATTCCTAATTTATGAAACCTGAAGATATGAAAACTCGCTAGAGTGGTTTTGTTATTTACTTTGCCCCCAATGCCAACTGCATAGCCAGTTGGTTATGCCTCTCAATCAACGGCCCCATATCCACCGTTGCAATCTCTCCTTTGCGCACCACGACGCGGCCATTGACGATGGTGTAGTCCGCGTTATCGCTTGCGCACAGCAGCAGCGCACCCACGGGGTCGTGCACCGCGCCACCCGCCATGCTGAGTGTGTCTGTGCGGAACATGGCGATGTCGGCGCAATAGCCCTCTTTGATTTGCCCTAGCTCGTGGGCGCGGCCCAGCACTTCTGCGCCACCGCGTGTGGCTAGGCGCAGGGCGTCGCGGGGTGTCATCTCTGCGGGGCCGTGGTCGCAACCAAAGTTGTCTAGTGCTCGGCCCACACGTGCCAGCAGCATGGCTTGGCGTGCTTCGTTCAGCAGGTGTGCGGCGTCGTTGCTGGCGCTGCCGTCTACGCCCAAACCAATGGGCACACCGGCGTCTAGCATTTTGCGCAGGGGCAAGATGCCGCTGGCCAATCGCATATTGCTGCAAGGGCAGTGGGCAATGCCGGTGCGCGTGCGGGCAAACAAATACGTGCCTTCGTCGTCCAGCTTCACGCAGTGGGCGTGCCACACGTCGCTACCCACCCAGCCTAGGTCTTCGGCGTATTGCGCGGGCGTGCAGTTGAATTTCTCTTTGGTGTACGCAATGTCGTGGTCGTTTTCGGCCAAGTGCGTGTGCAGGCGCACCTTGTGTGCGCGGGCCAGTTTGGCGGCTTCGCGCATGAGGTCTTGGCTCACGCTGAAGGGCGAGCAGGGGGCCACGGCCACATGCGTCATCGCGCCATAGCTGGCGTCGTGATAGGTCTCAATCAGGCGTTGGGTTTCTTTGAGGATGAAGGCTTCTTTTTCCACCACGCGGTCGGGTGGCAGGCCGCCTTGGCTTTCGCCCACGCTCATGCTGCCACGTGTGGCTGTAAAGCGCATGCCAATGGTGTGCGCGGCTTCAATGCTGTCGTCCAGTCGCACGCCGTTGGGGTAGATATACAGGTGGTCGCTGCTGGTGGTGCAGCCGCTCAGCAGCAGCTCGGCCATGGCCACTTGGTTAGACACCAGCACCATCTCGGGCGTGAGCCCCGCCCAAATGGGGTACAGCCCTTTGAGCCAACTGAACAGCTCGGCGTTTTGCACCTGCGGCACAGCACGCGTGAGGCTTTGCACCATGTGGTGATGCGTGTTGATCAGGCCTGGCACCACCACGTGGCGGCGTGCGTCAATCACCTCATCCACTTGCTTCAGTAGTTCATCGATGTTCTCGTCGGCCGGAATGATGCGTTCAATGCGGCCACCTTTTAGCAGCAGCGAAGCGTCGTTGAGTTCGGTGTTGGCATC
>Ga0213920_1001142_pt1 | contig 15774 bp, 12 predicted proteins | sample McNCre1117MG_FD_161054 | JGI IMG/M metagenome (GOLD analysis project Ga0213920, IMG submission 161054) | Freshwater microbial communities from McNutts Creek, Athens, Georgia, United States - 11-17 MG | ecosystem: Environmental > Aquatic > Freshwater > Creek | place: USA: Georgia | collected...
TTAGTCGCCGCAAGAATAGGAGTGGACTTTTGTCCAAGGTAAACAGTTTCGGTTCGTCCGATGTCCTGAAGGTAGGCGACAAGTCCTACCGTTATTTCAGCCTCAACTCAGTTGACGCGAAGACCCTTCCATTCAGCCTCAAGGTGTTGCTGGAGAACCTCCTGCGCACCGAGGACGGCGCAAACATCACAGCCGACCACATCAACGCTCTGGTCAACTGGAATCCGTCGGTTGAGCCTGACACCGAAATCCAGTTCACCCCGGCACGCGTGATTATGCAGGACTTCACTGGTGTTCCTTGCGTGGTTGACCTAGCCACCATGCGTGAGGCAGTTGCAGAACTTGGCGGAGACCCTAAGCGCATCAACCCGCTTGCTCCAGCCGAGATGGTCATCGACCACTCGGTTGTAATCGACGTTGCTGGTTCGGCCGACGCATTCGAGAAGAACGTAGAGCTGGAGTACGAGCGCAATGGCGAGCGTTACCAGTTCCTCCGATGGGGCCAGACCGCATTTGACGACTTCAAGGTTGTCCCTCCCGGAACCGGTATTGTCCACCAGGTAAACATCGAGTATCTGGCTCGCACCGTCATGACCCGCGAGGTCAACGGCGAGCTACAGGCGTACCCAGACAGCTGCGTAGGCACCGACTCCCACACCACCATGGTGAACGGACTCGGTGTTCTCGGTTGGGGCGTTGGCGGCATCGAAGCCGAGGCTGCAATGCTGGGCCAGCCTGTTTCAATGCTTATCCCTAAGGTTGTTGGCTTTAAGCTCTCGGGTGCAATCCCGATGGGCGTTACCGCCACCGACGTAGTGCTCACCATCACCGACATGCTGCGTAAGCACGGTGTAGTTGGCAAGTTCGTGGAGTTCTACGGCGAGGGTGTCACATCGGTGCCACTGGCCAACCGTTCCACCATCGGCAACATGAGCCCTGAGTTTGGCTCCACGGTGGCAATCTTCCCAATCGACGACGTAACCCTGGACTACCTACGCGTTACCGGCCGTACCGAGGAGCAGATTGCTCTGGTTGAGGCCTACACCAAGGCCCAGGGACTCTGGCACGACCCATCTATTGAGCCGCGCTTCAGTGAGTACCTGGAACTGGATCTCTCGACCGTGGTTCCGAGCATCGCGGGTCCAAAGCGCCCTCAGGACCGAATCGAGCTTTCTAAGGCCAAGGAATCCTTTGCCGCCGCTCTGCCTACCTACAGCGCCGAGGCTCACAAGCCAACCGACGTCAAGGGCAAGGACTACCAGGTTGACAACGGTCACGTGACCATTGCATCCATCACCTCTTGCACCAACACCTCCAACCCATCGGTGATGTTGGCAGCTGGTTTAGTTGCTCAAAAGGCAGTTGCAAAGGGCCTCAAGGCCAAGCCGTGGGTCAAAACCTCGCTTGCACCGGGTTCCAAGGTTGTTACCGAGTACTACCACAAGGCAGGTCTAACAGACTCGCTCGACGCACTCGGTTTCCAGTTGGTTGGCTACGGTTGCACCACCTGTATTGGAAACTCCGGTCCGCTGGACGAGAGCATCTCGGCTGCTATCAACGACAACGACCTTGCTGTTACCGCCGTTCTTTCGGGTAACCGCAACTTTGAAGGACGCATCAACCCAGACGTGAAGATGAACTACCTGGCTTCGCCACCGCTAGTTATTGCCTACGCGCTGGCCGGAACCATGGACTTCGACTTCGAGAACGATGCCCTGGGTCAGGACCAGGCCGGCAACGATGTCTTCCTGAAGGACATCTGGCCATCGGCTGAGGAAGTTCAGAGCACCATCGACAACTCGATCAACTCTGACATGTTCAAGAAGCAGTACGCATCGGTGTTTGAAGGTGACGCCCGCTGGCGGTCGCTGCCAACCCCTGAAGGCGCAACCTTTACCTGGGATGAGAAGTCCACCTACGTTCGCAAGGCTCCATACTTTGATGGCATGAAGCACACTCCAGACCCTGTCACCGACATCCTGGATGCACGTGTGCTGGCAAAGCTGGGTGACTCGGTTACCACCGACCACATCAGCCCTGCTGGAAGCATCAAGGCTGACTCGCCAGCGGGCAAGTACCTTGCAGAACGCGGCGTCTCGCGTGTTGACTTCAACTCCTACGGTTCGCGCCGTGGAAACCACGAGGTCATGATTCGCGGTACCTTCGCCAACATCCGACTAAAGAACCAGTTGCTGGACGGCGTTGAGGGTGGTTACACCCGCGACTTCACCCAGCCAGATGCACCTCAGTCGTTCATCTTTGATGCCAGCGCCAACTACCAGGAGCAGGGCATTGGCCTCGTTATCCTTGGTGGCAAGGAGTACGGTTCGGGTTCATCCCGTGACTGGGCAGCTAAGGGAACCCGTCTTCTCGGCGTTCGCGCAGTTATCACCGAATCGTTTGAGCGCATCCACCGAAGCAACCTGATTGGTATGGGTGTCATTCCACTGCAGTTCCCAGCAGGTCAGTCAGCTGACTCGCTAGGCCTGGATGGCACCGAGGTATTCAGCATCACGGGAATAGAAGCACTGAACAACGGTGTTACTCCTAAGACCGTGCGTGTTGTTGCCAAGCCAAGCGCCAACTCGCCAGCGGGCAAGTCCGTTGTAGAGTTTGACGCCGTAGTTCGCATCGACACACCTGGTGAAGCCGACTACTACCGTAACGGTGGCATCCTCCAGTACGTTCTGCGTTCGCTGGTTGCCTAAGTTCTAACCAAACGAGAGAATCTCCCCATGGGTATTCTGGACAAAATCTCGACGCCGAGAGACCTCGACGGGCTTAGCCCGGACGAGTTGGTCCAACTCAGCGGGGAGATTCGCTCGTTTTTGGTGCATGAGGTAGCCCGCACCGGAGGCCACTTAGGACCAAACCTCGGCGTGGTTGAGACAACCATCGCAATCCATCGGGTTTTTGAGTCGCCAAAAGACCCCGTCATCTTTGACACGGGCCATCAGTCATACGTGCACAAACTGCTCACTGGTCGCAAGGACTTTAGCCAGTTGCGTCAACGCGAGGGTCTCGCTGGCTATCCACAAAGGTCGGAATCAGTCCACGACGTCGTGGAATCTTCTCACGCTTCTAGCTCCCTAAGCTGGGCAGACGGAATTGCTAAGGCATTCAAAGCTACTGGCCAAAACGACCGTTACGTGGTGGCAGTGGTTGGCGATGGCGCTCTCACCGGAGGCATGACTTGGGAAGCGCTTAACAACATCTCCGATGACAATGATCGCAAGCTTGTCATCATTGTCAATGACAATGGTCGCTCCTACGCACCGACCATCGGTGGTTTTGCCAGATACCTAAACGCCATTCGTACGCAGAGTGCCTACCGAAAGGCTTATCGCGTATCCAAGCGTTTCTTCGAGTCTTTCGGCCTGCTGGGACGCCTCACTTATTCCGCAGCTCGCGGAGCGGGTAAGGGTCTTTTAGCAAGCTTTGCCCCGGGCGGGCTATTCCCAAACCTAGACATTAAGTACATTGGCCCGGTTGACGGTCACGATCTGAAGGCCATGGAAGCCGCACTTCGTCAGGCCAAGAATTACGGCTATCCCGTGATCGTGCACGCCATCACTCAAAAAGGCAAGGGTTTTGACCCTGCGATGCTCAACGACGAGGACCAGTTCCACGCTGTTGGCCAGATTGATCCAACTACAGGCGAGTCCCTTGAAGATAAGTCCGCACCAAGCTGGACTGGCACTTTTAGCGACGAAATAGTCAAGATTGCCGATCGCCGCGATGACATCATTGGAATCACGGCAGCCATGCTGCACCCTGTTGGTTTGGCAGCATTCGCTAAGAAATACCCGAGCCGAGTCTTTGACGTTGGTATTGCGGAACAGCACGGCGTTACCAGCGCGGCAGGAATGGCCTTTGGTGGGCTGCACCCAGTTGTTGCCGTCTACGCCACCTTCATGAATCGTGCCTTTGACCAAGTCCTGATGGATGTTGCCCTGCACAAAGCTGGCGTGACCTTTGTTCTGGATCGCGCTGGTGTTACAGGCCCCGATGGCGCTAGCCACCACGGCATGTGGGATTTGGCGGTATTCCAAGTGGTCCCTGGCATTCGTATTGCGGCTCCACGTGACGCCGACCGCCTGCGTGAAGAGCTTAACGAAGCCGTGGACGTGACCGATGCACCTACTCTGATTCGTTTCTCAAAGGGCAACGTAGGAACCGCTATCCCCGCATTGCGCCGTCTCTCCGATGGGGTAGACGTGCTCTTTGAATCGCCAGCCAAGGACGTCCTACTGCTGGCAGTTGGCTCCATGGCGACAACCGCGCTCGAGGTTGCCAAGCTTCTTGGCGCTCACGGCATTGGTGCCACCGTTGTTGATCCTCGTTGGGTGGTTCCGGTACCTAAGTCGGTACTAGAACTCGCACGTGAACACCGACTCGTTGTAACCATTGAGGACGGCGTTAAAGTTGGTGGCGTTGGAACCCGGGTTCGCCAAGATCTCCGCGATGCCCAGATAGACACTGCACTTACTGAGATTGGGCTGCCAGACGAATTCCTAGAGCACGCGTCGAGAAACCAGATTCTGGAACGCATTGGCTTGACTCCACAGGCAATCTCGCGCGACATAGTTGCACAGGTTTTGGGGTCCCGCATCCCTCACGCTCGCCCGCTTGAAGAAGCACAGGCGTTAGACCTGAACTTGGAACTTTAGGTCTGTAACTAAACTTCCGTAACAGTAGTTGCGACTAATGCAGCTGTGAAGTCAGCGGCCACCGCGTCGCACTGCCAAGTGCGAGCCCCAAGGGCACTCAGCTGAGCAGAAACATTCTCCGCAGTCAGGTCCTTGGGAGGTTCCCAAGCCAATTGGCGCATCAAATCTGGTGTTAGAACATTTTCAACAGGCATTTGGTATTTTTCACCGATGGCCTGCATCACGGGCTTGAGAGCGTTTAGACGTGCGTCAGCCTCAGGGAACTTGTTGGCCCAGTTTCGATGGTTTGGAATACCCACGTGTGGCACCCTCAGCGATGGAAGATCGCGAGTGGATTGCCCCTCATCGATGGCCTTCCACCAGGTATCTAGGTAGGTGCGACTAGCTCGCCCGTTGAAGTCCTTGCGGCCGGCTAGTTCACTTTTTGATCGAGACGGAGACTTCACAACAGCGAGGATTGATGAATCTGGGATGAGACGGCCTGGAGCCACGTCAATCTTGGCGGCAAGTGCTTCTCGCGCTTCCCAGAGCGATCTTGCAACGGCTAATCGTTGCGCATCTTTGATTTCGTGAAGTCCGCTGATTCCGCGCCAGCGGTCTGGCTTTGGTGGTTTGGGAGCAAACCCAAGAAGGTGATTGAACTCCTGTTGGGCATAGCCAAGCTTGCCAGACTCGGCTAATGAGTTACGCACGCCTTCCATCAGTGCGGGCAAAACATCCACGTCCAGTGCTGCATAGTTGAGCCAGTCCGCGTGCATGGGGCGCTGACTCCAGTCCACCGCGGAGTGCTCCTTGGCTAGACGCACGCCCAACAAGTTTTCGGCCATGGCCCCGAGACCAACGCGCGCGAAACCGGCCAACCTGCCGCCGAGTTCGGTGTCAAAGAGAGCTTTTGGCCTAAGGCCAAGTTCGGCCAGGCAACCAAGATCCTGTGTAGCGGCGTGGAGGATCCAGAGATCGTTTGCTAGCACCTCAGCCAGAGCGGCGAAGTCCGCCTGAGCACCATCGGGGCTGATCGAAACTGGGTCAATCAGATAAATGGGCGAATCGCCACGCTGAATCTGAACCAGATAGGCGCGAGCTGAGTACTTGAAACCGGATGCACGTTCTGCGTCCAGGGCAAAAGGGCCAGTAGCAGATTGAAGTTTGGCAACCGCCTGGGCCAAGTGTTCTAGTGTCTCGACTAACTCAACAACAGGATTTATAGGCTTTGCAAGCAGTGGCAATTGGGGAGTGGCATCAGCGGGCGAGGCCGCAGTGTTTGCAACCCCATTAGCCGGAGTCGCTGGGCTCATCGAGTATTTCTCCCGTGCAACGCGGTTACGCTCTGGGGCAGTAGAGGGTAGCCAGACATCATGCAGACTAGATCCTCCCAGGCTTCAAAGTGTGGCGCCAAGTCGCCAATCGGACTCCAGGATGCTCGCATCTCTAGTTCTGCGTGGTCACCCTGCTCTGCGAGGGAGCCATAACCCGTGCTGATCACGCGGGTCACCGTGGCAGCTTCGTGGCTGAACTGTGCACCGCGATTTTGCAACGCCTCCATTAGCCAAGCCCAGGCAACTTCGCTAATCTCTTCATCCGCACCGATGGTTGTCTCGAGTGGACTCTTGGCAAACGCCACAACGCGAAGCTTGCCACCCCACTGGTCCTGCGGTTGCGGCTCAAACATGATTACGAGCCGGCCTGTGCCAGCGTCGGTGTGGTCATGTACGTGCTCGGATGCGACGTCAGCGGCAAATGCCAGTGCCTCGGTGGCCAATTTTGCAGGGGCAGGAATCTGGGTGAGAGTCAACTCTTCACGCACATCTGCGCTCTTCAACCCACGCGCGAGGAGCTGAAATGAGGCGCTAGCTCCATCGAGCGAAAAGTCAATCACAAATCAAGGATATTTCGCGAACCCGCCAAAGCCCGTTGCCACGCCGCTATGCCAGTGGCTTGGCGAATCTGGACCGATTACAGGGGAGTAGCCTTTAGATTGACCCAGCGAGTGAAAAGTGTGGTCCCAGCCACCAATTCGGCAGATTCCAGACTTGCTTCCGTGATCCCCAGAGCCTGGAAAGCTCCTGCTGCCGCTCTCTCTGGGCTCTGTCCCTTGAAATCCACAACGGCGATAGCAGCCGTGTCTATGCCGCCACGCACCATCAACCAGTTTGCAAAGTGTGGTCCCGCTTCAACCAACACTCGTTGCCAGCCCAGGCGCTGAAGAGTTCTTACTAGGCTGCGCTGACTTCCACCACCTGCAGCCACAACCTTGACCCACGGTTGGTTATATTGCTTGCGCGTGGTTCGAACTCTGCCACTACGCACCAAAAGGTATACCTGACTATCTGCAGGGCCCGCCGAAGCAGCCTCAATAGCTGGAATACCAGAGAAATCACCACTGGCCGATACCAATGCGAGTGGCGCAAGTTTGCTACGACGATAACGCTCAATCCGAGCCGTGTGTGCCGTGGTTAGGATGACATCCGCTGCTTGTCGGTATCCCATCAGTGATTGATAATCCGCATCGTTGGAAATATCTCTACTGGAGTTAGTTGCACCAACGAATTGACCCAGGCTAATGGTAACCAAGTTCAGGAGAAACGACGGTGCTGGCCATGTCTTGGCAGCAAAGTGTTGGCGGAGTTCTTCATACCCCGAGAGTTCAACTGCCCGAGGGTGCGGAAAGACCTCCTCTAGCCTCAAACTAGCTTCTCTCGCACCTGACGCTTGATGCGAGCAATCATGGCTCGCATACCGTTGATCCTAAGCGGCGACACCGCCTCGGTCAGGCCCAAAAGGTCAGGGAAATCGGGATTCAGGTTCAAAACCGTCTCGGCACTTCTGCCATCCAATGCTTCGTGCAACACCGATGCGAAACCGCGCGTGGTTGGGGCCTCGGCTGGTGCTGTGAAGAAGAGGTGAACATCGTTGGCATCGTCCAACTCAACAAACAGATAAACGGGTGACTGGCATTCCTCAACGCGTTCCAGCAGATCTGGATGGTCTGCGTAGCGGGCTGGCAAATCGGGCAGGTTATCCGAAAACTCAAGCAGCAGGTTGAGCTTGTCGTTTTTGCTTAACTCGCCAAAATCGGCAATTAACTCCTGAATCGAGTCTGTTCTCGACACGGCAAATCCCCAGTCTCTAGCGTTTTGGCGCTGGGGCAGCGCCGGCTTCTTCGCCCTTGACAATTGGTACGCCCACCAGGGAGCCCCATTCGGTCCAAGAGCCATCGTAGTTACGGACATTTTTGAGCCCTAGGAGATACTTCAGGACAAACCAAGTGTGGCTGGAACGCTCTCCGATGCGACAGTAGGCGATAACGTTGTCGCCTTCTTTGATTCCAGCTCCGTCAAAGTACAAAGCCTTAAGGTCAGCCAGAGATTTGAAAGTCTTGTCATCGTTGGCGGCCTTGGCCCATGGTACCGACTGTGCCGAAGGAATGTGGCCACCACGAAGGGCACCCTCCTGCGGGTAGTCCGGCATGTGCGTGCGCTCACCGGTGTACTCCTGCGGGGAGCGCACATCGATCAGCGGGTTGCCGAAATGTGCCAGTACGTCATCACGGAAGGCTCTGATTTCTGCATCCTGGCGTTCAATGACCGGATACTCCGATGGTGCTACCGCGTCAACGTCACGGGTTAGCTCGCGACCCTCGGAAATCCACTTGTCGCGACCACCATTGAGGAGGCGAACATCTTGGTGTCCAAACAACTTGAATACCCAAAGTGCGTAAGCTGCCCACCAGTTGCTCTTGTCACCATAGAGCACAACTGTGTCTGTGCGCTTTACTCCCTTGGAGCTCAAAAGGGCAGCGAATTGTTCGCCATCAAGATAGTCACGAAGAACATCGTCATTGAGCTCGGTAAACCAGTCGATCTTGCGAGCAGTTGGAATGTGACCGGTTGAGTAAAGAAGTACGTCTTCGTCACTCTCCAACACCACAAGCCCCTCGGTACCCAGGTTTGCCGCCAGCCATTCGGTGGTGACTAGAGCCTCAGGGTGTGCGTATTCGCTGAGCGAAGGGGAGTTGTCGAATGCTACAGGCATGAAAATCGCTTTCATCGGTGGTGTCTAGACTTAACAGCGTCTAGTACAAGAATATTCCACTTATCCATCGTGGTTTATCCGTGACAAAAGATTTCTACGCATAGGAACAAATGTCGATTCCATTGGGGCTGTATCCCTCAATCTCCTCAGTCAATCCAGACGTCTCCACTGCCCAGCTGATGAGCCAGTTGGTGCCACCGCGAGAGTTTTCAAAGGCAGGTTTTGACAACTACGTCACTGACGCTAACTTTCCATCGCAGGCGGAAGCAGTAGCCATTTGCCGCCTCTTTGCCGCGGGTGGCAAGGCTTCGGGCGGACTCTTTGCAAAGAAGGTGGAGCAACCAGCCGGACTCTACCTTGATGGAGGTTTTGGAGTTGGCAAGACCCACCTGCTGGCCTCAATCTGGCACCAATTCAAAGGGAAAAAGGCCTTTGGGTCGTTTTTAGCCTTCACCGGCCTAATTGGTGTCTTGGGCTTTGCCAATGCGGTGAAGGAGCTTTCGCAATTCCAGTTGATTTGCATCGATGAATTTGAACTCGATGATCCAGGCGACACCATGATGTTGTCTCGCCTGCTTAGCGAATTGGACGCAAAAGGCGTCAAGTTTGCGGCAACCTCAAACACACCACCCAATGCTCTAGGCCAAGGTCGATTTGCCGCGGCGGACTTTGCACGTGAGATCAACGCAATGGCCGATCGCTTTCAAATGGTGACTATTGATGGTGAGGACTACCGCCACCGCCCGGTTGACGCCAGCCCCACCTCGGTAAGCGAAGCCGAATTTGAGGCCTGGGCGACAACCATCTCTAACTCTGGGCAAAAGCTGGCTTTGGATGATTTTTCACGCCTCTTGGCGCATTTGGCAACCCTTCACCCCAGCAAATATCTTCATCTAGTGCGCGATATTGACGCACTTGGACTGACCCAGGTTGCGCAATTACACGATCAGGTGGCCGCCCTCAGATTTGTGGCTCTGGTGGACCGCATGTACGAGAGTCAGTTGGCAATCCGAAACACCGGCCACTCTCTCACTTCTGTATTCTCGGATGAAATGCTAGGTGGCGCCTATCGCAAGAAGTACCTTCGAGCAGTTAGTCGCCTAGGAGCGATGACCTCTCACTAGTACCGCGGCAGAGACTAGGGCCGAAATAATACTCGCTATAAACGTTGCAATGAGAGCAGCTGAGAACGCTTCTTGATTGGACTTGAAGGCAATCCCTGCTACCAACAGCGAAACTGTGAAACCAATCCCACCCAGGCTCGCAACCCGCGCCAAAACTGCCACCTGCAGCTTCATGTCTCCTACAGCCCAGCGCTGACCAATTTGCCCACCCAAAAACACCCCAAGCCACTTCCAGGCAGGCCTGGCTACCACGCCCCAAAAGACAACTGAACCCGTCACACCGGCTAGAGCAGGCAGGGGAGTAGCGGCCATGAAAAAGGCAAAGACTGGCAAACCAAATACGTTTAGGTAAACGGCCAAGTTGCGCTCAAGGCGCGCAGGCCACCTCACCGGAAGTGCCAGTCCAAGAATTGCCGGCAATAGTTCCGCAAACCCAGAATCTGCAGAAAAGCCAAACACGCAAGTGATGAGCACAACCGCAATCACGTCATCGATGACCGCGAAAGCCAGTAGAAATGTGCGAGCACCTCGTGGAAGCAGCCGACCAAACGCTGTGTAAACGGCCAAGGCAAAGGTCACATCTGTTGCAGTGGGAATAGGCCAACCGGATTGGAATTCCGTGCCCTGGGTAACCACCAGGAACCACAAGGCGGGCAGAACCACTCCGATGATTGCAGCGAGTGCTGGTGACAGTGCGTTTGGGAGCGGTGTGAGCGCACCGTGCTGAAATTCCCGCCGAAGTTCCAGCCCTACCAAGAAGAAGAATGGGGCAATCACAAGCCATTGGGTAGGCCAACCGAGCATGAGGTGGCGTGCCGATTGCAATCCATCGGTGGGAAACGCGGCGGCAAACACCAAGCCTGTCGCGAGAGCCAGCGCCAACCAAAGTGCAGTGCCGTAGGCGCTAAGCCAAGCAAAAGTTTTTTGACGCACAAACACGATTTTACAAACACGAAACATTTGGGGCTATTTACCGAAATACGAGTAACCGAAACTTATTGCAGTTGCGCGCACCAACTTCTGACCTGCGCAACATTTGTTTATTTAGAGAGAGGTAAACAAAATGCACCTGGATCAGGGAAACACCGCATTTGTACTAATCAGCGCAGCACTCGTGCTTCTGATGACTCCAGGCCTGGCCTTCTTCTACGGCGGAATGGTTAAGGCTAAATCAGTTGTAAGCATGATGATGCTTTCATTTGGGTCACTTGGCCTAATTGGAGTTCTCTGGGTGCTTTATGGCTACGCCATGGCCTTTAGCAACGGCGGCACCAAGACTTTCATCGGAATCGACGGAGTCTTTGGAATCGATACGGCTTACATTGGCCTGGACGCGCAGGTAAAAGACGCGCTCAACCCATCTGGCGCCTACCCATCGATGGCGTTTGTTGCGTTCCAAGCCACTTTTGCCATCATCACAGTCGCTCTTATTTCCGGTGCAATCGCAGACCGCGCCAAATTTGGTGCCTGGATGGTTTTCGCCGGTGTTTGGGCAACCCTGGTCTACTTCCCAGTTGCAAACTGGGTCTTCAACTTCACGGCCCAGGACGGCAAGGTCGTCGATGGCGGCTGGATCGTCAACAACCTCGGCGTCATTGACTTTGCCGGTGGTACCGCAGTTCACATCAACGCTGGTGCTGCCGGACTCGCGCTGGCTCTCATCCTGGGCAAGCGTTTTGGCTTTGCCAAGGGCATGAGCCAGCCGCACAACGTACCGCTAACTTTGCTGGGCACCGCACTGCTCTGGTTTGGCTGGTTTGGATTTAACGCCGGTAGCGAGATTGCCGCGGATGGTTTTGCTTCCATCGCTTTCATCAACACGCTTTCAGCACCTGCCGCAGCCATGCTCGGCTGGATCTTCATCGAAAAGCTGAAGCACGGCAAGGCAACTTCCATCGGTGCTGCATCCGGCGCTGTGGCTGGCCTAGTCGCAATCACACCAGCCTGTGAGATCTTGGACCCGATGTGGGGAATCCTTCTTGGCCTTATTGCTGGCGCTCTATGTGCCCTCGCCATTGAACTCAAGTTTGCACTTGGTTTCGATGACTCACTCGATGTGGTGGGAATCCACCTGGTTGGCGGCATCGTCGGAACCCTGTACATCGGCCTCTTTGGTCGCGGAGTTGGCCTGTTCTTTGGTCACGGTCCACACCAGCTGGCAATGCAGGCGCTTGGTGCATTCTCGGTGCTGGCTTACAGCTTCGTGGGTGCCCTGCTAATCGGCTGGATTATCGAGAAAACCATGGGCTTCCGCGTCAAGGCTGAGGATGAAATTGCCGGCATCGACACCGTAGTACACGGTGAAGAAGCCTATGCATTTGGCGCCGACCGCTAAGAAACTGCAGCACTAAACTCAAAATAAACACCTTAAGTGGGGCTCGAAAGAGCTCCACTTTTGGTGCGTTTGAAAGGCAAACATGAATAACGACTCCACGATGTTCCTCATCATTTGCAGCGCTCTCGTGTTGTTTATGACCCCGGGCCTAGCCTTCTTTTACGGTGGTCTGGTACGCGCCACCTCCGTGGTCTCAATGATGATGATGTCGTTTGGCTCGCTTGCACTCATCGGTGTTATGTGGCTCGCGTTTGGCTATGCAATGTCCTTTGGCAATGGGGGACAAGGCGACTTCATCGGTGTTGACGGCGTATTTGGCATTGACCTGAACAAACTATTTATGAATGACGTGGTGCAACAGGCGCTGGGTCATGGTCATGGAATTCCTGGTGACGGCTCGCAACTTGCCTTCGCCGGCTTCCAGGGAACGTTTGCAATCATTACAGTCGCACTCATTTCTGGTGCAATCGCAGACCGCGCACGCTTTGGTTCCTGGATGATTTTTGCCGGTCTCTGGGCAACGTTGGTTTATTTTCCTGTGGCCAACTGGGTTTTCAACTTCACACTGGATAAGTCGGGCAAAATCATCGATGGTGGATGGCTGGTATACAACGTGGGCCTCAAAGACTTTGCTGGCGGAACCGTTGTAGAAATTGCTTCGGGCGCCTCGGCGCTTGCGTTGGCGCTTGTTGTTGGTAAACGTTTTGGTTTTGCCAAGGGAATGCACGCGCCACACAGCATTCCGCTTGTGCTTATTGGCGCAGCCATCCTTTGGTTTGGTTGGTTTGGCTTCAATGCCGGCTCAGAAATCACCGCCGATGGCACCGCCTCTATTGCATTCATCAACACCGGGATTGCAGGCTTTGGCGGACTCCTCGGATGGTCGGTCCTTGACCGAATCCATTTGGGCAAGCCAACGGCCGTTGGAGCCGCGTCTGGAGCCGTTGCGGGCATGGTGGCGATTACACCCTCATGTGCTTACCTGGACCCTTGGTGGGCTCTTGCGCTTGGAGTTGTGGTTGGTGTGATCTGCGGACTAGCAGTTGAGCTGAAGTGGAAGCTGGGCTTCGATGACTCACTCGACGTGGTTGGCGTACACCTGGTGGCCGGAATCGTGGGAACGCTTTGGATTGGCCTTTTTGGCCGTGACTGCGGCCTGCTGCTTGGCTTTGGACCTGATCAACTTGGCAAGCAGGCAATCGGTGTTGTTGTAGTGGGCGTCTTTGCCTTTGGAATGTCGTGGCTCATTGGAACTGCCATTCAGAAGACCATTGGATTCCGCATTACAACCACAGATGAGATTGCCGGAATTGACAACACAGTTCACGGCGAACTGGCATACAACGAGCGCGACCCGCGCTGGAGTTGGGGAAGAACCGACCGATAGGTCTGAGGCCGAGGTTTACCGGCCACCGGGGTGAATGAAGAGCCCTAGCGATGTCAAGGCGATGCTTCCGACGATTAGAACCGTCCAAGCAATCGTCTTGATTCGTTTAACGCCATCTTCTTTTTGAATCTTGGCGAATAGTGTGGTTGCAATCCAGTAAACGCCAAAGCCGAGCGATGCGATGAAGGTTACGAAAAGCAGCGCTCCCCATCCATAAGCGAGGATGAAGGCAAGAAGTGAGCCGTGGCCGATGTTGTTCTGGTCCATAAGTACCTTCAGTTTAGACACGCGACACTCGAGAACGAATGAGTTTGCATGACAGACCAAAGTTGGGTAAAGTAGAGCGAGTGTTCGGAAGAACACAACGCGGATGTGGCTCAGTTGGTAGAGCATCACCTTGCCAAGGTGAGGGTCGCGAGTTCGAATCTCGTCATCCGCTCGCAGTCTATCTGGAGCACTATATGTTTCCAGCGGGCGCAAGCCTCAAAGCTTGGTGAAGTGGCTGAGCGGCCCAAAGCAGCAGCCTGCAAAGCTGTAAAACCACGGGTTCAAATCCCGTCTTCACCTCCAATCCAAACTAAATACATTCGGTCGATTGGCGCAGCGGTAGCGCACTTCCTTGACATGGAAGGGGTCACTGGTTCGATCCCAGTATCGACCACCAAAATAAAACCCTGACATTGTCAGGGTTTTTTCTTTTTGGTGTCTACTGGGGGTGAACCGGTGACCGAAACTGGCATAACTTGCCAGTTTCCTAGTTCGATCCCAGTATCGGTGTCACGAGTAATGGTTCAAAGTGGCATAAGCGTGACTTTGCCATTTCGATCCCAGAAATAGATGTCCTAACACCCAGGTACTTTTTGGGCATGAACTTCATGAATCCAGTTAGACGCTTGCAAGCCTGGAGCCCTAGCCCAAATACTCAGGCTAAATGGGTACTTGCTGCAGTCCTTCTGTGGAAGCTAGTCAAGCCGGTGCTGGTCCTGTGCGCCATTCTTATGGCGTTTTCCGCGTGGCTTTTGATATCGCTTGTTGCAGGTACTCTGCGAGGCAGATAGAAAGGGGCGCTAGGCCATTCGCTCAAAATCAATGTGGCTTGCGGTGAGGTTAGCAACCACAAGAGCCAGCAAGACCCAGATGCCAATCATGATTGCAACAGCTGTTGCCTCAGCAGCGGCAAAGGCACTTCGAACAAGGAACATACAAAACAAGGCGCCAAAGGCATAGAGACTGATCTTGCTCCAGGTTTTTAGACCACCCAAGAGGTCCAGGCCGGCAATCCACCCAAAGGCGATGGCCGGTGCCATAGCGAAAGCCGTGAAGTCCGGGATGAATACCGCAAAACCCGGGTCGCAAGCGGTAGCAGAGCTTGTGCATACAGAGTCAGCCAACACACCCAAGCCCACAATTGCCGTAAAGATTAGGCTGATCAGCTTTAGCCGGTGTTCCGTGCGAAGCATGGCAAGTTTGAGTGCCAGCAAAATCTCAAAGACTGCAAAACTAGCCGCATCGATGGCTTGATGAACAGCAAAACCGTCAGTTGGGGTAAAAACTGCAAGAACAAAACAGACCACAAGCGCGCCATAAAGGACAATCTGAGCCCAGCCATATAGGTGTCTCAACATGATTGGAGCCTTTCGCAAATACAAAGAAATGCTAGCGAAGGCTTAAGAGTTTTCTAGGGATTTTCCAATAGAAAAATGTATTTTTCTGGGGTAAACCCTTGAAAATCGCCGATTATTTGATCTTGAGGATCTTTGCCGTGGCCTTGAGTGATGCTTCAGCCGCCTTGGAATCGGCGTTCAACTTCACACCGTAGGAAGGCATGACCTCGCGAAGTTTTGGCTCCCATGAGGCAAACTCTGTGCCAAATGACTTCTTCAAAACCTCAAGCATTGCGTACACCGCCGTAGACGCACCTGGAGAGGCACCCAGGAGACCCGAGATAGTGCCATCGGCGGAAGTGATGATCTCTGTGCCAAACTGCAGCACACCGCCCTTAGCGGCGTCCTTCTTGATGATCTGAGCACGCTGTCCAGCGTTGAGCAACTGCCAGTCAGAAGCTCTGGCCGAGGGCATGAATTCAAGGAGACTTTCGAACTTGCGCGATTTACTCTTCAGAAGCTCACCAACCAGGTACTTGATAAGGCCAAAGTTGGAAAGGCCCACGGCAATGTATGGAATGAGGTTGCCAGGACGAAGCGAGAGCGGCAGATCAAGAATCGA
>Ga0213920_1001147_pt1 | contig 15709 bp, 15 predicted proteins | sample McNCre1117MG_FD_161054 | JGI IMG/M metagenome (GOLD analysis project Ga0213920, IMG submission 161054) | Freshwater microbial communities from McNutts Creek, Athens, Georgia, United States - 11-17 MG | ecosystem: Environmental > Aquatic > Freshwater > Creek | place: USA: Georgia | collected...
ACCCCATGCACATGGACTACCTGCGTGACGTGCGCGAGCTGTGCAACCAACGCGATTGGCTGATGATGGTCGATGAAGTGCAAAGCGGCATGGGCCGCACAGGCAAATGGTTTGCCCACCAATGGGCGGGCGTAGTGCCTGATGTGATGCCACTGGCCAAAGGTTTGGCCTCGGGCGTGCCGATTGGTGCAGTGGTGGCTGGCCCCAAAGCTGCTGGCGTACTAACCGCTGGCACACATGGCTCCACATTCGGCGGCAACCCACTGGCGGTGCGCGCAGGTTTGGAAACCATCCGCATCATGGAAAAAGACGACCTCATGGGCAACGCAGCACGCATGGGTCAATACCTGGCTGATGCCTTCAAACGCGAATTTGCCAATGAGCCAGGCGTGAAAGACATTCGCGGCCAAGGCTTGATGATTGGCATTGAACTCGACCGCGCTTGCGGTGCCATCATGCAACGCGCTTTGGATGCGGGCCTGATGCTAAGCGTCACCGCCGACACCGTGGTGCGCTTGCTGCCTCCACTCATCATCACCCAAGCCGAGTGCGATGAACTGATTTCAATCTTGGTGCCATTGATCAAAACCTTCTTGGCAGAAAAAGCATGACGATCAAACATTACCTGCAGTTCACCTCCCTCACGGCGGATGAATACGCGTATGTGTTCCAACGCGCCGCGCTGATCAAAAAGAAATTCAAAGCCTACGAAAAACACCACACGCTGGCTGACCGCACGCTGGCCATGATTTTTGAAAAGGCTTCCACGCGCACGCGCGTTAGCTTTGAGGCTGGCATGTATCAGTTGGGCGGCTCGGTCGTTCACTTGACCACGGGCGACAGCCAACTGGGCCGATCAGAGCCCATTGAAGACAGCGCCAAAGTCATCAGCCGCATGACCGATTTGGTGATGATTCGCACCTACGGCCAAGACAAGATCAACAGCTTTGCTGCCAACTCGCGCGTGCCCGTGATCAACGGTTTGACCAATGAGTTCCACCCCTGCCAGATCATGGCGGACTTGTTCACCTTCATCGAGCACCGCGGCTTGACCGTGCACCCGCTCGAATGCCTCAAAGGCAAAGTGGTAGCTTGGGTGGGCGACGGCAACAACATGGCCAACACTTGGCTGCAAGCGGCAGACATGTTGGGCTTTACCGTGCACGTCAGCACGCCTAGTGGCTACGAAGTCAACCCTGCCATTGCAGGCCTGAGCAACAGCAATTGCTACAAAGTCTTCGACAACCCCATGCAAGCCTGCGAGGGCGCAGACTTGGTCACCACCGATGTGTGGACCAGCATGGGCTATGAGGCTGAAAACGAAGCACGCAAAAAAGCATTTGCCGATTGGTGTGTGGACAGCGAGATGATGGCCGTGGCCAAACCCAATGCCTTGTTCATGCACTGCCTGCCCGCGCACCGTGGCGAAGAGGTGTCGGCCGATGTGATTGACGGGCCTCAGAGCGTGGTGTGGGACGAAGCAGAAAACCGCATGCACGTGCAAAAAGCACTCATGGAGTACCTGCTGCTCGGACGTCAGTGATGTCAGCCTGCACCAGTTGCGGCGCTTGCTGCGCCAGTTTTCGGGTGGACTTCAGCGTGGAAGAAATGGACACGCACGGCGGCTCTGTGCCCACGGGCTTAGGCCAAGAACTGACCGCCACGATGTGCCGTATGCGTGGCACAGACTACTCGCCCCCACGCTGTGCCGCCTTGAGTGGCAAAGTGGGCGAGAAAGCCACCTGCGGCATTTACGAATGGCGCCCCTCCCCTTGCCGAGAATTTGAAGAAGGCAGTGATGCGTGCCAGCGAGCGCGCATGCGCCACGGACTGCCTGCACTTAGCTAAATCTATTCGGATTGCGCTTTAGCGATAGCCGTACAACCACGGCACATCCATTAAGCGTGCGCCCATGAGGCGCAAGCCCATGTCACGAGCGACACGCACAGCACCTGTCGCATGAAAAATTTGCCCATTGCGCACAGCCCTCGCCTGCACACGCGCATTGCGTTGCCAGCGAGCATGGGCAAACCGTTGCAGTCGCTCAGGCGCATTGGCGGCTGTGGCACCCAACAACTGCGCAGCCAGCTCATAAGCGTCTTCAATCGCCATGCCAGCACCTTGTGCCAAGTAAGGCAGCATGGGGTGCGCCGCATCACCTACCAACGCCACACGACCTTGCACATGCTGGTGAGCGCCCTGCATGACAGGCCTACCGCACAAGGGCCACAAACGCCAGTCGCTGCATGCCGCCATCAAATCGACCAACGGTGCACATGCACCGCGTAAAGCGTGGTGCAACTCAGCCACGGTTTGCGCTTCAGACTTCCTCGCATTCCATGTTTGCAAGACTTGGAGGTTGTTGGCATCGTCATCCAACAAACGGCCTTCTGCCAAACACACCACATTCAGGTACTCGCCACCACGCACGGGGTAGCTCACCACATGCGCTTGCTCACCCATCCATACCGACACATCTTGGCTACGCAAACGCTTGGGCAAATCGGCTTGCGCCACCAAGGCACGGTAGGCAATGTGGCCCGTGAAGGTTGGTAAACCATCGCCTAGCAACTGTTGCCGCAACGGACTCCACACCCCATCAGCAGCCACCGCCATGGCTGCATGGTGCTGATGAAGCTGCCCATGCTGAATGACATCGAACGTGACCACATCCGACGATGGGTCTATGCGTTGCACCCATGAATCGCTGTGAACTTGCACGCCTTCTCGCTCTGCCACTTGCAAAAGCAAACCATGCAAATCTGAACGATGAATCGTCACATAGGGTGCACCGTAGATGCTTGCAGCATCTTTCAATGGCAAGGTCGCTAGCACCTCACCCGTTGCCATACTGCGGGCATCCAAGCCCTCAGGAAATGCCGCCACTTGCGCCAGCACATCTTCCAAACCCCACGCTTTCAAAATGCGCGTGACGTTCGGGCCTAGCTGCACACCTGCCCCAACTTCAGAGAACTCTGCAGCCCGCTCAAACACCGTGGCTTGCCAACCAACACGTGCAGCCGCAGCACCAGCTGCCATGCCAGCAATACCACCCCCTGCAATCAACACATTTCGATTCATATACGTGATTGTGCTATGTCTGCCTCACTGAAATCATGCAACCGCAAGCCTATGATTTGGCAACCAGAAAAATGGAGACATCCGCCATGAAACGCCGCACCCTGATTCAAGCCAGCGCCAGCATCGGTTTGCTGCCCCTGTTTGCACAAGCACAAGACAAATACCCCAACCCCGCCAAAACCATCATGTGGATTTGCCCCTACGCCGCAGGCGGCAACGCGGATAGCCGCTCGCGCCAAGTGGCCAAGGCCATGGGCACCATTCTTGGCCAGCCCATCATCATTGACAACAAAGCAGGTGCTGGCGGAAACATTGGTACTGAAGCCATTGCGCGTGGCAAGCCCGATGGCTACACCCTTGGCATGGGCAACTTTGCACCCTTGGCCGTGAACCAGTCGTTGTTCAAAAAACTCAATTTCGATCCACTGCACGACCTCACCCCCATTTGCTTGATTGAGCGCGGCCCCCTCATCTTGATGGTGCGCAACGACTCGCCCTACAAAACGGTCAAAGACCTCGTGGCAGCGGCCAAAGCCGCTCCTGGGAAACTCAGCTACGGTTCGGGTGGCATTGGAGGCTCACACCATTTAAGCGGCGCGTTGTTTGAGCACTCTGCTGGCATCGACATGATTCACGCACCGTACAAAAGCGGCTCTGCCGCTGCCACCGATTTGATGGGCGGCCAAGTACACATGATGTTTGAACAAATGTATGCCGCCATGCCTTCGATTCAAGGCGGGCGGATGCGCGCTTTGGCCATCACCAGCAAGAAACGCTCACCTTTGTTGCCCAACATCCCCACCATGGCAGAGCAAGGCTTTCCTGAAGTCGAGGTGCTCAACTGGCAAGGTTTGATTGGCCCCAAAGGCATGTCACCTGAGCTGATCAAACAACTTAATACCGTGTGCAACCAAGCGCTTCTAACGGCGGAAGTGAAAGAAAAGATCTTGAGTCAAGGCAACGAAGTAGGCGGCGGTACGCCTGAGCAATTTGCAGCGCTCATCAAGGCAGAAGCCCCACGTTGGGCAAAAGTCGTGCGGGATGCGAAAATCGACCCAGAATGATTTTTTAGCTGCCCTGTAAGCAGCCACTTGTATGACCACACTCAAAGCCCCCGAGCTCCTGCTGCCCGCAGGTTCGCTCGACAAAATGCGCGCCGCTTATGACTTCGGCGCAGACGCCGTGTACGCCGGCCAACCCCGCTACAGCTTGCGTGCACGCAACAACGAGTTCCGTTTAGAGCAAATTGGCATTGGCATTGCCGAAGCCCACGCACGTGGCAAAAAATTCTTTTTGACCAGCAACTTGCTGCCGCACAACGACAAAGTGCGCACCTATTTGCGTGACATCGAGCCCATCATTGCGATGAAGCCTGATGCCCTCATCATGGCCGACCCTGGCCTCATCATGATGGTGCGCGAGAAGTGGCCCGAGGTGGACATTCATCTTTCGGTACAAGCCAACACCGTCAACTGGGCGGCGGTGAAGTTTTGGCAAAACGTGGGCGTCAAGCGCATCATCTTGTCGCGCGAACTCAGCTTTGACGAGATCGAAAAGATTCGCCAAGAGTGCCCCGACATGGAGCTTGAAGTGTTTGTGCACGGTGCGCTGTGCATTGCCTACTCAGGCCGTTGTTTGCTCTCGGGCTACTTCAACCGCCGCGACCCAAACCAAGGCACATGCACCAACGCCTGCCGTTGGAGCTATGGCACACAAGCCAGCGCCACCGACCCCAACACAGGCGAAGCCATGGCCATCCCGATGGAAGGTGACTTTGACTTTGCCAAGTCGCAGCAAGAGGCTGAGTCCAGCTTCTCGTCATGTGGCAATGGCGAACGCCACCCTGCGGCCGACAACATTTACTTGCTCGAAGAAAAAGGCCGCCCAGGCCAGCTCATGCCCATCATGGAAGACGAGCACGGCACCTACATCATGAACAGCAAAGATTTGCGTGCTGTCGAGTATGTGGAGCGCCTCACCAAAATTGGCGTCGACTCACTCAAAGTCGAAGGCCGCACCAAGAGCCTGTACTACGTGGCGCGCACCGCACAGGTGTACCGCCGTGCGATTGACGATGCAGTAGCAGGTCGCCCCTTCAACCCCGAGCTCATCACCGAGCTCGAAGGCTTGGCCAACCGTGGCTACACCGCCGGCCTGATGGACCGCCGCCCTGCCAACGACTATCAAAACTACGAAACCGGCCACTCCATCGCACACCGCAGCCAGTTTGTGGGCGAAGTGCGCGGCGTGAACGACGGTTGGGCTGAGATTGAAACCAAAAACAAATTCTCAGTGGGTGACACGATTGAAATCATTCACCCCAGCGGCAACCGCAAGGTCAAGCTGGAACAAATGAAAGACAAAAACGGCGCGTCAATCGACGTGGCTGCAGGCAGCCCCACCCATGTGTGGATTCCTGTGGATGGCCCCGTTGAAGGTGGCTTGTTGGCGCGTATGTTCTAACGCGTTCACAACACAAAAATAAACCCCGCAAGGCTCGCGCTTTGCGGGGTTTTGTTTTATCACCCCAGCACCAAAGTGCTGGGTGAAGACGCAGCCAGCTTACGCTGTCACGCCTTTGGCCGTTTCAACGTATTCGTCAATCTGGTTGAAGTTCAAGTACTTGTAGATGGCGGCGCCGTCGCTGTTGACCACACCCATTGCAGCGTGGTACTCGGCCACGGTTGGGAACTTGCCCATCTTCGATGTGATGGCGGCCAACTCGGCAGAAGCCAAGTACACGTTGGTGTTCTTGCCCAAACGGTTGGGGAAGTTACGTGTAGAAGTGGACACCACAGTTGCGCCTTCACGCACTTGCGCTTGGTTACCCATGCACAACGAGCAGCCTGGCATTTCGGTACGTGCACCGGCGGTGCCGAATGCAGCATAGTGACCTTCTTTGATCAGCTCGCTCTCGTCCATCTTAGTTGGAGGTGCAACCCACAACTTGACGGGAATGTCGCGTTGACCACCGAGCAACTTGGCAGCTGCACGGAAGTGACCGATGTTGGTCATGCAAGAACCAATGAAAGCTTCGTCGATCTTGGTGCCAGCCACTTCAGACAAGAACTTGGCGTCATCTGGGTCGTTCGGGCAGCACACGATTGGCTCTTTGATGTCAGCCAAATCGATTTCGATGACGTGTGCGTATTCGGCATCTTTGTCGGCTTCCAAGAGGCTTGGTGCAGCCAACCATTGCTCGACCTTCTCAATACGACGAGCCAAAGTGCGTGCGTCAGCGTAGCCATCAGCAATCATGTTCTTCATCAGAACGATGTTGGACTTCAAGTACTCTTGCACTGGCTCTTTGTTGAGCTTGATCGTGCAGCCTGCAGCTGAACGCTCAGCAGACGCGTCAGACAATTCAAACGCTTGTTCCACTTTTAGGTTTGGCAAGCCTTCGATTTCCAAGATGCGGCCAGAGAATTCGTTGATCTTGCCAGCCTTGGCAACAGTCAACAAACCTTGCTTGATCGCGTACAAAGGAATCGCATGCACCAAGTCGCGCAAGGTCACGCCGGGTTGCATTTCGCCTTTGAAACGAACCAAGATGGACTCGGGCATGTCCAAAGGCATCACGCCTGTAGCCGCACCGAACGCCACCAAACCAGAGCCGGCTGGGAAAGAAATACCGATAGGGAAACGAGTGTGTGAGTCGCCACCTGTACCGACGGTGTCAGGCAACAACAAACGGTTCAACCAAGAGTGAATCACACCGTCGCCTGGACGCAAAGCAACGCCACCGCGGTTGCTGATGAAGGCTGGCAATTCGCGGTGGGTTTTCACGTCCACCGACTTGGGATAAGCCGCTGTGTGGCAGAACGATTGCATGACCATGTCAGCAGAGAAGCCCAAGCAAGCCAAGTCTTTCAACTCGTCGCGTGTCATGGGGCCTGTGGTGTCTTGTGAACCGACGGTGGTCATCTTGGGTTCGCAGTAAGTGCCGGGGCGAACGCCTTGGCCTTCTGGCAAACCAACCGCACGACCGACCATCTTCTGAGCCAATGTGAAACCAGCTTTGGTCGATGCAGGTGCTGTGGGCAAACGGAACACGGTCGATGCTGGCAAGCCCAAGAACTCACGAGCCTTAGCCGTCAAGCTGCGACCGATGATCAAGTTGATACGGCCACCGGCGCGCACTTCGTCAAACAACACATCGCTCTTGAGTTGGAATGTGGTGAGTGTTTCGCCATTGCGAACAATCTTGCCGTCGTAGGGCAACACGTCAATCACGTCACCCATTTCGAGCTTGGTCACGTCCACTTCGATAGGCAATGCGCCAGAGTCTTCTTGTGTGTTGAAGAAGATGGGAGCAATCTTGCCGCCCAAAGTCACGCCGCCGAAACGCTTGTTTGGCACATAAGGGATGTCTTGACCAAAGCCCCAGATGATGCTGTTGGTAGCTGACTTGCGTGAAGAACCTGTACCCACCACGTCACCGACGTATGCCACCAAGTTGCCTTTTTTCTTCAGCTCTTCGATGAACCCCATAGGGCCGCGCTTGCCGTCTTCTTCGGGCTTGAACGCTGCGCCTTCGCGGGTGTTTTTCAACATGGCCAAGTAGTGCAATGGAATGTCTGGACGGCTCCATGCGTCAGGGGCTGGAGACAGATCGTCGGTGTTGGTCTCGCCAGGCACCTTGAACACGGTGACCGTGATTTTTTTCTCGACTTCAGGACGTGTGGTGAACCACTCGGCATCGGCCCAGCTTTGCATCACTTCTTTGGCTTTGGCGTTGCCAGCCTTGGCTTTGTCGGCAACGTCGTTGAAGAAGTCAAACATCAACAATGTTTTCTTCAAAGCTTCAGCGGCCACACCAGCCACTTCAGCGTCGTCGAGCAATTCGATCAGGGGGTGCACGTTGTAGCCGCCCACCATGGTGCCCAACAGCTCAGTGGCTTTGGACTTAGAGATCAAGCCCACCTTGACTTCGCCGTGTGCCACAGCAGCCAAGAAAGAGGCTTTGACTTTGGCCGCATCGTCCACGCCTGGTGGCACGCGGTGCGTCAACAAGTCCATCAACGCTGCGTCTTCGCCTGCGGGTGGGTTCTTGATCAGCTCGATCAATTCGGCCGTTTGCTTGGCATCCAGAGGCAGTGGTGGGATACCCAGCGCTGCGCGCTCGGCTACGTGGTCACGGTAGGCTTTCAACATGGTTTTCTCCTGTCTATCAAATCAAAAATTTAAGGGTTACTTCTTGGCCAGCGTTGGTGCATCCAACAAGCTGGGTGGTGGGTTCAACTTCATGGCTTGCGCCACAGAGGTTTGATGATCGCTCTGGCACTCGTCGGCCATGCGCTGACCTAACTTGCTGTTCATCAACATGGACTTGTGCGGCAGTTGCAACCACATGGCACCAGCTTGCGCATCTTCCAAGCGCACAGCACCCGTGGAGGTCGCCACAGGTGTCATGTGGTAAGTGTTCTTTTTCATCTGCACGATGAAGGCAGCAGGCTGCTGAGGATCAGGTGTGACAGTCACGGAATTACCCAACTCACACACCATGTGCCCTGTGTGCACTTCGCCTGGTTCTGGTGTCGTGGCTTGCGCTTGTGACACAGCGGCTGGCACAGCCGCAGCTACTGCAGGTGCAGCAACCAAGGGCGTAGCTCTGACGTAATAGTATTTAGGCGCAGCAGACTTAACTGCGGGCTTTGCCGTCGCCTGCTTAGCCGCTGGCTGTTTAGCTGATGTGGAAGCCTTCGTTTTGGATGGCTGCTGCGCCACAGGCTCAGCAGCCAGAACCAAGCTGGACAAGCTCAACGAAACAACTGCCATGAGTAACTTGTGCATGCGCATCTCCGGTTAATCCTTGAAGAATAGCTGGACTTCGGCAGGCAAGCTACGGCCCGTGCTGTGCGCACGCTCCAACACTTGCCAAAAGAAGCGGTAACTGGCGCGGTCATGCAACTGACCTTTGTGGCTGATGGGCGCCCACTGAGCGGCACGCGCAGCCAACACAATCTCACTGGCCACTTCGATGGCCGCCGCATCTGGGGCCATGGCCTCGAGGATGGGGCGAATTTGCGCAGGGTGAATGCTCCACATGCGCGTGTAGCCAAACTCGTGCGCCGCACGCTGGGCAGCGGCACGCATGGCCGCGGTGTCGTTGAACTCGGTCACCACGCAGTGCGACGGCACTTTGCCGTGGGCGTGGCAGGCGCTGGCAATGTCGAGCTTGGCACGCACCACCAGTGGATGGGTGAACTGGCCTTGCGCTCCCATGCCGTGAGCTGGAATTGCACCTGCATGCGCAGACACAAAGTCCATCAAACCAAAACTGAGCGACTGAACGCGCGGCTGCGCGGCAATGTCAAACGCACGGTGCACTGCAGCGGGAGACTCAATCAATACATGGAGGGCCAAATCTTTGGCACCGGCTTGAATCAAGGCTTGCTCGGCCAGTTGCACATCGGCCACTGACTCGACCTTGGGCACCATGATGTGCGTCAAGCGGTTCGCAGCTTTGCCAGCAATGGTGGCAATGTCTGCTTGAAAACTGGGGTGATCTACGGGGTGCACACGCACGGCCACGCGGGCCTCAGGTGCAGCACTCAATGCCAGCTCGGTGACCAGCGCAGCATGCTCTGCCTCGCCGCCCACGGGGGCACCGTCTTCACAATCAAGGGTCACATCAAAGACGCAGGTTCCAAACTCTTGCGTCATCTCAGCTTGCATCTGCAAGCTTTTGCGCATCCGCGCTTCGACACCGCTGTAGTGGTCACAGACCGGGAGGGATACCCCCGAGGCCTGTGCCCCCAGCAGAACGTCGCGCGGATGGCTCACTCTATTTCTCTGTTGAGAATTAGATCAAGTGGGCAACGCCAGCTTGCTCGTCAGTCAACTCTTTCAGAGTCTTGTCGATGCAGCCTTGGCTGAATGCGTCGATTTCCAAACCTTCGACCACTTTGTATTGGCCGTTTTCGCATGTCACGGGGAAACCGAACATGACGTCTTTTGGAATGCCGTACCAGCCTTGTGATGGGATACCCATGGTCACCCACTTGCCATTGGTGCCCAAAGCCCAATCGCGCATGTGGTCGATGGCAGCGTTGGCAGCAGAAGCGGCAGAAGACAAACCACGTGCGTCAATGATGGCGGCGCCGCGCTTGCCAACGGTTGGCAAGAACACATTGGCGTTCCACTCTTGATCGTTGATCATGGCCTTGACAGACTCGCCCTTGATGGTGGCGAAGCGGTAGTCGGCGTACATGGTTGGAGAGTGGTTGCCCCACACGCACAATTTCTCGATGTCGGCCACGGCTTTGCCAGTCTTGGCAGCGATTTGAGACGCAGCGCGGTTGTGGTCCAAACGCAGCATGGCAGTGAAGTTGCCTGGCTTGAGGTCAGGAGCAGCTTTCATGGCGATGTATGCGTTGGTGTTGGCTGGGTTGCCGACGACCAAAACTTTCACGTCGCGTGAAGCCACAGCGTTCAAAGCCTTGCCTTGAGCTGTGAAGATCGCGCCGTTGATGGCGAGCAATTCAGCACGCTCCATGCCTGGGCCGCGTGGACGTGAACCGACCAACAATGCGTAGTCGACGTCTTTGAATGCAGTCATGGGGTCGCCATGGGCTTCCATGCCGGCCAACAATGGGAACGCGCAATCTTCGAGTTCCATCATCACGCCCTTGAGCGCTTTTTGTGCTTTCTCGTCAGGGATTTCCAACAACTGCAAGATGACGGGTTGATCTTTGCCCAACATTTCGCCAGAGGCGATACGGAACAACAGTGCGTAACCAATTTGACCAGCTGCACCAGTGACGGCAACGCGAACAGGCTTCTTGCTCATGAGGAAAACTCCAAGTAGTGATTAAAAAAAGAATGTAGACAGAGTTTACCCGCGAAATGAGGAAAACGGTCTGTCTTATGTCTTATAGAAGATATGATATGAGCTTGACAAAGAACTGACGCTCACGCGCCTACCCCATAAAAAATGGCCACCTCACCCGCGCCCTCGTTTGCTACCAGCAGCACCCCGTCTTTCGCGGGCGGCGATGCCTTGGGCGCGTCCGGCCTCACCCCTGCCCTAACACCCGCATTCAGCCCGCTGTATCAGCAAATCAAAGGCTTGATCCTGCAAAGCCTGCAGTCGGGCGAGTGGAAGCCAGGCGAAGCCATTCCCAGCGAGATGGATTTGGCCGCCCGCTTTCGTGTGAGCCAAGGCACGGTGCGCAAAGCCATTGACGAGCTGGCAGCCGAAAACCTGGTGGTGCGCCGCCAAGGCAAAGGCACCTTCGTGGCCACCCATGCCGAACAGCATGTGCAATACCGCTTCTTAAAGCTGCAACCCGACAACGGCGACACACAAAGCGAAGGCCCCGCCGAGCGCACCATCATCGACTGCAAGCGCCTGCGCGCCAGTGCCGATGTGGCACGCGCCCTCAGCCTGCGCAGCGGCGACCCCGTGCTGCAAGTGCGACGCGTACTCGCCTATGCGGGCGTGCCCACCATTTTGGAAGAGCTGTGGCTGCCCGGCGCACCGTTCAAAGGACTCACCGCCGAACGCTTAAGTAATTACAACGGTCCGATGTATGCGCTGTTCGAAACCGAGTTTGGTGTTCGCATGGTGCGCGCCGACGAAAACATCCGCGCTGTGAACCCCGATGCCGAGCAAGCCGAACTGCTCAAGGTTGGCACCACCACACCTTTGCTGAGCGTGGAACGCGTGGCCTACACCTACAACGATACCCCCATGGAATTGCGCCGTGGACTCTATCGAACTGACACGCATCACTACCGTAATGCTTTGAGCTGACACCCATGAAACCCTCATGTCAGTTTGGTGAAGTGAAATAGAATGAAAAGTTGTTTAGTTATTCCGATAACCCGAAGAAAGACCCCACATGACCCAGCTTGCCAAAAAGCGGCCTGAGTTCCGCAACATCAACGCTCTGAGCGACCTGCCCTCTTACCGCCTCCCAGCGGCCGGCATCGTGTCGATCTTGCACCGCATCAGCGGTTTGATCATGTTTTTGTTGCTGCCTCTCCTTGTTTGGATGTTTGACACCTCTGTGTCATCTGAAATCTCTTTCGCCAAATTCAGCGCTGCGTTCAACGTCGGCTTGGGCTTTGTGCCAGCTGTGTTGGTGAAAGTTGTGGTGTTGGGCCTGATCTGGGCTTACTTGCACCACTTGATCGCGGGTGTTCGCCACGTCTACATGGACGTTTGCCACGCCGTGAGCAAAGAGTTCGGCAAGTCTTCGGCTGTGTTCACCTTGGTGGTGAGCTTGGGCCTGACAGCCGCTTTGGGTGCCAAGCTGTTTGGCCTTTACTAATTCCTAGGAGCACAACATGTCCGTGAATTACGGTTCCAAACGCGTCGTTGTCGGCGCTCACTACGGTCTGCGCGACTGGCTCGCTCAGCGCGTTACCGGCGTTTTGATGGTTTTGTTCACCTTGGCTGTCTTGGGCCAAGTGCTCTTGACCAGCGGCGACATCAGCTATGACAAATGGGCTGGCATTTTCAGCACCCAATTCATGAAGGCATTGACCTTCTCTGTATTCATCGCATTGGCCATCCACGTGTGGGTGGGCGTTCGCGACATTTGGATGGACTACGTCAAGCCCGTTGGCCTGCGTTTGGTTCTGCAAGTATTCACTTTGGTCTGGCTGGTGTCGTGTCTCGGCTGGGCCATTCAGGTTCTCTGGAGGCTCTAAGTCATGACAGTTAAAAGCTCTATCCCACGTCGCAAGTTTGATGTGGTCATCGTCGGTGCCGGTGGCTCTGGCATGCGCGCATCTTTGCAACTTGCTCGCGCAGGTTTGAACGTTGCTGTTTTGTCTAAAGTGTTCCCCACACGCTCACACACAGTGGCTGCACAAGGTGGCGTGTCTGCTTCTTTGGGCAACATGTCTGAAGACAACTGGGAATACCACTTCTACGACACCGTCAAAGGCTCCGACTGGCTCGGCGACCAAGACGCCATCGAATACATGTGCCGTGAAGCTCCGAAAGTCGTTTACGAACTCGAGCACATGGGCATGCCTTTCGACCGCAACCCTGACGGCACGATTTACCAACGTCCTTTCGGCGGTCACACCGCCAACTTTGGCGAAAAGCCAGTGCAACGCGCTTGCGCGGCTGCTGACCGTACCGGTCACGCCATGTTGCACACCTTGTACCAAGCCAACGTAGCAGCCCGCACCACCTTCTTCGTGGAGTGGATGGCCCTCGACTTGATCCGCAACGCCGAAGGCGATGTGGTGGGCGTCACCGCCCTCGAAATGGAAACCGGCGAAGTCTACGAAATGCAAGCGCAAACCGTGTTGTTCGCCACTGGCGGCGCCGGTCGTATCTTCCAATCGTCGACCAACGCGTTCATCAACACCGGTGACGGCTTGGGCATGGCTGCTCGTGCAGGCATCGCTTTGCAAGACATGGAATTCTGGCAATTCCACCCCACTGGCGTGGCCGGTGCAGGCGTGTTGTTGACCGAAGGCTGCCGCGGCGAAGGCGCGATTTTGCTCAACAGCGAGGGCGAGCGCTTCATGGAGCGTTATGCACCTACGCTGAAAGACTTGGCACCTCGTGACTTCGTGTCACGTTGCATGGGTCAAGAAATCTTGGAAGGTCGCGGCTGCGGTCCTAACAAAGACTACATCCACATGAAGTTGGATCACTTGGGCGCTGACACCATCCGTAAGCGTTTGCCTTCGGTGGAAGAAATTGGCCACAACTTTGCCAACGTCGACATCACCAAAGAGCCTATCCCTGTGGTGCCAACCATCCACTACCAGATGGGCGGTATTCCAACCAACATCAACGGCCAAGTGGTCGAACAAGTCAACGGCGAAGACAAACCCATCAAGGGCTTGTACGCTGTGGGCGAATGCTCATGCGTGTCGGTGCACGGCGCTAACCGCTTGGGCACCAACTCTTTGCTCGACTTGCTGGTGTTCGGCAAAGCTGCTGGCGACCACATCATCGCCAACACCCAAGCAGGCGCAACACAAGCCGACTTGCCTGCCAACGCCGCTGACTTCACATTGGCCCGTTTGGCTCGCTTGGAAAGCAACAAAAACGGCGAATACGCACAAGACATCGCCAACGACATGCGCAGCATCATGCAAGCGCACGCGGGCGTGTTCCGTAGCCAAGAAACCATGGACGAAGGCGTTCGCAAGATCGCTGAGCTCCGCGCTCGTGTGGCCAACATTGGTCTCAAAGACAACTCCAAAGTCTTCAACACCGCACGTATCGAAGCCTTGGAAGTGGACAACCTCATGGAAGCCGCACAGGCCACCATGGAAAGTGCTGCCGCTCGCAAAGAATGCCGTGGCGCCCACTTGGTCCGCGACTACGAACACGATGTGACTCACCCCACTTGCCCATTGGGCCGCAACGACGCCGAGTGGATGAAGCACACCCTGTGGCACAGCGCCGACAACAGCTTGACTTACAAGCCAGTGCGTATGAAGCCCTTGACGGCCGAAACCGTGCCACCTAAGCCCCGTACGTTCTAAGCGTCGGATCCGCACGATTAAAGGAATTTGAAAAATGACAAAACGTACTTTCAAGATCTACCGCTACGATCCTGACACCGACGCGAAGCCATACATGCAATCCATCGACGTTGAACTCGATGGCTCTGAGCGCATGTTGCTCGACGCCTTGATCAAACTCAAAGCCGTTGACCCCACGCTGTCTTTCCGTCGCTCTTGCCGCGAAGGTGTGTGTGGCTCTGACGCCATGAACATCAACGGCAAAAACGGTTTGGCATGTTTGACCAACTTGAAGTCTTTGAGTGGCGACATCGTCTTGAAGCCGCTGCCAGGCCTGCCAGTCATTCGCGACTTGATCGTGGACATGACCCAGTTCTTCAAGCAATACCACTCCATCAAGCCTTACCTCATCAACAACACGCCAGCGCCTGAGCGCGAGCGTTTGCAGTCGCCTGAAGAGCGCGAAGAGTTGAACGGCTTGTACGAGTGCATCTTGTGCGCCAGCTGCTCCACCAGCTGCCCATCGTTCTGGTGGAACCCCGACAAGTTCGTGGGCCCAGCCGGTTTGTTGCAAGCCTATCGCTTCATTGCTGATAGCCGCGACCAAGCCACAGGCGAGCGTTTGGACAACTTGGAAGACCCATACCGTCTGTTCCGTTGCCATACCATCATGAACTGCGTTGACGTGTGTCCTAAGGGCTTGAACCCCACCAAGGCCATCGGCAAGATCAAAGAATTGATGGTTCGTCGCGCCATCTAAGGCACGACAAACCTCACACGGAGCACCAACATGGACGTGTACGCACCATTTCGCGACACCTCAGTGGGTGATCCGATGCTCGATGGCTTAGACGGAAAGCTTGCGCTGGACGAACGAGCCCTCAGCAAACTGCACTGGCGTAGCCGGCGCGGCCTGCTCGAAAATGATTTGTTCATTCAAAAATTTTTCGAGCGGCATGAATCTCGCTTAACCGTGGGACATGCCAGAGGGATGTATGAATTGATGGACTTGTCTGACAACGATTTGCTAGACCTCATGCTGGAACGCAAACAGTTGCCTGAGAAGCCGCTGACCGAAGAAGCAGTCGAAGTGCTGCGTATGTTGAGAGACTGAACACCGCTTTTAATAAAAAGACATTTAGGAAGAACCATGAAACTTGCAGATAACAAAGCCAATCTGTCG
>Ga0213920_1001149_pt1 | contig 15692 bp, 9 predicted proteins | sample McNCre1117MG_FD_161054 | JGI IMG/M metagenome (GOLD analysis project Ga0213920, IMG submission 161054) | Freshwater microbial communities from McNutts Creek, Athens, Georgia, United States - 11-17 MG | ecosystem: Environmental > Aquatic > Freshwater > Creek | place: USA: Georgia | collected...
ATGCGCAGCAGCCCACCTTAGCAACATCGACTGCACCTGCACCTGCGTCATCAAGCACCGTGGCTTCAGTGCTCGCACCGTACCTTCCCGCCGAAGCCGCGGTGAAAGACGCGCTGATCAGCAGCCCGTTGATGCAAGCTGCCCGTTCTAAAAAAGAAGCAGGCACGGCACGCGCCAAAGGTATTGATTCCGGCACCGCCGAGGTCACCTTGCGCAGCACCTCGCAACGTCGTCGCGACGTCTCGGCGGGCACGCAGTTGCACGAGTCGATGGTGAGCATCGAGCGCCCCGTGCGCTTTTGGGGCAAGCGCGGCATGGATGCCGACCTCGCCACGCAAACCCAAGCCTTTGCCGACATCGAATACGCCGATGCCATGCACGAGGGCGCGCGCGAGCTGATGCGTTCGTGGTTTGCTTACCTGCGTGCGTTGGCCGATCAAAAAAATGCCGTCACCACGTTTGACTTGGCGGCCAAGATGCAACGCCTCACGCACATTCAGTTCAAGCACGGTGAAATCTCGCAGCTCGATGCCGAGTTGGCCAACGCCGAGTTTGAGCGCATCACCGCCGCCCGTTCGGTGGCCGATGCGCAGTTGGCCGCCAGCGCCTCTGCGTTCACCCGCCGCTATGCAGGCTTGGTGTTGCCAGCGCACATGCCTGCTGCGTTGCGCTTTGATACTGCGCCTGGCTTGTCTGCGTTGACCGAGCCCATGTCGGTGATGCGCCAAGAGTTCTTAGACAAAAACCACGAACTCAACATGATGCGTGTGGACGCACAACGCTTGCGTCTCGCCGCAGACCGCGCCTCGCGAGACCGCTTGCCCGACCCGACCTTGGGCGTGTTCAGTGGACGCGAGCGGGCAGGGGCCGAAACCATTTCGGGCGTCATGTTCTCGATGCCATTTCCGAGCGCCTCTCGCTTTCACCATGCCAGCGCTGTGGTGGCCGATGCGCAAACCGCGAGCGACAAAGTGCTGCTGGCCGAGCAGCAACTCGGCGCCATGTTTGACAGCATGTGGATTCAGTTTCAGCACAAGCGCACCGCTGCTGACAGCTTGAAATCTGCCGCGCAACGCCAAGCCTTGGCTGCCGAAAAATCGGTCAAGGCCTACACCTTGGGCGAGGGCAGTTTGTCGGATGTGTTGTTGATGGCGCGCATGGCCAGCGACAACCTCAACGCTGCGGAGCGCATGCAGCTAGAGGTTGTGGAGTTGCTGGCTTTGATTCGCCTAGATCTGCATCAGATCTGGGACTTTGACGAGTAATGGCGTTTACGCGATTTCGGCAATCAACTCGATTTCCACACAAGCGCCCAAAGGCAATTGCGCCACGCCAAACGCGCTGCGGGCGTGTGCGCCTTTGTCGCCAAACACTTGGCCGATGAGTTCGCTGCAGCCGTTGGTCACCAAGTGGTGTTCGGTGAAGTCAGCGCTGGAGTTGACCAAGCTCATCACTTTGACGATGCGCGTGACTTTGTTCAAGTCGCCCACAGCCGCGTGCAGCGTGCCCAACAAGTCAATCGCCACAGCGCGTGCAGCGGCTGCACCTTCGGCGGTTTGCATGGTTTTGCCCAGCTGACCCACCCACACCTTGCCATCTTGCTTGGCAATGTGGCCGCTCAAAAACACCAAGTTGCCGGTTTGCATGAAAGGCACATAAGCCGCAGCGGGCACGGCCACGGGGGGCAGGGTGATGTTCAGGGCTTGGAGTTGGTCGTAAACGCTCATGGTGGATTCCTTGTTTTGAATCCTCCAATTTTAAGAGCCTGAGCTTGTGGGCTCAGAGGTCAATTCAGAGGAGAGCTCGGATGCTGGTTGCACCGTCACGCCCACTTCCAGCGTGTGGCTCGCGCCGCCGTGAATCACGCCACGCACGGGGGACACATCGGCGTAATCGCGGCCCGTGGCCAAGGTGACAAAGTCGATGCCGGGCGAGAGCAAGCCCCAGCGGTCGTTGGTGGGGTCAAGGTCAAACCATTGGCCGTGTGTGGCGAGCGTGCCGTCGTCTTGCACATCGGGCACGTAGACCGACACCCATGCGTGAGAGGCATCGCTGCCAATCAAGCGGGTTTTGCCTTCGGGCACTTCGGTAACCAAATAGCCGCTCACATAGCGAGCGGCCAAGCCGAGCGTGCGCAAGCAGCTCAACAAAATGTGCGCAAAGTCTTGGCACACGCCTTGGCGTTTTTTCAGCGCTTCGAGTGCGGGGGTGTTCACATCGGTGCTGGCCGAGGCGTAGGTGAATTCGGTGTGGATGCGGTGCATCAAATCACACGCGGCGATCAACACGGGGCGACCGGGTGTGAAGCTCGCGCGGGCGTACTCGGCAAAGTCGGGGTGCGGCTGCACGTAGGTGGAGGCAAACACAAACTCGGTGGCCGCGTCCCACGCTGCGCCTGCGTGGTACACAAAATGGGCACGCACTTTTTCCCATGCAGGTGTGTCGAGCGCTTGCACAGGTGGGTAGGGCAAAAAGTGGGTGTCCACCACGCTGTGGGCCGTGATGGTCAACACTTCATGTGCCACAGGCAGCGAGAAGAAGGTGCGCACGTTGCCGTACACATCCACCGCATCGTTGCGGCTGGCGGGCTCGGGACTGATGTGCAGCGATGATTCGCTGACGGTTTGCGTCTCCGAGCTGTGCGGCAGCACATGCACCATGTGTTGCGCGGTGCTGACCAGTGGGTCGTAGCGGTAGGTGGTGGTGTGGGTGATGTGCAGCAGCATGTGTCAGGCGCCTACGCTGTCGGCATCGTCGGTGTGGTTGAAGTAGTGGGCCGAAATTGCATCCGACACTTGCCACGCCGCTTCGGTGCAGTGGGTCAAACAGTCGCGCAAGTTGGCATACACACCTGCGTCGTTGGCGGTGCACAGCGCTACCAAATCGGTGTCTTGTAAGTTGGGCACTAGGCGCGCCAAGGCATCGGCTTGGCCCATGGGCGTGTTGGCCAGTTTGGACAAACGGCCACGCAGCGTGCGTGACACCCACGCGAGTGAGCGTGGGTTCTCGTCGTCTTGCACCAAGAGGTTCAGTAGCGGCGCGAGTTCGCGGCTTTGTGGGTACTGCGCGTGGAAGGTGATGGTGCTGTCAAACAACGACAGCAGCGCGGCAAAGTGCGAGGTGTTGTCTTCGGCGGCATCGGTGTCGTCAGCGGTGTTTTGAAACACGCCAACTTCCACCGCCAAGTCGAGTGCCGAAGACAAAAAGCCCAAGCGCTCGACGTGGCGGCCAATGCTGAGCAATTGCCAGCCATCGTCGCGGGTCATGCGGTCGGTTTGCCCGCCGGTGATGCCAGCCAGTGCAGCGCTGGCGGTGTCAAGCGCTTGCATGGCCTGCACAGCCGAGAACTTGCCGGGCGTACCTGCGTGTGCGCAATCGGTGTTGAACTGGTGGACGCAATTCACAATCGCGTTCCACAACTCGGTGGACAAACGTTCGCGCAGCGACGAGGCGGCTTGCTGCAATGCGCGCAAGTTGTAGCCCACGCTGGTGCTGTGCTTGCCTTCGTTGAGTCCGGCGATGAGGGCCCGTTCAAACACACGGCGGCGGCTGCCCATTTGTGCGGTGGTTTTGGTGTCGTCTGCGCTGTGCGTGGCAGGCAGGCCTTCGGGTACCAAGCCTTCGCGTTGCGCCATTAACTGCAGCCAAGCCCAGAGGTTGTGTGAGGCAGGGGTTTCGCTGTTCAATGCTTCAAAGCACAGGCGCACCAAGCGCACCATGTTTTCGCTGCGCTCGGTGTAGCGGCCAAGCCAATACAAGTTTTCGCCTGAGCGGCTGGTGACCATGCGCTCACGGTGTTTGAACGAAGCGGCCGAGTTGTATTTGGGCAGCAAGCTGCTGCGGTCTACATCGGCATGGGTTTGCACCCACACATCGGCGCTGCTGCCACCGCGTTGCATGGAGGCAATGTCGGCATCTGCCGCGGCCAAGCGGGCCAGACCGCCGGGTAACACGCGCCACGCGTTGGCGCCTTGGCCTGTGCCATCGCGCAGCGCAAACACGCGCAGCATGACCGAGCGCGGCACGATGCCTTCGGTCGCGTTCTTCCATGTCGGCATTTGCGACAACGGCGCATAGGCTTGCAAGGTGTAGCGTTCGGGTTGGCGCGTGATGCGGCCCACCCATTCGTCGCGTTGCGCCTGCGTGAGTGAGCGGCCCAAGGTGGCATCAAACGAGCCATGCAGCGTGGACTTGGCATAGGTTGGTTTGATGACCATGTGTTCGATTTGCGGCAAAACCGAGGCCAACGCCGCTTGCTCGCCGCACCACCACGAATCGACACCGGGCAAGTGCAGGCTTTCGCCCAAGAGCTTTTTGCTCAAGGCAGGCAAGAAGCCCAACAAAGCGGGCGACTCTAAAAACGCCGAGCCCGGTGTGTTGGCCAACACCACGTTGCCTGCCCGCACGGCTTGCAACAAACCGGGGATGCCCAAGCTGGAATCTGGACGCAACTCCAGCGGGTCTAAGAATGCATCGTCGACGCGTTTGATGAGCACATGCACAGGCTCCAAACCGCGCAGCGTGCGCAGGTACACGCGCTCGTCGCGCACGGTGAGGTCATGGCCTTCTACCAAGGTCAGGCCCAAGTAGCGCGCCAAGTAGGTGTGCTCAAAATACGTTTCGTTGTGCGGCCCCGGCGTGAGCAAGGCCACATGGGCGTTGGCCCCCTCGGGGCTGTGTGACTTGAGTGACTCCACCCACACGCGGTAGGTGGCGGCCAAGCGTTGGATGTGCATGGCTTCAAACGCTTGCGGAAATTGGCGCGAAATGAGCAAACGGTTTTCCAGCAAATAGCCCAAGCCCGAAGGCGCTTGCGTGCGCTGCGCCACCACCGCCCATTGGCCGTTGGGGCCACGCGCCAAATCAAACGCGGCAATGTGCAAATGTGCGCCGCCCACAGGCGACACGCCGTGCATGGCGCGCAAATAGCCGGGGTGGCCGTGCACCAAGGCGGGCGGAATCATGGCTTCGCGAATGAGTTGCTGCGGGCCATACACATCGGCCATGACACGCTCAAGCAAATCGGCGCGTTGCTTCACGCCGGTTTCAATGTGTTGCCAACTCTCGGGCGTGAGCAGAAGTGGGAACAGGTCGAGCGACCAAGGCCGTTGCGGGTTGCCTTGGTCGGCGTACACGTTGTAGGTGATGCCGTTGTCGCGCACTTGGCGCGCCAAGGTTTGGGTGCGACGGTCGAGTTCGTCAAGGTCGGTTTGCCCGAGCTGCTCAAAGAAGCTGTGCCAAGGCGAGTCTTGGCCTTTCAGCTCATCGAAGTGTTGGCTGCTTGGGGTTGGAACGATGCGCTTCACGGCGTCAACCAAACGGGGTGAAGGGGCCGCTCCCAAAGCGGGTGAGGTCATTTCTTGCACAGTGGGTGCATTGTCTCACTGACGATGGGAAAAAGGCCCGAGGCTTATACACGGCGCAAGTCCAGCGTGAAGGGGAACTCTTTGCTCGCGGCCACGCCCACGGTGGCGGGAGGCACAGTCATTTGCCCCGCCGTGTGGCCCATGGGGAAGAAGCGCGCCAAGCGGCGGCTTTCGGCCTCGTAGGCGTTGACGGGGAAGGTGTCGTAGTTGCGCCCGCCGGGGTGGGCCACGTGGTACTGGCAGCCGCCGACCGAACGCTTCATCCACGTGTCCACGATGTCAAACGTCAGCGGGGCGTGCACGCCAATCGTGGGGTGCAAAGCCGATGAGGGGGACCAGGCGCGGTAGCGCACACCGGCCACGTATTCGCCCACCGTGCCCGTGGGTTGCAAGGGCAGCGCGTGGCCGTTGACGGTGATGGTGTGGCGGCTGGGGTTGAGGCCGCTCACATGCACCTCGATGCGTTCGAGCGACGAGTCCACATAGCGCACCGTGCCACCGCTGAAGCCTTCTTCGCCCATGACGTGCCACGGCTCCAACGCATTGCGCAGCGTGAGGCTGATGTGTTGGCTGTGCAACTCGCCCACACGCGGAAAGCGGAACTCGAAGTGCGGCGCAAACCATGCGGGATCGAACTGAAAACCGCAGTCGCCCAGTTCGGTGAGCACATCGTCAAAGTCGGCCTTGACGAAGTGGGGCAGCAAGAAACGGTCGTGCAGCTCGGTGCCCCAGCGTGTGGCGGGGGCGAGGTAGGGCTGTTCCCAAAAACGCGCAACCAAGGCGCGCAGCAAGAGCTGCTGCACGATGCTCATGCGCTCGTGCGGCGGCATTTCAAACGCGCGCAACTCCAACAAGCCTAAGCGGCCCGTGGACGAGTCGGGCGAGTACAGCTTGTCAATGCAAAACTCGCTGCGGTGGGTGTTGCCGGTGACGTCAATCAAGATGTTGCGCAGCGTGCGGTCTACGAGCCACGGCGGCATGTTCTCGCCATAAATGGCACGGTTACGGTTGATTTCAGCCAACGCAATTTCGAGTTCGTAAATTTGGTCGTTGCGTGCTTCGTCCACGCGCGGGGCTTGGCTGGTGGGGCCAATGAACATGCCGCTGAACAAATAGCTCAAGCTCGGGTGGTTGTGCCAATACAAGATGAGCGAGGCCAACAACTCGGGCTTGCGCAAAAACGGGCTGTCGGCGGGCGTAGCTCCACCCATGACGATGTGGTTGCCACCGCCCGTGCCGGTGTGGCGGCCATCGGTCATGAACTTTTCGGCAGACAGGCGCGACTCAAACGCGGCCTTGTACAAAAACTCGGTGTGCTCCACCAGCTCCAGCCAGTTGTGCGCAGGGTGGATGTTGACTTCAATCACGCCAGGGTCGGGCGTGACTTGCAACACCTTCAGGCGGGCATCGCGTGGGGGCGGATAGCCTTCGAGCACGATGCGCATGCCCAGCTCTTCGGCAGTGGCTTCGACGGCGCTGAGCAAATCAAGATAGTCCTCTAAGTGGCTGAGGGGGGGCATGAAGACATACATCACACCTTGGGGTTGGTCCAAGGCCGCGCGTTCCACGGCTGGGCCGTTGGCACGCGAGGGGTCGCGCACTTCCACGCACATGGCGGTACGGGTGATCCAGTGGGCCGACTGGTGCTTGTTGGGCATGGCGTGGCCCAGCTCGGGAATGCCGTCTTCCAAACCGCCTTGCAGGCTGACCGTGCCGCCGCCCGCAAACCCACCGCCCACTTGGTGCGCGTTGTAGTGTGTGTGGCGTGCATGGTGCGCGTACTGCGCACGCAGTGCTGCGGCGTGGGGTAGGGCCTTGCGTTCGGCAAAGGGGTCTTGCGCGTGCATGTAGGGGTAGTCGCCTTCGCTCACCCAAGGCAAGGAGTCGAGCGGCAGGCGGTAGCCCATGGGCGAGTCGCCAGGCACGAGGTACATGCGCTCGTCGCGGAAGAACCAAGGGCCGCTGCTCCATGTGCTGCTTGTGCTCTGCGTTGCCCCATTCGGCTGCAAAGGCAGCACATAGCCCACGGTGTGTTCTAGCCCTTGGTCGAACACACGGCGCAGGCGCACGCGCTCTAGCTCGTCGTCGAGTTTGGAATCAAACGGGTCCACGTTCACGGGCAAGCGGCGTTCGCGCCACAGGTAGTACCACGTGTCTTCATAGCCGGGGGTGATGAAGTCGCTGCCCACTTTGAGCTTGTCGGCCAGCTTGGTGATGAAGCGATGCGCATCGTCGCTGGTGTAGTGGCTGGGCTCGCGCTCGTCAGCAAACAAGGCGGGGTTGTGCCAGCATGGTTGGCCGTCGGCGCGCCAGTAAATGCCCAGCGCCCAGCGTGGCAGCTGTTCGCCCGGATACCACTTGCCTTGGCCGAAATGCAAAAAGCCGCCTTGGCCGTACTGCGCACGCAGTTTGTGCACCAGCTCGGTAGCCAGCCCTCGTTTGGTGGGGCCGAGGGCGTCGGTGTTCCACTCTGGTGCATCGCGGTCGTTCACCGCCACATAAGTGGGCTCGCCACCCATGGTCAATCGCACATCGCCTTGGTAGAGGCGGCGGTCCACCTCGTCGCCCAACGCGAGCACTTCGGTCCATTGGTCTTCGCTGTAGGGCTTGGTCACGCGGGGCGATTCGAGTACGCGGGTCACCTTCATCTCGTGTTCAAACTCAACCTCGCACTCGTCAATCAGGCCTTCAATCGGCGCGGCACTCGACGGCTGTGGCGTACACGCCAACGGAATGTGGCCTTCGCCCGCGAGCAAGCCCGAGGTGGGGTCAAGCCCAATCCAGCCTGCGCCGGGTAGGTACACCTCGCACCACGCGTGTAGGTCGGTGAAGTCCACCTCGGTGCCGCTGGGGCCGTCGAGTGACTTCACATCGGGGGCGAGCTGAATCAAATAACCCGAAGCAAAGCGCGCTGCCAAGCCGCAGTGGCGCAGCAAATTCACCAGCAACCATGCGCTGTCGCGACATGAACCGCTGCCGAGCGTGAGTGTTTCTTCTGGCGTTTGCACGCCGGGCTCCATGCGGATGGTGTACGCAATATCTTGGTGCAGTTGTTGGTTGATCTGCACCAAAAAGTCGATGGTGCGCATGGGCTTTCGCTTCAGGGCTTTGAAGTCGATGCTTTTGAAATACTGCTTGAACTTGGGCGTGAAGCGGTTGGTCACCAAGTAAGGAGCCAGCTCTAAGGCCGAACTCACGCCGTAGGCGAAGGGGAAGGTTTCGGCGTGCGGTTCGAGGAAGAAGTCGAACGGGTTGTACACCGCCATCTCCACCACCAAATCCACCGTGACTTTGAATTCAAGTGTCTTCTCAGGAAACACCAAACGCGCTTGGTAGTTGGCAAACGGGTCTTGCTGCCAGTTGATGAAGTGCGTGGGCTCAACCTTGAGCGAATAAGAAATCACGTGGCTGCGGCAATGTGGAGCCGGGCGCAGGCGAATGACCTGCGGGCCTAACTCAACCAAGCGGTCGTAGCGGTAGTGGGTGACGTGGTGGAGTGCGGCATGGATAGACATGCACGTTGTTTAGCAAGACACGCGCCAAGCCTTGTGCGCCAAAGCGGTGCATATTTGCCCATTGCGAGGGCTCAAGTTTTTTGAAGCCCCGCCGATACCCTAGGCAAGTCAGTTTTATCTTTCATGCCCACCATGCGCTCACGCTGTTTTTCTGTTGTTGCTTTCGTACTCACCAGCTTACTGGCGTGGGCTGCGCCGGCATCGGCCGAGTGGAGTGAGCTGATCAAAGAAGACGAAGCCACGTACTACTTCGACAAAGAAGCGGTCATGCCAGTGCACGTGTCGCGTTTTGCGTGGGTGTTGACCGATTTGCCCAAGGCCGAAAAAACACCCACGGGCGAGAACTACAAGTCGATGATGTTGCGCGTGCGCATGTACTGCAAGAACGACACGGTGGTGCGCTTGTCGGTGAGTTACTTTGACAAGCAAATGGGTAAGGGCAAAGAAGTGGCGTCAGACGATGTGCACGAGTGGCGCCCCCGCGAATACCCGATTCGCCCCAACACTTATTTGGCCGCTTTGAAGAAAGAAGTGTGTGGCGGATCTAAAGCCGCTGGTTGATACACCCGCGAAGCGGATTCGAAGACGCAAAGCCCTGACCTTTCGGTGAGGGCTTTTTAACTTGTGAGTGGGCATTGCCCAAGTGCAGCGGCGTTGCGCTGAACATGCGGGCATGTTGTCGTTCATCACTTCTGTGGCTTTGGGTTGGATTGCGGGTACAGCCTTGCAGTTGCAGCAGGCGCAGTTGTGGGCGGGCGGCGTGTATTGGGGTTTGGGTGCAGCGGCTATAGCGATGGTTTTAGCTTGTCGGCAAGCTGCGGTTTGGTTTTTATTGGCCGGTGTGTTGGCCTTTGCTCAAGCAGGTGCACGGGCCAGTCATTACGTCAGCACATCGTTAAACCCAGCACTCGAAGGCCGCACGCTGCACGTGGTGGGCCTCGTGGCCAACTTGCCGCAGCGCACCGAAGACAGTGCGCGCTTTCGCTTCGAGGTGGAATCGGCCCGCGATACCGATGGCGCACAAGTGCAATTGCCACCGCAGTTGCTGCTGGGTTGGTACGGCAACCGCTTGAATGGCTATGGCGGTCAAGGCAGAGACGACAAAGTGCAACCACCGCCCACTGACCTGCGCCCCGGCGACCGTTGGCAATTGGCTGTGCGCCTCAAAGCGCCGCATGGTCACATCAACCCGCACGGGTTTGACTACGAGCTATGGCTGTGGGAGCAGGGCTTGCAAGCCACGGGCTATGTCCGCAACGGGGCCAAAGACACACCGCCGCAATGGCTGGGGCACACCTGGGCCCACCCCGTGGAGCGGCTGCGCCAACGCGTGCGAAGTGCCATTGACGCACGGGTAGCCGATCGCGCAACTGCCGGCATTGTGGCGGCCTTGTTGGTGGGCGACCAAGCGGCGATTGAGCGAGCAGACTGGGATGTGTTTCGGGCCACGGGTGTGGCGCACCTCATGGCGATTTCAGGGCTGCACATCACGGGTTTGGCGTGGCTCGCTGCGTTGGGCGTGGGTTGGCTGTGGCGACTCAGCGATGTGTGGTCGCCTACGAAACCTTGGAGTTTGTGTTTGCCTGCGCCCATGGCGGCCAGTGCGTGTGCCGCGTGTGTGGCGCTGGCCTATGCGGTGTTCACCGGCTGGGGCGTGCCCGCGCAGCGCACGGTGTGGATGCTGACGGTGGTTACGCTGCTGCGTTGGCACGGCTTGCGTTGGCCCTTGTTGCCGGTGTGGCTGAGCGTGTGCGCCGTGGTGTTGGCGCTAGACCCGTGGGCATTGCTGCAAGCGGGTTTTTGGTTGAGCTTTGTGGCGGTGGGCGTGTTGTTTGCATCGGGCTCGCATGCGCCTACCCACACGCTGTTGGCGGCAGCGCAGCGCATGTTGCGTGAACAGTGGTTGATGAGTGTGTGCTTGGCACCGCTCACCTTGCTGCTGTTTCACCAAGTGTCGGTGGTGGGTTTGTTTGCCAACTTGTTGACCGTGCCGTGGGTGACGTTGGTGGTCACGCCGTTGTGTTTGTTGGGGCTTGTGTTGCCGTTGGCTTGGGGTGTGGCGGCTGAGGCCTTGCAGGGTTTGGTGTGGCTGCTCAACGCGTGCGCGGGTGTGTCGTGGGCACAATGGTCGGCGCCTGCTGCGCCACTGTGGGCGGGGGCTGCTGCGTTGGTGGGCATGGGCGTGTGGGCCATGCGGTTGCCGATGTGGCTGCGCTGCTTTGGCGTGGCCTTGGTGTTGCCTGTGCTCAGTTGGCACACACCGCGCCCAGCGCATGGTGCGTTTGAACTGGTGGCTGCCGACATGGGGCAGGGCCATGCCGTGCTGCTGCGCACCGCTACGCACAGCATGTTGTACGACACAGGCCCACGCTACTCCGCCGAGACCGATGCTGGTCAACGCGTGCTCGTGCCGCTGCTGCGCGCGTGGGGTGAGCGGCTGGATGCCATCGTCATCAGTCACCAAGACAGCGACCACAGCGGCGGCGCGCCTGCGGTGATGGTCATGCAGCCGCAGGCGCGTGTGCTGACGTCGGTTGCGCTAGAGCATCCGTTGCAGCAACTCAGCGCGATGCAACGCTGCGAACGCGGCCAAACATGGACGTGGGATGGCGTGCACTTTGAGGTCTTGCACCCGAATGCGGCTGACTATGAGCGCAAGCTCAAACCCAATGCGCTGAGTTGTGTGTTGCGCGTCACGTCGCAGAGCTCGGCCTTGTTGGCTGGCGACATTGAAGCCGCGCAAGAGCTATCGCTGCTGCAAAGCGGCCAAGCCCTGCAAGCCGATTGGCTCTTGGTGCCGCATCACGGCAGCGCGACATCGTCAACGGCTAATTTTTTAGAGACGGTGCAACCGCGCATTGCGGTGGTGCAAGCGGGGTATCGCAATCGCTTTGGTCACCCGAGGCAAGATGTGATGCAGCGCTATGACGATTTTGGGGTGCTTGCGGTGCAAACGCCCCGTTGCGGTGCATCCACGTGGCGCAGCGATGCACCCAACTTGGTGCAATGTGAGCGAAATCAAAGACAACACTATTGGCAGCACGTATTCTGAGAGCTGGCACTCTCCTTGCGTAAGTGAGTGCAGGAGTTCCCTGATATGCACAAGTTTGATGAAATGTATGCCCAGCTGCCTTTTGTAGACAGCGCGGTGCGCCCCCACTACCGGAACTACTTGGATTGGCTCAAACGCCAAGACCCACAGACCATGCGCGACAGGCGCGAAGAGGCGGAGATGATTTTTCGCCGCGTCGGCATCACCTTTGCGGTGTACGGCGACAAAGATGAAGATGGTGCAGGCACCGAACGCCTGATTCCGTTTGACCTGATTCCCCGCATCATTCCCGCCCACGAGTGGACGAGCATGCAAAAGGGTTTGGTGCAACGCGTGAATGCGCTCAACATGTTCATTCACGACGTGTACCACGAGCAAGGCATTTTGAAGGCGGGCATCATCCCGTCAGAGCAAGTGCTCAACAACGTGCAGTACCGCCCCGAGATGCATGGCGTGGATGTGCCGCATCAGGTGTATTCGCAAATCAGCGGCATCGACATCGTGCGTGCGCCTGATGCCCAAGGCAACGGCGAGTACTACGTGCTGGAAGACAACTTGCGCGTGCCCAGTGGCGTGAGTTACATGCTGGAAGACCGCAAGATGATGATGCGACTCTTCCCCGAGTTGTTCAGCCAACACCGCGTGGCCCCTGTGGCGCATTACCCCGATTTGTTGCTAGAGACCTTGCGTGCCAGCAGCCCCTCGACCACCGACAACCCCACCGTGGTGGTGCTCACCCCCGGTATGTATAACAGCGCGTACTTCGAACACGCTTTCTTGGCGCAGCAAATGGGCGTGGAGTTGGTCGAAGGTCAAGACCTGTTTGTGAAAGATGGGTTTGTGTACATGCGCACCACACGCGGCCCCAAACGCGTGGACGTGATTTACCGCCGTGTGGACGATGACTTCTTAGACCCCAGCGTGTTCCGCTCTACATCGACCCTCGGTTGCGCAGGCTTGATGGATGTGTACCGCGCAGGCCATGTGAACATTTGCAACGCGGTGGGCACGGGCATTGCCGATGACAAATCGATCTACCCCTATGTGCCGCAAATGATTGAGTTCTATTTGGGTGAGAAACCCATCCTCAACAACGTGCCCACATTCCAATGTCGCAAGCAAGAAGACCTTGATTACACGCTCGCCAACTTAGACAAGCTGGTGGTGAAAGAGGTACACGGCGCGGGTGGCTACGGCATGTTGGTAGGTCCTGCGGCGACCAAGGCGGAGATTGAAGAGTTCCGCGCCGTGCTCAAGGCCAAACCCGAGGGCTACATCTCGCAACCGACGCTGAGTTTGTCGAGCTGTCCTACGTATGTGGAGAGCGGCATTGCGCCGCGTCATATTGATTTGCGCCCGTTTGTGCTCAGTGGCAAGACGGTGCAAATGGTGCCCGGCGGTTTGACCCGCGTGGCGCTGAAAGAAGGCTCTCTCGTGGTGAACTCGTCACAAGGCGGCGGCACCAAAGACACATGGATTCTTGAGGTTTAACAATGCTGAGCCGTACTGCTGACCATTTATTTTGGATGTCCCGCTACACCGAGCGGGCTGAGAACACTGCACGTTTGTTGGACGTGAATTACCAAACCTCGCTGTTGCCGCAGTCGGCCGAGTTGGCGCAATTGGGGTGGGAGGGCTTGCTGTCCATCAGCGAATTGCTACCCGCGTACCAAGCGCGTCATGGCGACATCACGCCGCAACGCGTGATGGAGTTCATGGTGAAGGATGAGAACAACCCCTCGTCCATCATCTCGTGCCTGCGTGCCGCGCGTGAGAACGCACGCGCTGTGCGCGGTAGCCTGACCACTGAGGTGTGGGAGACACAAAACCAAACTTGGTTGGAACTCAATCGCTTGCTCAAAAGTGGTTTGTTAGAGCGTGACCCGGGTGAGTTTTTTGAGTGGGTCAAATTCCGCTCACACCTCTCACGCGGCGTGACCGTGGGCACCATGCTGATGGACGAAGCCTTGCACTTCATGCGCTTGGGCACTTTCCTAGAGCGTGCCGACAATACTGCACGTTTGGTCGATGTGAAGTTCCACGCCGTGCATGGCGACTTGTTTGCCGATGGCAGCGAAAAAGCTCAGCAGCACGACTTCTACCACTGGAGCGCGATTTTGCGCAGCGTGTCTGGCTTTGAGATTTACCGCAAGGTCTACCGCGATGTGATTCACCCTGAGCGCGTGGCCGAGCTGCTGATCTTGCGCGCTGACATGCCGCGCTCGTTGCACGCGTGCATGAAGGAAGTGGTGAGCAATATCGCGATGGTGACCGATGACCACTCGCTCGACAGCTACCGACGCGCAGGCAAGCTGTGCGCCGAGATGGAGTTTGGCCGCATCGAAGAAATTTTGGCCAACGGACTACACGCCTACCTCACGCAGTTTTTAGACCGCGTGAATGAAATAGGCGCGTGTATCAGCCGGGAGTTTTTGGTGCCGAATTGATTCGGTTAACCGCCTCGACGCATCATGTCGAAGAACTCGACGTTGGACTTGGTGGCTTTCATGCTCTTCAAGACCATTTCCATCGATTCGATCTCGTCCATGTTGTACATGAACTGACGCAGGATGCGGGTCTTTGACAAGATCTCGGGTGGCAGCAACAGCTCTTCGCGACGTGTGCCGCTGCGGTTGAGTTGAATGGCTGGGAACACGCGCTTTTCGTACAAGCGGCGATCGAGGTGAATTTCACAGTTGCCGGTGCCTTTGAATTCTTCAAAGATCACTTCGTCCATGCGGCTGCCGGTGTCGACCAAGGCGGTGGCGATGATGGTGAGTGAGCCACCTTCTTCCACTTTACGGGCCGCGCCAAAGAAGCGCTTGGGGCGTTGCAAAGCGTTGGAGTCCACACCGCCTGACAACACTTTGCCCGATGAGGGCACCACGTTGTTGTAAGCGCGGGCGAGGCGGGTGATGGAGTCGAGCAAGATGACCACATCTTTTTTCAATTCCACCAAACGCTTAGCGCGTTCGATCACCATTTCGGCCACGTGCACGTGGCGTGCGGCGGGTTCGTCGAAGGTGGATGCAATCACTTCGGCTTTGACCGAGCGCTGCATTTCAGTCACTTCTTCAGGGCGTTCGTCGACCAATAACACCATCATGTGGGCGTCAGGGTAGTTGGCCGAGATGGCGTGGGCGATGTGTTGCATCATCACGGTCTTGCCGCTCTTGGGCGGGGCCACGACCAAGGCGCGTTGACCTTTGCCGATGGGCGCAATGATGTCGATAATACGGCCAGTGATGTTTTCTTCGCCCTTGATTTCCCGCTCGAGTTTCATTTGCTCGCGAGGGAACAAGGGGGTCAAGTTCTCGAACATGACCTTGTGCTTGTTGTTCTCGGGCAGGTCGTTGTTGACTTTGTCGAGTTTGGTCAACGCAAAGTAGCGCTCGCCGTCTTTGGGGATGCGCACTTCGCCTTCAATCATGTCGCCCGTGTGCAGGTTAAAGCGGCGCACTTGGCTGGGGCTGATATAGATGTCGTCGGTCGATGCGGTGTAGCTGGTGTCGGGGCTGCGCAAGAAGCCAAAACCGTCGGGCAAAATTTCGAGCACGCCGTCGGCAAACACTTGTTCGCCCGCTTTGGCGCGCTTTTTGATGATGGCAAACATCAGCTCTTGCTTGCGCATACGGCCTGTGTTTTCGATTTCGAGTTCTTCGGCTTGTTTCAGCACTTCAGACACGTGCAGTGCCTTGAGTTCGTTCAGATGCATCTTGGGACTCCAGTACGGGAGTTCGTTAAACAAATAAGGTGGGG
>Ga0213920_1001151_pt1 | contig 15687 bp, 18 predicted proteins | sample McNCre1117MG_FD_161054 | JGI IMG/M metagenome (GOLD analysis project Ga0213920, IMG submission 161054) | Freshwater microbial communities from McNutts Creek, Athens, Georgia, United States - 11-17 MG | ecosystem: Environmental > Aquatic > Freshwater > Creek | place: USA: Georgia | collected...
ACGACGACGCATTTTGAAAATGCGAACTTTGTCGTGTTTGCCATGAGACAAAACTGTCACTGTGACAGTTGCACCGGACACCAAGGGTGTGCCGACCTTGAGTTCAGCGCCGTTACCGACTGCCAAAACTTGATCGATCACAATCTCTTGGCCTACGTCCGCAGCAATCTGTTCTACTTTAATTTTTTCACCAGCAGCAACACGATACTGTTTGCCACCGGTTTTTATGACCGCGTACATGTGAGACCTCTAGATAAGAATCTATTTAGATATCTACGGACGGATTTCCGCAGAGCCCGAAATTATAGCAGTGATTGGCTCACCGTTGTGCATCCCTATAATCCGTCAGCGTTTAAGTACCATTCGTTCCATTTTCTTAGTCACACGCTTTGTCCACCACACCCTCCAACGCCCTAGCCCTGATAGCTGCCGATATGGCAGAAGTTGACCGCGTCATCGCGCAACGCCTGGACTCGGGTGTGCCGCTGGTGGGCACCGTGTCTCAGTACATCATCTCAGCGGGCGGCAAGCGCATTCGCCCTGCCCTGCTGTTGCTCATGGCTGGCGCCATTGGCTACACCGGCACACAACGCCACAATTTGGCAGCTGTGGTGGAGTTCATCCACACGGCAACCCTGCTGCACGACGACGTGGTGGATGAATCCACCTTGCGACGTGGCCGACCTACCGCCAACGAATCATTTGGCAACCCAGCCAGCGTGTTGGTAGGCGACTTTTTATATTCCCGGGCCTTCCAAATGATGGTGGACTCAGGCGAAATGCGCGTCATGGAAGTGCTGGCCGAGGCCACCAACGTGATTGCCGAAGGCGAAGTGCTGCAGTTGATGAATATGCACGACGCTTCGCTAGACGAGGCAGGCTATTTGCGCGTGATTCGCTCCAAAACGGCCAAACTGTTTGAAGCCAGCACACGTTTGGCAGCCATCTTGGCCAAAAGCTCACCCGAAGTTGAAACAGCTTGCGCCGAGTATGGCCAAGCCTTGGGCACAGCATTTCAAGTGATTGACGATGTGCTCGACTACGACGGTGACGCGAAAGAATTGGGCAAAAACCTAGGTGATGATTTGCGCGAAGGCAAAAACACTTTGCCACTCATCGTCGCCATGCAGCGCGGCACACCTGAACAACGCCAAACCATTCAACACGCCATTGAAAACGGCGAGATGGATGCATTGACCGAAATTGTGGATATTGTTCGTTCGACTGGCGCGCTAGAAGCCACCCGTGCTGCGGCAAGCGCCGAAGCTGAGCGGGCGATTGAAGCACTCAGCATCTTGCCAGCAAGCCCGTACCGCGAGGCCATGCACGCCTTAGCCGCACAGTTGTTAGATCGCCGTAATTAACCCACAAGTATTGAATGCACGATTTAGATAAACCCTATACCGACAGCATTCAGCAATGGGATTACGCCTGCGATTGCTTCAAAGCAGCATTTAAATTTAACCCCAATGAAATTGTGACGATCGACACGATTCGCGAAATGTTCGCTGAAATTGTGGACAGTTATGAACTCTCACAAAACGCAGCGGTTTCGCTGATGTTTGCCTTGTATTTCTTGGGCTATGTCACACTTCTTGAAATCATGAAAGCCAAAGACGACAACTTCGAAATTGGCGATTTAAGCGATTTCTATTTAATCTTGGATAGTGCCGATCAATGGGCACATCGATCAAAAGATGCGGCCATATTGGCAGATGCGGCAGCGCCGATTATTCAGGCCACTCAGCAAGTCATGCGCAAATTAAATCTGGTGCGCTAAATAAGCACACCAGACATTTACTCTTCGACCAATTTACAGGGCATATTGATGCCCTTTTCTACGCGCTTTTCTTCGCAATAACGCATAGCACGACGTTCACCTTCAGCCGACATTTTGATATGAATCGAACACCTAAAAACCATCTTTTCACCATCTGAATGGCTGTCAAAAGCAGCCGCACAATGGCTCATTTCATTCATTTCGGGCTTGAGCTCTTTCCATACCGAACGTAAGGGATCGGGCAATTCACTCAAACGAATAGATGGATAGCTACCAATCGGCGTTGCGTCAGCGGTAAAAGAAACCAAAGCCAAGACATAAATCAAATATTTACAATAATTCATGACTCAAACTCGGCAATGGGTTAATTAAGCAGCAACAGGTTGAGCGATCAATGCAGTATCTAATGTGCCTGCAGTTTTTAATGCCTGAACCCAAGTTGGTTAAACACCCCGACCTGTCCAAGTTTGTTCTGGATTCATTGGATTACGGTATTTAGGAGCTACTTTCTTACCAGCTAATGCACCTTTTTTAACTGTTTTTTGTGCTTTTCCAGACTTGGCTGGCTTGCCAGCGCTGAATGCTTTGGCAACGTCAGAAGCTGTCAAACCAGCGTCCTTTGCCATTGCAACAATTTTGGCCAACACTTTGTCGTGTGACTTTGATTTCAAAGCCTGCTCTTTTTTATCTAGCAATTCGCGTTGTTTGCGGATAGAAGCGAGTTGGTTTTCGACGGTTGTACGTGCCATGAGATATTCCTAATCAATATGTAAAAAAACGGTCTTATTTTATACACATTTTAGAAATTAAAAAGCCCGCACAATGCGAGCTTTTATTAAATTGATTTGAATTTAATATTAATTAAGGGCATCTTTCAAACCCTTGCCTGGTTTGAAACGTGGCACCTTAGCGGCTTTAATCTTCAAAGCTGCGCCAGTGCGTGGGTTGCGGCCTGTGCGTGCAGCACGCTTAGTCACACTGAAAGTACCAAAGCCAACCAAAGTCACGGTGTCGCCTTTTTTGAGGGTCTTTTTGACAGCCTCAATGATAGAAGCTAGCGCGCGTGTCGCAGCAGCTTTAGAAATATCAGATTTACCTGCGATGTGTTCAATCAATTCGGTCTTGTTCACGTTGTTGTTCCTATTGTTAATTAGTTATCAGCAATGCTGATTTAATCATTTTACTTAGATTATTTCTTTTATTAAATACGCCAAATGGCGTACTCAATACGCAGACAACGACAGCTTGGTAAGCTGCTTTTTTGATGTTCACTCGCCCCACATAAGGACTGTTAGGCAAAAAATTCTTACTCATTGAATGAGAATTTATATGTCTACATTGCCCGATACAGCAGTCAACATCCTCGACGAATTGCTTCACCAAGCATTAATGCAAGGTGCATCTGACGTGCATTTTGAAAGTGGTGAAAAATTCTTTCGCGTGCGCTTTCGGATCGATGGATTGCTGCGGATCGCAGCCACGCCGTCCCCGCACCTCAGAGACGCCGTTGTGTCTCGCTTGAAGGTTTTGGCGCGCATGGATATTGCCGAAAAACGGGTGCCACAAGATGGCCGCATTCAGCACCTGCACCTCGATCAAACCATTGATCTGAGGGTAAGTTCATTACCCACGCTGCACGGCGAAAAAATCGTGGTTCGAATCTTGAACTTCAGCTGTGAGCGTCCTAGCCTGGATGTCTTGGGTTATGAGCCAGACGACCACGCAAAATTGCGAAACGCGATTGGCAGGCCTCATGGATTGATTCTGATGACGGGCCCCACAGGCTCAGGCAAAACGTCCTCGCTTTACAGCTGCCTCGCATTACTCAATCGCGCAGAGGTCAACATCTCTACAGTTGAAGACCCTTCTGAAATTCACCTACCCGGGGTCAACCAAGTCAACATCAACGAACGCGCAGGCCTCACGTTTGCCACCACACTCCGAGCACTGTTGCGCCAAGATCCAGACGTGATCATGGTGGGTGAAATTCGCGATTTTGAAACGGCAGAGATCGCCATTCAAGCCGCGCAAACAGGTCACTTGGTGCTCTCGACCTTGCACACCAACGACGCACCAGGCACTTTGGCACGCTTGAAGCACATGGGCATCGCAGCCTTCAACGTCGCAGCCAGCGTCAGCTTGGTTACCGCACAACGTTTGGTGCGCCGGCTGTGCGAGCTGTGCAAATCACCGATGGGGACAGATCACATCACTGCGCTCTTGAGCAGCCTCAGCCAACAAGAACGCGAAACACTTCCAGCGCGTCATGCGATGCTGTACAAAGCCGTCGGCTGCGAAGCTTGCGACCAAGGCTACAAAGGTCGGATTGGGCTGTACCAAGTGATGCCTATCAGCGACGCCATCCAAACCCTCATCATGCGTGACAGCGATGCGCAAACCATAGCCGCGCAAGCAGCGCTAGAAGGTGTGCGCACGCTGCGTCAAGCTGGCTGGCTAAAGGTCTTCCAAGGCATCACCTCTGTCGAGGAAATCATGATGCTCACACCACATGACTAAAAAGCACTACAGGTGGCGAGGCCGTGACCGCCAAGGCCGCCTTGTGGCGGGCGAGATGCACGCAAATCACAAAAATGAGGTGAGCGAACAGTTACGACATCAGCGTATTCGGGCGACACAGATTCAACGCCAATTCACACCACTCGCATGGTTGACCCTCAAAACCAAGCAGCGCGTGCAAACGCGTGATGTCACTCGGCTCACACGCCAATTGGCAACGCTGCTGCAAGCAGGGGTGCCATTGCTGCAAGCGTTTGCCATTCTTGATCGCGGTGAGCACAATGCATCCGTGAAGGTAGTCATTCGCGATGTTCAAACTCAGCTCGAGGGTGGCGTCTCGCTCAACACCGCGCTACGAAGACACAGCGAGTTTGATGCGCTGTACTGCAACTTGGTCGCCGTCGGCGAAGTCGCCGGGATGCTCGACGTCATGCTCGAGAACTTGGCCAATCATCTTGAAAAAACCGAAGCCCTGCGTGCCACCTTGCGCTCTACACTTATGTATCCCTGCGCCGTGCTAGGCATTGCAGTGGCGGTGTTGGCACTGATTTTGGTCTTTGTTGTGCCTGCATTCCAAACCATCTTTGCATCGTTTGGCGCAGAGTTGCCGTGGCTCACACGGGTAGTCATCGGCCTGAGTGAGTCGGCGAAACAGTACGGCTTGATCGCGTTTGTGGTGGTTGGTGCTTCAGCGTTTGGGTTGCATCGACAAATCAAACAACGGCTTATATGGCAGCAATTCGTTCATCGTTATGTCTTGCGCATCCCCATCGCAGGTCCCCTCACCCGCCACGCCTGCACAGCCCGCTGGACGCGCACGCTAGCCACTTTATTTGCAGCAGGCGTACCGCTCACAGAGGCGTTGGAATCTGTTCAAGGCGTCACTGGTAATTTGCTCTTTCAATCCGCCACACTGGCCATGCAATCTCAACTCATGCAGGGCGCATCGCTCTCTCAGGCGCTGGAAGACTGCCAAGGCCTATTTCCACAAATGGTTGTTCAAATGTGCGCCATCGGCGAAGAGTCTGGCGCGCTTGACCACATGCTGGCGAAAACAGCGGAGCACTATGAACGCGAAGTCGACCACACCGTCATGCGACTGTCTACACTCTTAGAACCTTTCATCATGGTGGTGCTGGGTTTGCTGATTGGTGGCTTGGTGATGGCTTTGTATCTTCCAATTTTTCAACTGGGGCAAGTGGTATGACTTGGGATATGGCATTGGCGTTTGGCTTCGGCTTGCTGATCGGTAGTTTTTTGAATGTGTTGATTCACCGCTTGCCGCGAATGATCATGGCCGACCCTCACTTAGAAGAACAAGGCCATGAACACTACGACCTGTGCTGGCCCGCTTCGCACTGCCCATACTGCAAAACACCACTCAAAATTTGGCACAACCTGCCGCTGCTCAGCTTCGCCTTTCTCAAAGGCCGTTGCAGCTTTTGCCAGCAGCCCATCAGCAGACTTTATCCCGCGATTGAAATCGTCACAGGTTTAGTTTGGATGGTTTGCATTTGGCATTGGGGCTTCAATGCCACAGGCGCATGTTGGGCAGTTTTTGCATCCATCTTGCTCGCCCTTTCCGTCATAGACTGGCAAACCTCCTTGCTGCCCGACGACCTCACCCAACCCTTGGTGTGGGCTGGTCTGATGGCCAGCGCCATGGGCTGGCTGCCTTTAAACCTCCACCAAGCTGTTTGGGGTGCTGTTGCAGGCTACGTCTCGTTATGGGCTGTGGCCACTGCCTTCGAGCGCATCACAGGCAAACAAGGCATGGGGGCAGGTGACTTCAAACTGCTCGCAGGTTTAGGCGCTTGGTTGGGCCCCCTGGCCTTGATTCCATTGGTCATGATGGCCAGCGTGAGCGGGGCCAGCGTTGGTTTGCTGATGAAGTTCAAAGGCAAATTGCGCGCTGAAGGCCATATTCCCTTTGGCCCTTTCTTAGCGCTTGCAGGCTTGGTGATTGCCGCTGCGGGAATGAAACCCATCGCCGCGTGGCTAGGCTGGTGATTTTTTGCATAGACTCGCGCTTATGACCACGACTTCTATGCCACTTCGAATTGGACTCACCGGTGGCATTGGCAGCGGAAAAAGCACGGTTGGACACATGCTGTCAACACGCGGTGCGGCGGTGATCGATGCCGATGCGATCGCACGAAGCGTCACGGCTGCCAATGGCGCGGCCATACCCACTATTGCACAGACCTTCGGCAACGCGTTCATCAACGACCAAGGCGCCCTGGACCGTGACCGCATGCGCGCACACGTTTTCGCCAATGTTCAGGCCAAACGCACACTAGAAGCCATCATTCACCCCCTTATTGCCTACGAAACCCAACGCCTAGCGCAAGCAGCCATCGATGCCGGCAAGTACACCTTGGTCTTTGACGTGCCTTTGCTGGTGGAGTCTGGACGTTGGCGCACACAAGTCGACCGTGTACTCGTGGTGGACTGCTTGGTGACAACGCAAATCCAACGCGTGATGGCGCGCAACGCATTCAGCCGTGAGGCTGTCGAAAAAATCATCCACGCCCAAGCTTCTCGTGCGCATCGGCTCGCTGCCGCCGACTGGGTCATTTACAACGACGAGCTCTCGCTAGAAGCTCTTCGCGAAATCGTCTTGGCTTTACCCCTGTCGCTCTCTAAATAAGGGTAAAAACGGATTTCAAGAGGTTATGATCTCGATAATTACTAACGTCCACCTCTGACCCGTATTCCGCGTGATTCTGTACGAACATCCCTTCAACGAACGTGTGCGCACTTACCTGCGTTTGGAGCACCTGTTCCAGCGTTTTGAAGAACTCACCTCACGCGATCATCCCGTCGACAACCACTTTGCACTGACAACTTTGTTTGAATTGGTTGAAGCCGGTGGACGCACAGACCTCAAATCTGATGTCCTTAAAGACTTAGAGCGTCACAAACAACAATTCAATTCGCTGCGAGGCAACCCCTCTGTTTCCGAAACTGCGTTGCAACAGTTGCTCGACAACATTGACCATTGCTATGTTGGCCTCAATAGCGCTGTTGGCAAAATTGGCCAAAACATCACTGACAACGAATGGCTCAGCGCTTTGCGTAACCGCGTGGCGATTCCTGGTGGCACTTGCTGTTTTGATTTGCCCGCGTATCACGCTTGGCAGCAACAAAGTCCAGATCTGCGTCGTGCAGACATCCTGCGTTGGTTCGAGGTGTTCCAACCCATGAAAAGCTCTGTCAACCTGCTGCTCTCACTGATGCGCGACACAGGCACCACGCAAAAGATGATGGCCATGGGCGGCCAGTTTCAACAGTCTTTGGCCCAAGGTAAGTTCCAGCTTATGCGCGTGGCCATTGACCCTGCATTGGGCTTCGTGCCAGAAATCAGCGGCAACCGTTTGATGATTTGGGTGCGCATGATGCGCCAAGATGGCGATGGCCGTTTGCAGCACAGCACCGACGACGTGCCATTTGAAATGGCTCTTTGCGTTTAAGCCATGACCGAGTCTGAGGTTCGCATCGTTGTTTGCCCGCAGTGTGGCGGCCCTAGTCGCTACGAGCCAGCCAACGTTTATCGCCCTTTTTGCGGTGAGCGCTGCCGCAACATTGACTTAGGCGCTTGGGCCAACGAAGAACACCGCTTGCCCGACCAGACACCGCAAGACGACGCCGACTTCGAAAACACACCCCTGCAATAAGCGCAGTAATTGCGCCGCTCAGGCGCTGTGGGTATCTCCAACGAATCCGCGCTCTTGCGCAAACCAGTGCAACACAGGCACAGTGCCAGGCAGCACAGGTTGGACCACCACCGGCAATTGCTGCCAAGCAAACGATTGTGATTCCAACATCTCTAACTCGCCCGTCCATTGCCTGACGATGCAAAAGTTCAGTTGTACCAAAGCATGTGGGTAATCAATGCGCTCGGTCTTCCACAAGGTGCAATCTTGGATGGTGATGCCAATTTCTTCTTGCAATTCGCGGCGCAATGCTTGTTCGACGGTCTCCCCCGCTTCGAGCTTGCCACCTGGGAACTCCCAATAGCCCGCGTAGGCTTTACCTTCAGGGCGACTGGTAAGTAAGAACGCGTCATCCGCGCGCAACAAAACACCCACCGCTACTTGCACCAAGCTGCGATCGGCTGAACGCGTTTGGGCTGCATCGACCACGCGCACTTCAGCGTTGGTCATCTATTAAACTGGGTGTTTGCCCGCGTAATCGCGTGCAAACTGATACGCCACACGGCCACTGCGTGAGGCACGCTCTAGTGCCCACACCAAGGCTTCAGGCTTAGCAGCCTCAATCTGCTCAGGCGTCACGCCAAACGATGAGAGCCACTGCGCAGCGATGGTCAGGTATTCGTCTTGACTGAAGGGGTAGAAGCTCACCCACAAGCCAAAGCGTTCAGACAAAGAAATCTTCTCTTCCACGCCTTCACCTGGATGGACTTCTCCATCGTCGGAATGTGTGTACGTGAGGTTTTCTTTCATGTACTCGGGCAACAAATGACGGCGGTTGCTGGTGGCGTAAATCAACACATTGGGTGTCGCCGCGGCAATCGAGCCATCCAAGATTGACTTGAGTGCTTTATACCCAGGCTCGCCGTCTTCAAAGCTCAAGTCATCGCAGAAGATGATGAATTTTTCGGGGCGTTCAGACACCAGCTCAATGATGTCAGGCAAGTCGGTAAGGTCATCTTTGTCAACTTCAATCAGGCGCAAGCCTTGAATGCCATACTCGTTCAAACAGGCCTTGATGAGCGACGATTTACCCGTGCCGCGCGACCCCGTGAGCAACACGTTGTTGGCGGGCAAGCCCTTCACAAATTGCTCGGTGTTGCGTTGAATTTTTTCTTTCTGACCGTCAATCTCTTGCAGATCGGCCAAGCCGAGTTTGGCCACATGACGCACAGGCTCTAGGCCGCCGCGACCGTTGTTGCGCTTGCGGTAGCGAAAGGCCACGCTGGCTGACCAGTCGGGCTCAACCATGGGTTGCGGCAACACCTGTTCGATGCGCGCCATCAAAGCCTCAGCGCGTTGCACCAAGCGTTCTAGGGGATGAAGGGCGTCTGTCATCAGCTGCGGTAGTCAGCGTTGATGCTGACATAGTCATGGCTCAAATCGCAGGTCCACACGGTGTCGCTGGCGGTGCCGCGACCCAAGACCACACGCACGGTGATTTCAGATTGCTTCATCACACGCTGACCGTCTTCTTCGCGGTACTCGGGATGGCGGCCACCTTGAATGGCCACATGCACATCGTCCAAATACAAATCGATGCCGGTTTGGTCGAGGTCGGTGATGCCTGCGTAACCCACGGCCGCCAAGATACGACCCAAGTTAGGGTCGCTGGCGAAGAAAGCTGTTTTCACCAAAGGCGAATGAGCAATGGCATAGGCCACTTGACGGCACTCGGCACTGTGACGGCCACCTTCCACACGAACGGTGATGAATTTGGTTGCACCCTCGCCATCGCGCACGATGGCTTGCGCGAGTTGACGCGCCACTTGCAACATGGCTTGCAGCAGAGCATTGCCTTCTGTACTTTGCAAGCTAGTGATAGGCGCGTGCTGCGCTTTGTTGGTGGCAATGACCACGAACGAGTCATTGGTCGATGTATCGCCATCGACTGTGATGCGGTTGAATGAGCCTTCGGCCAAAGCCAATGACAGCTCCTTCATCAACACGGGAGCCACACATGCATCGGTCGCGACATAGCCCAACATGGTGGCCATGTTGGGGCGAATCATGCCTGCGCCTTTGCTGATGCCCGTCACGCTGACCGTAGCACCTGCAATTTGCACCTGTGTGCTGGCGGCTTTAGGAACGGTGTCCGTGGTCATGATGCCTTCGGCGGCATCTGCCCATTGCTGGGAACTGCCATCATGACCTGCCGCAGCGATTGCAGCCGGCATGCCCGCGATGATGCGATCGTGGGGCAGCGGCTCCATGATGACGCCGGTCGAAAACGGCAACACTTGGTTGGGTGAAATTTGCAAAGCATCAGCCAAAGCAACGCACGTCTCACGCGCGCGCTTCAAGCCTTCTTCACCCGTGCCTGCATTGGCGTTACCCGTGTTGACCACCATGGCACGAATGCCTTGGCCAGCGTCTAAATGCTCGCGGCACACCTGTACAGGCGCTGCGCAAAAACGATTTTGCGTGAACACGCCACTGACCGATGCACCTTCGTCAATCAAGACAACAGTCAAATCTTTGCGGTCTGCTTTACGGATGCCAGCTTGCGTGACACCGATGCGCACGCCGTCGATGGCGTGCAAATCTGCGGGATTGGGAGGATTGAGATGAACAGACATAAAACTTAGGCCAACTTACCGTGACATTGCTTGTATTTTTTACCGCTGCCGCAAGGGCATGGCTCGTTACGACCTACTGGCGGCATCTGTGCCGCAAAGGTTGCATCGTCAGCCGTGGTCACAGCTTGGCCTGACTCGTCAGGTGCGGTGTAGGTGACGTTGTGCAAACTCTCAGCACGATCTTCTAGCTCAGTGGCAGCTTGTTCGATTTGTTCGTTCGATTCAATCTTGACCGTCATCAACACGCGGGTGACTTCGTTCTTCACCAAATCAAGCAGCTGACCAAACAGCTCAAACGCTTCGCGCTTGTACTCTTGCTTGGGTTGTTTCTGCGCATAACCGCGCAAGTGGATGCCTTGTCGCAAATAGTCCAATGCAGCCAAATGCTCGCGCCAATGGCTGTCAATGTTTTGCAGCAACACCACGCGCATGAACGGCGTGAACTGCTCGATGCCCACGCGGTCCAACTTGGCTTGGAAGGCTGCATGCGCGGCCTCAACCACTTGCGCCAATATTTCTTCATCGGTGATGGCCGAAGCTTCTTGCACGGTGGCCTGCAAAGGCAACTCAATGAGCCACTCTTGCATCAAGGCGCGTTGCAAACCCACGATGTCCCACTGCTCTTCTACAGACTCTTCAGGCACATATTGACGCACCAAGTCGATGAAGCTGCCTTCGCGCAAGCTGGCGATTTGAGCGGTCAAATCGCTGGCATCCAAAATGTCGTTGCGCTGTTGGTAGATCACACGACGTTGGTCGTTGGACACATCGTCGTATTCGAGCAACTGCTTGCGAATGTCAAAGTTGCGTGCTTCCACCTTGCGCTGCGCACTTTCGATGCTGCGTGTGACGATGCCGGCTTCGATCGCTTCGCCTTCTGGCATCTTCAAACGATCCATGATGGCTTTGACCCGTTCACCCGCAAAGATACGCATGAGCGAGTCGTCCAAGCTGAGGTAAAAACGTGATGAGCCAGGATCACCTTGACGGCCCGAACGGCCACGCAATTGGTTGTCAATACGGCGTGATTCATGACGCTCAGTTGCGATGATGCGCAAGCCCCCCAAAGCCTTCACTTCGTCGTGGTCTTTGGTCCACTGCACACGCAAAGCGTCAATTTGTTTTTGCTTCTCTGCAGCATCTAGCGCCTCATTCGCCTCGACGTCTGAAATTAATTTTTCGACGTTACCCCCCAGCACAATGTCGGTACCACGACCAGCCATGTTGGTGGCAATGGTGATCATTTTGGCGCGGCCTGCTTGCGCAATGATGTCGGCTTCACGCGCATGCTGCTTGGCATTGAGCACTTGGTGAGGCAACTTGGCCTTATCCAACATATCCGCAATCAACTCGGAGTTCTCGATCGATGTGGTACCCACGAGCACAGGCTGGCCGCGTTCGTAGCATTCACGAATGTCGTCAATCGCCGCTTTGTATTTTTCTTCTGTCGTTTTATAAACACGATCTAACTGGTCATCACGCTTGCTGATGCGGTTAGGTGGAATGACCACAGTTTCCAAGCCATAAATTTCCTGGAACTCATACGCTTCGGTGTCGGCCGTACCTGTCATGCCACCGAGCTTGTTGTACAAGCGGAAATAATTTTGGAAGGTGATGGAGGCCAGTGTTTGATTTTCGGCTTGAATCTCCACACCTTCTTTGGCTTCCACCGCTTGGTGCAAGCCATCGCTCCAACGGCGACCCGACATCAGGCGACCCGTGAACTCATCAACGATGGTGATCTCGCCGTTTTGGTTCACGTAGTGCTGATCGCGGTGATACAGGTGGTTGGCACGCAGCGCAGCGTACAGGTGGTGCATTAAGCTGATGTTGGCAGGGTCATACAACGATGCGCCTTCGGCCAGCAAACCATTCGCAGCCAAGATGCGCTCGGCGTTTTCATGACCTCGCTCCGTCATGAACACTTGGTGTGACTTTTCATCCACCGTGAAGTCACCGGGTGTGATGACGCCCTCACCTGTGTGCGGGTCTTCTTCACCAATCTGTCGAGTCAGTAAAGGCACCACGCGGTTGATGGCCACATACATCTCGGTATGGTCTTCGGCTTGACCGCTGATGATGAGCGGCGTACGTGCTTCATCGATCAAGATAGAGTCCACCTCATCAACGATGGCGTAGTTCAGTTTGCGTTGCACGCGGTCTGCAGCTTCGTAGACCATGTTGTCACGCAAATAGTCAAAACCGTATTCGTTGTTCGTACCGTAAGTAATGTCTGCGCGGTAAGCGGCTTGCTTTTCTTCGCGTGGCATCTGTGGCAAGTTGATGCCCACAGTCAGCCCCAACCAGTTATACAAGCGCGACATCCATTTCGCATCGCGACTCGCCAGGTAATCGTTCACAGTGACCACATGCACGCCGTTGCCTGTCAAGGCATTCAGGTACACAGGCAGTGTGGCGGTCAAAGTCTTACCTTCACCGGTGCGCATTTCAGAAATCTTGCCTTGATGCAAAGAGATACCGCCCAGCATCTGCACATCAAAGTGACGCATCTTCATCACGCGCTTGGACGCTTCGCGCACCACGGCATAAGCCTCTGGCAACAAATCATCCAAAGTCTCGCCGTTGGCCACGCGTGTTTTGAATTCGTCAGTTTTTGCACGTAACGCCTCGTCACTGAGCTTCTCTAACGAGGGTTCCAACGCATTGATTTGCGCGACGGTTTTGCGGTATTGCTTGAGTAGACGCTCATTGCGGCTACCAAAAATATAAGTCAAGAAATTGAGAGCCATGCGAGCACTGCGGAGGTCCTGCTTTTACATAAAAAACAAGGGCCGCAAAATCCTTTGTGAAAGGCTTGATAGAAGCATCGAATTTTAACCGTCTGCAGCCTCATAATTGCCGCATGGCCACCCGTTCTACGCCTCATCCAGACACACTTGCCGCATATCGTGCGTTGGGCTACAGCACGCCTCCTAAATCGCGGGTATCTGTACGCGGCAAGTCTCAAACACTGGAACAAGTGGTGGGCTCTGCGCCCTCGTTGGCACATCTGTCAGCCATTGCACAAGACACACAAAACCGCCTCAAAGCCATTGCGCCGTTGTTGCCCGTTTCTCTACGCCCCCTCATTCAATCAGGGGGCGTTGAGGACGATGCTTGGTGCTTGCTGGTGCCCAACAGTGCTGTTGCGGCCAAGCTGCGTCAAACCTTGCCCGCTTTGTGCGCCCACTTACGCACCAAAGGATGGAACGTGAACACCATCCGCGTCAAAGTGAAATCGCACAGCTAAAGAAAAACCCGCTACGCCAAAGGCGTAACGGGTTTCATTTTGGTGCCGCTTGTCGGAATCGAACTGACGACCTACCGCTTACAAGGCGGGTGCTCTACCAACTGAGCTAAAGCGGCGCAGGCAATATTCTAACCTAACTTTTTACGCGTTATTTCACACGCGTGAGTGTTGGACGACCAGAAGGCGTTGTAGGTGTTGGTGGCTCATCGTCTGAACCTTTGTCAGCATGTGGTGTCTCCACTGCACTCAACACAGGACGGGCAACCGCAGGTGTTGGGGCTGTCGACAAATCAGTCGCAGACGATGCACTCATCGGGAAGGACATGCCTTGTCCGTTTTCGCGCGCATAAATCGCCATCACTCGGTTCACTGGAATGATGATTTCACGTGGCACACCACCGAAGCGTGCTTTGAACTCAATGAACTCATTGCCAAGCTTCATACCCGACGTGGCATCGTAGCCCACGTTCAAAACGATCTCGCCTTTTTTGACGTACTCCATAGGCACCTGCACTGTCTCATCGACAACGACTGCCACATAGGGTGTGTAGCCATTGTCAGTGCACCATTCATGCAAAGCACGCAACAGGTAAGGACGGGTGGAGGATGCGTCTGGAGCGTTCAACATAGGAATTACTTACGCATGACCTTTTCAGAAGGCGTGAGTGCTTCGATGTAGGCAGGACGCGAGAAGATGCGCTCAGCGTATTTCAACAAAGGCGCAGCGTTCTTTGACAGGTCGATGCCGTAGTGATCCAAACGCCACAGCAACGGGGCAATGGCCACGTCGAGCATGGAAAAGTTCTCACCGAGCATGTACTTGTTTTTCAAGAACACCGGAGCCAATTGTGTCAAACGGTCACGAATGTGAGCGCGAGCTTTTTCCAATGCTTTGTCATTAGCCTTGGCAACGCGCGACTCCAAAGTAGACACGTGTGTGAACAACTCTTTTTCGAAGTTCAACAAGAACAAACGCACGCGAGCGCGCTCAACAGGGTCGCCAGGCATCAACTGTGGATGTGGGAAACGCTCGTCAATGTACTCGTTGATGATGTTTGATTCATACAAAATGAGATCACGCTCGACCAAGATTGGCACTTGACCGTAAGGGTTCATCACATTGATGTCTTCGGGTTTGTTGTAAAGATCAACATCGCGAATTTCAAAGTCCATGCCTTTTTCGAACAAGACAAAACGACAACGATGTGAGTAGGGACACGTAGTTCCCGAGTAAAGCACCATCATGATGGGCGGCTCCTAAAAATCAAAAAGAGTGGCAGGCTAACCTGTCACTCCGTGAGGTGACAACAGGCTCAAAGCCTGCTGCCGAATTTGCGTGAATTACTTGATGTCTTTCCAGAAGGAGGCATTCAAGCGCCATGCGATGAACATAAAGCCCACCAAGAACAACAACACCCACACACCAATGCGCACGCGTGTATTTTGAGCTGGTTCAGCCATCCATTGCAAGTAACCGACGAGGTCACCCATCGCTTGGTCGTATTCCAACGGAGTCATCTTGCCTGGGGTCACCTGATCCCAACCTTTGAAGGTGTGAACTTGATGACCGTGCTCTTCACTGGTCTCGTAAATCGGACGACGCACGCCTTGCAACTCCCACAACACATGAGGCATACCTACGTTCGGGAACACCAAGTTGTTCCAGCCAGTCGCTTTGGTTTCGTCACGGTAGAACGTGCGCATGTAGGTGTAGAGGTAATCTGCACCCGTGCCGCCATGGCCTGCGCGTGAACGTGCGATCACAGTCAAATCAGGCGGTGTTGCACCAAACCACTCTTTGGCCTGTTTAGGGTCAATGTTGGCTTTCATGGTTTCGCCGACTTTTTC
>Ga0213920_1001154_pt1 | contig 15677 bp, 17 predicted proteins | sample McNCre1117MG_FD_161054 | JGI IMG/M metagenome (GOLD analysis project Ga0213920, IMG submission 161054) | Freshwater microbial communities from McNutts Creek, Athens, Georgia, United States - 11-17 MG | ecosystem: Environmental > Aquatic > Freshwater > Creek | place: USA: Georgia | collected...
AAGAAATGATTGCCAAATTCAAGAAATCGTAAAACTCAAACAATTACTTGTGGAAGTGCCATATAAAAGAACTCTAATCACCAACTATCAATATGAAAAATAAATACATCAACTGCAAACTTGAATATGAATGCCCAAGTGAAAAGTGGCTAAAGTTAGTGCCAACTGAAGAATCAGACGTGAAATATTGCGAAAAATGCCAAAAAAATGTTTATTTTTGCAAAGACAAAAAGCAGCTACGTAAACGAATTAGAGAAGGGGCGATTTGCATAGCCTTTATTAAGCCTGAGAAAAAATTGCTAGACAGCGTCGTCATGGGTAAATTTCCAGAAAAGCCTAAGAAAAAATCAAAAACCTTATTAGATTCATTATTTATGATGGGCAAATTTCCTAGAGATAAAGAATAAAGGCTTAAATTTCAGGCGACTATCTCACATCGTGAAATGCGAATATGCTAAGGTATTTACATGACTAAAAAAACTTTATCAAGTACAGCAAACTACCAAGCACAACAAACACTTGAGGAAATAGCTGACATGATGGATGTCACCCGTGAGCGAATAAGACAAATAGAAGCTAAAGCTCTCAGGAAGATGCGCCAAAGGCTAATTAGTAGAGGCATCTCAAGCGAGATACTGAAAGATTAATTGATGACACAACAATTCCTAAACTGCCCCATGGCATATAAATGCCAAAAAGATTGGTTTGAACTGACATTCACCAATAAACCAGGCATTAAACACTGCAATACATGCAATCAAGAAGTGTTTTTATGTCTTGAAGAAGCTGAACTCAATGAACGGATTATCGAAGGTGTATGCGTGGCCTATTTTATCGAACCCGATCGTTCGATACGCTTCAAGTTAGCTAGAGAAAAAACAAACGCAAACATGAGAGATCCTGACTTCAAACCACAAATGATGATGGGACTACCAAGTAAAAAAAAGGCATCGAACACTGTAGATTTAGAAACTTTTAACCCTAAGAAAGAAGACTAGATGTCTAGAGGATTAACAACATCAACTGGTAATAAACTGCTTAAACGAAATGTAGTATCTAGAAGGAAAGCCTCAAACACTCAAATTAATGGCATTTACCAAAAAGTTGAGAAATTAATTCTTTCCATCAACCCCTCATTTGCGCAAAGCACAATAAAAAAATTTGTTGAAACATATCAAGATGCATTCTTAAAAAATTTTTCGTCCAACTCGAATGAATCGAGCATAAAAAATAAAATTTATGACATAGGTCGATTATGGTTGGGGTGTTATGGGCTTGAAATTCCTAGGCGTTGGGAAAGTAAAAAAATACCTCTAGTACAGAAGGCTCCCCAAAAAACAACTCAAAAACAGAAATCAAAATCAAACACTAAGCCATTAAATAAAAAACAAATAAAAGCCCTACATAAGGAAGTCGATAGGTCGCTTCTCGAAATTAGAGGTCCCGAAAAAAAACATAAAGCACCATGGGTCAAAATCGTTCAGGGTGGAGCACCTGGTCTCAAAAAGTAATCTTAACAACTGACAAAATGGTTACTATTTTAAATTTTTCCAATACTAATTTTCAGAGACTCGAAGAAATTGGCAGACTCTTAAAGATTATTACAGGTAATAAAGCACGTGGAAGAAAAGTGGGAGATAAACTAAATCTTAACGACATAAAACAACTCGGCCAAGCAATTCAAGAAAGTCTCGGGGAATTCATAGAGAAAATATAAACTTAACAATGCTACCAAATAATCAGGTTACGATTTTGAAATGCCATATTTATTAACCAAAACCAAAGTAATGTCTGGACTTCAATGCCATAAAAAATTGTGGTTTGATATCCACTCTCCAATCAAAAAAGACTCACATTTATTTCACATCGGCAACAGATTTGGTGAATATGCAAGAACACACTATGGCAAGGGAGAAAATCTAGCCGATGTACTAAATCCTGAAGCTGCCGCAACCAAAACAAGTGAGCTAATACTCAACCCAAACGTATACTCAATTTACGAAGCAGCATTTATCCAGGCGAATATATTAGTTAGACCCGACATTCTCTTGAAAAAAAATAACTTTTGGGAGATGGTAGAAATAAAAGCATCGACCTCGCTGAAGAGTGAACACATTAGAGATGCAACAATCCAAGCCTATGTATTAAAATCTTGCGGCTTAACTCTTAAAAAAATAAAAATTGGGCATATAAATTCGTCCTTTATATACAAGGGTGACGATAAATATAATGACTTGCTGGTCGAGGTTGATATTACAGAAAAAGTCTTTGAAGAAATATGCAATGTAGAGAAATGGATCAACGATATCTTATATCTCACCGATATTAATTCACCCGCCCCCTCATCGACTGTTGGCAATCAATGCACCACCCCATACCCATGTAACTACATTGAACGATGTGATAATGCAACCATTAAAAAATCAGAAATTCCCATATCAATAATTCCCAATATAGGTAAAAAGTTAGCCGCTCATTGGGAAGAAAAAAATGTTCAAGATCTGAGAGATTTGCCCCCAGAAACACTAAAAAATCCTATTCATAAAACAATTCAACAATGTCACATCAACAATACAACATGGATTAACCCAGAAATAGTTAAAAAAATTAGGTCCTTAAGCTGGCCAAGATATTTCATGGACTTCGAAACAGTTCAACAGGGTGTTCCTATTTTGAAAGATACAAAGCCTTATCAAGCTGTACCTTTTCAATGGTCTCTGCATATTCAGAAGTCATTAGAAGATAAAGTTAACTTAAATGATGGGATTGGATTTCTTGAGTTTGGAAACCAAAAATCAATCTATGATTTTCTAAAAACACTACTTGAAGCGCTTGGAAACGAAGGTCCAATATTTGTTCATAATGCTTCATTTGAAATAACAATACTAAAATCATTGATAGATAGAGATGAATGTAGGGAATTTAATAACAAAATTTACTCAACAATCTCAAGAATTGTGGATACACTAAAATTAGTGAGAGAAGGTTTTTACTCCCCCGCAATGCAAGGCTCCTACTCTTTAAAAGATATAGTAAAAGCCATTCCAACCAACGTTGACTACACCAGTGAACAAGCCCTAAGTGGGGGTAGTGAAGCCCAAATAGCTTGGTTTATATGTACCGACTCAAATATTGAAGAAAATGAAAAAAATAGATGGGCCGCCCGACTAAAACAGTATTGCGCCCAAGATACATATGCAATGTATGACTTAATTAATTACCTAACCAAAGCTCTTAACTAGCCTAGTGATCTTTTGATACAAAGATTCAGCCAATTCTATTCTTTCTTTTGAATAGTGCAAAGCTCTATGGCAGTTTGGGCAAACAGCAATAGCATTTTCCGGAGTATCGGGGCCTAAATCTGCCAATTTTTTGACGTGGTGAACTTCTAAATAAGGGATGCCTGAAGATGTTGCAAATGGAGCCTTACCGCCACAACACTCACAAACTCCATTTGCATTGATAAGAACCCATGCCTTTACAACGGGATCACGAACAATAGATGTCGATTCGATTTTTTTTGATGCGGGGCTAGCATTCCCAACGGGTTTTTGCATAACCCCCTTTTTAATTCTATCTAATACCTCTAACTCGAATTCCACTTCAGAGGCATTGGTTACCCCATCAAATTCCTTAAGGTATTTAACAATGATTGGGGTATTTGTAGGACCGACATTCGAAAGTGGTTTTAGCCCCTTTATCCAATCTTTCCCTAGCAGGTCTAATATCGCAGATATATTGCTCATACGTCTTTCATAGGATTTCTCGCTCCGACCCCATTTTTGCGAAAGATTTTTATAGACAAGGCTTTTGACTACTTTTTTCCCGGAGTTAATATCATTTTGCATACCTTTATAGGCCAATACTGAGTCTTTTAACTCCTCTTCAGACCACAGCTCTTTATTCTTTTCCATATCACTCCCTAAAATAAGAGTTGTATTCAATGTATAGCTTGTAGAGCGATTTGCACTGCCTTTCAGATAAGGGTTGGCGCTTATAAATGGCCTGCTTAATCAGTGTTGCTTGCTCGTCATTAAGCTGATTATTTTCAAGAAAGAAGTCTCTTATGCTTTCCCATTCTTTAGGCTGGATTGATTTAACCCTATCTACCATTTCCCTACCAATGAGAATTTTCTGCTCTACTTTATTAATTATCTCCTGGGTTTCTAAGTCTTTTTTATCAATAAATAAATCTAGATACAGAGAAATATCGAACTTATCTGAATCGGCTTTAACGGTCTTCCAGAAAACGTCTTTTTTTGCGTAAGAAGATAAATCTCCGTGAGGTCTATTTGGATCATGAAGCAACTCATTCACCCTCTCCGCAACAAGAATCATCAGATCGTTTAGTTTTTGGCTTGTATCCTGTCTTTTCCAAATATCTTCAAAGTTAAATTCTTTATTTAACTTTTGTATTGAGTTCTCTAGGTACGCAATTGTATAAGGGACAAGCTTATCTCTATGCCCCCTGTACCAGGTGTCTTTTTGATCAGCGATTAGTTTCTCTATATTTTTAAATATGATTGCCTTGGCTATGGATGCCTTAAAGAATCCTTGGTTAATGGATTCAACAGACTCATCCCATTTATCGGCAATGTAATCAGCAAACTTTGAGAAGTTAAATTCAGCGCCTTTACTTACAACTTGGGGCAACAAATTAAATGAGTTTAAATATTTTGCTAAATTTGTCTTTGTAATAAGCTGACTTCTTGGATTTGCAGCTACAAACTTCAAACGATCGGGCTTAGTTCCAAGAGAGGCTTGAGCGTTGGTATATTGTCCTCGTGCTCTCTCGTAAAACCAGTATGTGCCAGAGATAGCACCCGCCTTTTGTGGCGCAAGGGTATTTCTTGAAAACTCTTCAAATTTCACATGAAACGGATGATTTGAAAATAAATCTGCTTCAGTCACTTTATTTTGTGAGTTTGCGTATCTTGAAATAAATGGGACCAATTCGCCAGCATCAGTTGCATTAATAATAGACAACTTCATTGGTACGTAAATTTGGCTAATGTCAAACTTATCTTTAGTGGCAGCGAAAAATAAAGAGGCTGTCGTTTGCCCACCATTTACAATCTGGAAATTTTCCAGGGAGGTGATATATTCTCCATCCGCCCTTTGTTCGCTCTCTATTGATTCCGCAGTTGCAGTTATTCCGTTATTAAATGCAAAGAATTTTTTAGGTGAGGTTTTAATTGTCTCTCTTATGCCTTTATTTACCTTTACCTTAGCCGTCAAAAAGCTTCTAACGTTCTGTTCCAGCAGCCTAGAGCCCCACTGGGAGTAAAGATCAACCAGAGTGGTTGCAGGAATAGCCGCCATCATTGAGATAATTTCACTACTATCACCTTCAGTAGAAGCTAACAAAGCTTTAATCGGTCTATCACTCAAATCTATTACTAAAGGCGCACGCTCCCTTCCAGAGAGCTCAAGCTGGAAAAATCTATTTAGATCCCAGACAACCAATTCCGCTCGGACGCCTTCGATTTCAATCTTTTTCTGCAAATTAAGACGATTACTTATTGGCTTATTTGTAATTACATATAACCGTAAGTTTTTCTTGCTTTGCTGCCAAGCCTCCTTGAGCTCAATAGCTACGTCAAAGGGGCCGCTACCAGGCTCAAAAAATGTATAAATATCCTTTTTCAAGGCAAATTCAACGTACTTATTTAATTTCTTAACAAGGCCGTCTAATTCTGATTGAATGAGCACTCCAGGCTCAGGATTTTTTTCAAATAATGAGATAAATAATGAGATCGCTCCAGTTGAAATTTCAGAATTATTGTCAATTGATATTGCATCAATGCGCCAGCTACCAGTGGCATCACGTCCATCCTCTAGCAATTCAAAATCATCAAATTCGCCATAATCAACAAGCTTTTCAAGTGCATACTGAAGAAACTCGTTTTCTAATATACCGCCACTAGTATCCGCAGTTAAGTGAATCTCCGATAGGAGGCTTTCGTAATACTCTTCTACTGTAATCATTTTGATAACCTGGATATTGTGAGAGCTTGGGTTGTTGCAAATTCGGATAAAGACGTTAAGGCGATGTCATAACTACAGTTAAATATCTCACTTGAAATAATGGTTTTAATAATTCTTGGGAATCCTGGAAGGACCTCAAAATAACGTGGCTCACCAACATTAAAATATATTGAATTAACTTCTTCGTTGATTGCCAAACCAAGCATCGCAAGTTTTCTTCTAAAAATATCAACTTGATTATTCGGGAGCATACCCTCGATTGAATTGACAATTGATTGAAGGTTTATTGGATCTGAAGAATTATCTGTGGCAGCGGTAATTGGGAAAACGGCCAAAGTCAGATCTCCCTCAAAGTCCAATTGCTCCAAAGAAGATATTCTGACGCTACTCAAGTCATTTGAGCTTGCTTTAATCTCTACAGCATTAGCCGCAGTCATGCTAATAAAGTCCTGAGATTTTCCGTTTGGGCCGACCCAGATATCCAAATTACGATTTTCTTGGCTCTCGAGCCAAACTTTTAAAAATGATAGTTCCGCTGCAAGCCCGTAAACTTCTTGGCGTGTAACGCCCCTCAAACCTTTAAACAATTCCGTCCACAAAATCAATCTAGACTTAAGTAATGCAACGGCTTCCAGTAGTGAAGTCGCACTCACAGATGAGCTGACTAAATCCTTACATAAGACTTCAAACACTTCAGCGAACTCTATGTCCTGGCACGTAACAGTTAAAACATTGCCAATACCCTCAACCGGCAAAATCGAAATTGCAAAATATTTACTAGGCTTGAAATCAGTATTAATTTCTGATTTTTTCATTTCAAGCGAGATGCCTATTTTGCTTTCAGAATCTTTGAACCAACTCCAGTTTCCGAAGGGCATGCTCTTTATAAGCCTAAATGAGTACTTTCCATCTTGGGGTTTGGCAATGTTTTCCCAAATTGATGTCATTCTTCAACCTCCGACTCGTCACTCTGCTCCCTCTTAAGCTTTTCTAAATAATCCTTTGTTGCGACAAATGAGAAGGCTTCAACTGTTTTATCCACATCTGGGAAGTAAATTTTGAGAGAGACAAACTCTTTTCCTGGTGCTTTACTAAGGTGCTCGGGAGTCGGCGTATCCGCTGGATCGCTTTTCTTATGGCGATATTCTCCAGCACGCAAAACCTGGACTAGTAGAGTTGGTATGTTTTTATTTGTGACCAGGGATGCAGCTCCGCCAGGAGTGACCGTTCTATTTGCCGTGAGATGGATACATGATTTATCACGATCAGCTGAATGTAGATAAGGCGCAGTAAAGATACTGCGGGGCTGCAGATTTATATCGACTCCAAGAGCCTTACTCAATCTTTCGGAAACTCCAACTTTATTTTTTGGGCGGCTATAGTAAATAACATCCCAACTTTTAAGCCTAGTGAATTGCAACTCTTCAATATATTGCTTAAAAAATGACTCACCAATTCTTAAGCTATTGCTCGGATGAAAATGAAACTGCTTTATCAATTCGACAATATAAGTAGAATCAACAGACTCAAATACTGTTTGAGCAGCGCCTATCTCTTCCTTTTCACCGTCAATAACAAAACGCTTGATTGGCGTATATTTACTAACTAATTTTTTAGTAAAGCTTTCAACGGCTAGCTCATTCTTTTGCTCAATATCTTCGTCAACAAAAAAGCAATGGACTTCTGGCTTGGTCCCTGAAAAGTCGACCTTCATCTCTATAACCTCACCGGTTTGCATCTTATTCTTTGCCGTGGGCAATAAACCGGGGTATGTCGATACCTTCATGCCAAACTGGCTTGGCGTCATTTTTAAGCGGTTCATTTGAATGATGTCATTTCTTAAATCATCTGATGCACGAGTTGCCCTATCGAATGCCTCAGCAAAATCAGGCTCCACCCAAAGGCGCACAAGATCCCTATATCCGTCTCTGTAACCAAACCACCTTCCCATTTGCAATATAGTGTCAAAAGCCTTTGAATTTCTAAAGATGTAACTGATAGTTAATCCGGCCAATGTAATACCCCTGGATAGAGTAAAACCGCCAATTGCAATAATCTTGCTAGGTGCGTCTTGCTTCCAATTAAGCCGATCAATTGATTTGGTGTTTACAGATAAAACAACTGGTTTCTCGATACTCTTAAGTTTTTCATAGAGCTGATCCCATGAAATTGGGTTATCACCAGTAATAAATGGGGCGAAGTTATCCTCATAGACTTTCTTTAATTCTATGAATGATGTATTCAATCTATCGGGTGATTGATTTGACCCAATCCCCTCATAAATTGAATCGACAATATCTTTTATAGCTGGCTTAAGATCATTTTGGGATGCCGTTTTAATGGCCACATTAATTAACATGCTATCAAAACGTCCATCCCCTGTTTTGGATAGCAGACCCCTTTCTCTTCTATGATCCTTGATTGCACTAGAGACAAAGAACTGCTGTAAAGCCTTTTTTAATGATGGTGGGACCCCAACTAATGGCTCATTTTTAGGAAAATAGCTATTTGCGTCGTCAATCAAGCAAAGGGCGTAATCACTTGAATCTTCATCAATAAAATAAAACTTTCCCCCACAGTAGTTGCTAGGAGGATTAATTGAAACAATAAAGTCCTTAGGGAAAAGCTCTATGAGATCTGAGGAGTCATAAGAATCATCAGGCGAAATAAAAATGTTTGCAAAAGGGGTTGCCGTATACCCAACATATGAAACCTTATCGCACCGATCGATGATCTGCCGAATTAAATGATTAATTTTCTTGGGTGACGCCCCTTCTTTTCCAGCATTTACCGAGGCGTTATCCGCCTCATCATCAATTATTAATACTGGCTGGGAAACCTTCTTTGAATCATGCTTGTTTTGGTTATCAAGCCAATTTATGATTTCCTGCAAGGGGCTTGCGTTCTTTTTTGCAACTATCAAAATCGGTTGCTTAACACTATCTATCGAGAAGCCTCTATGATTTTTGAAATCAGAGTCGACATCTGTTCTGCAAATTAACCTTAACCCTTGACCATGATTTCCAACCCCCACAAACTTCGCATAATGTGGAACCTGATTCCCAACCGTGGAGATCTCTCCAACAAAATCGTAATCAAGCCTTTCTTGGGTCTGACTTCTTAATGACTCAGTTACGCCAGAAAGTACAATTATTACTTTATAGCCGGCATCGCATGCCTTATTAATTACAGCAGAGTAATTCATGGTCTTTCCAGCTTGAACATCGCCAAAAACCATACCCCTTCGCTTGAAGGCGTCGAGCTGGTTAGGGTCTCCAAGCCTGCCGACTATTTCATCTGTATCTTCGTCTAACTGCTTAATTACGGGTGTAGGTAATTTCTTTTCAGGTGAGTTAATGTATTTATAAAACCTATCCCAAAAGCCGCCCTTCTTTAAGAGCTCCCTGGAATACCATTTTTTATGTTCGCACTCTTCGTCAATGGAAACCGCAGTCTTACCACCAATGACGTCTATCTCCATTCTTACCATCAATAAGGCCTCATTCAGGACCTCTTCAGTAAGATTAATTTGAAGCGGGGTTGCGTGCATCTTAATTATCTTGGTTAGGTCTTCAACCTCGATTCCCGACAAATTTCCCCTTGCATGAACTTCAGCCACAACATTTAATTTCAATAGTTGCAGCTTAGCCATATCAATGGCCGCTTGAATTTGTGATGTACTCATACTTTAAATTTGTGTTTATTTTTATTCAAAATTTCTTCCAGAATTCCTACATCAGTATTAAAGAGTCCGCAACCAAGAATTGTGTCCTGAAAATTTTTAAAGGTTGACCCCGATGTAGCAACAACATCTGCCAGTTCAGTAATTTTTATATCGAGCTCACTACCTACACTTTTAAATGATGTCTCATTTACTACAACATCATTAGCAATTAAATCTGCAGGGAATGTGCTTTCAATAAAAAACAAAAGGTCTTCTGCAATTACTTCATTAGTATCAAATTTTTCTAAAAAACCATCAATAATTGGGTGGTTTCTATCAATTTGATAGGTTATTGACTTCTTATCTTTGTCATAAACTCTTTCCCAAATGGAATTTGGGTTTGTTTTTCTCATTCGAACTCTTTTAACAAATACATCGCCTGACATGCTAGAAATTCCTCTGATTAAATCCCTAATTCTTGACCGTATTGCCAAAGGAAGAATAGCGGTAGATTTTTTGACGTCTAGTTGCCAAAGCTGGTCAGCATCACTTCCAAAGGAGACCTCAACTCTTGCCAATTTATTTGACTCAGACTTTCGAATTACGCCCTGCCAACCACCGCTTGATATCAATCTATCCAGCCTATATAAATAAAGGCCTTGACCTGCAGTATGGTCTGCATTGATTGATATTTGATTTTCCCGTGATGCGCCCCCCATTCTAGAAATGTGTGGCAACAAGTAACCCTTGATTAAAATTTTTGTTCCATTAACAACAAACTCTTCTTCAAAAAGAATCTGTGAGTGAGCAGCATCGTTACCACCGCCCAAGCAAAAGGGATCAAGTCCAATTAACTTTTCCGAATTTATCTTTAAAACGAACTTCTTTTTGTCTAGGTATTTGTGAAAAATTAGGGAAAATTTCTTTTTTAACTGCTCAATACTTTGATTAATAAACTGGCTAAGGTCTTTGTCGCTTTGTAATCCCTGGGTAATTCGATCACAATCTCTCCATATAACAACAGTCCCATTAAGAAAACTTTTTATACCCTTACACTCCAATTCATTCAGGCATTGTTCATCTGATAGGAGTCTCGCCTCCCATTGATTTGTCTCGATTACATGATTTAAATCCCACTCAATACCATAGAACCTTGCATCTTCTTTTCTCTTAGAAATCACCAATAATTTTTTGGCCTGAGAAAATGACGCTGTCTTGAGACCAAGTCCAAAGCGCCCAAGATCTCCAGCCGTTCTGTTGGCTCGCGGTCCTTTCCCACCCAACGACATTGCGGTTTTCAGACCATCCTCAGACATCCCGTCCCCGTCATCCAAAATAACAACGGAGAGACTGCCATTTTCGGGAGGCGTGATATTTACCTCAATATTTTTTGCATGAGCACTTATAGAGTTATCCACAATATCAGCAATTGCAGAGTCAAAAGAATAGCCAATACTCCTTATAGACTCAATAAGTGAGCTTGCCGGGGGAGATAGGTTTATTAGAGCCAATATAGCCTCAACTAAAAACTACATTAGGGTCGATTGAACGATACTCATCACCAAGCAGCGATTTAAAAACCGCCTCAAAAATTACTGCAGCACCTTTAGGAGGGACTGCCATACCAATCTGCCTTCTCACGCTTTCCTTTCCACCCAAAAACTTATAACGATCAGGAAATGTTTGTAGTCGAGCCCTCTCTCTATTAGTTAGCGCTCTATTCTCTCTCCAGTGATAGACATGAGTCCCCCCACCTCCAGAACCTGTAATTGTGTAAGATGGCTTATCTGGATGAAGTCTCTTATAGATTTGGCTTAATTTAGCCCCCTTAACGTTTAATTTCAGATTGGGGGGCAAGTTGGCATTCCAGGCATTCTCACCCGGCTTGATATGGCTTAATCTTTTTATAACTTTCTCAGATTGACTTGTTCTTTCATGGTTATAGGCACTATCAGATATCGGCTCATTTTCAAGAGCTTGCATTACTGTCACATACCTATCTACATGAGTCGGCTTAGGTGGACGAAAGTCTATATTCATCTCTTTCTTAAAACCTACAATAATCAAACGATGCCGGGATTGAGGGACTCCATATTCCTCAAACTTATATAAATGAGGGGTAATGTTATAGCCTGCAGCCTCAAGTTCTTTCAATATCATCTCAATTGCACTGCCACTATTAGAACTTAATATGCCACCAACATTTTCAGCAACAAAAAAATCTGGGTTAAAGGTTTCTAAAGCCTTAACCCCATACTTATATAAAGGCCCGAAATCCCCCGACATCCCTTTTTTTTGCCCTACCAGACTGAAGTCGTTACAAGGAAACCCAAAAGCTAAACCATCAATACTCTTGGAAACCCTTTTTAAGTTGTCAAACTGAAGCTTTCGAATATCTTCACAAAAAACAGAATCACAATTTGCGCCAGAAATATTTTTTATATACGTCTCACAAGCATCAGGATCATTATCAACCGCCCATGCATGCGATAACTCAATTCCCTTAACTCGTGAAGCGGCAAGATGCGCCCCTTTGGCAATACCGCCTGGACCACAAAATAGTTCACCTAGTTTAATTTTTCTCATCTTCTAATTCTACTTCTTAAATCCATAAGAAATTAAGTTTTCATATCTAAAAATTGGATAACTTACTATTATTTAACCCATTAGAAAAACAGGCTCAAAATATAGGAAATGAGGCATTTGTTTGGCACCCTATTTCTTACCGGGTTGAGGGGTTATTTACATTGTTAATATAGTCTTGAATAAATTGTCTACGCCTTGAAGGAGCCCTATCCTCAGCCATCCTTTCACGCAAATAAAATTCGTGATTCAAGATTTCTAATGGAACCTTGTTCCGATAAGTTGGAAATCCAATTAACCTAGACGCGTCAATTGTGGCTTGAGTAATCCAGAATGGGTTAACCCTACTGCATTTAGGATTAACAATATAACTCTGAAAAGTTACTAAAAATGAAATAAACAATGTGCCTAACATAAGCATCTTTTTAAATTATTGATGGCTCATCTAGTGAGCCTGTGCTTAAATAAACTTTGTCCTAATCTTCTAATACCCCATGAACCAACTAGAACGACTACAACGAATTAATCATATTCTTCAAGAAAGAGGTCTTGTTCCGCTTGAAGACTTCTTGTCAGAATTAGAAATTAGTCTGCCCACCTTCAAAAGAGACCTGGTTGAACTTAGAAATACTTTTAATGCCCCGATCATCTATGACCGATTCAGTAAAGGCTATAAGTTTGATAAGCCCAATGCAGGCAAGAAATTTGAACTCCCCGGCATTTGGTTTAATGAGTCTGAAGCGACTGCTCTAGTAATGATGCATCACCTTCTAGCAAATTTAGACCAAGGAGGTCTTTTAGGCCCCCACCTTGCACCGCTAATGTCCAGAATTGACTCAATTCTTAGCAACGGGGACGTGTCAAGCAAGGAACTTAGAAAACGAATTAAGGTAATTCCAGTTGGTGCAAGAAAGACATCTCTGAAAAACTTCTCTGAAATTGGTTCTGCACTCTTAAAACGAGAAAGAATTGGTATCACTTACTACGCAAAAACAAATGACACGACAACAGAACGTTTTGTATCACCCCAAAGGTTGGTTTACTACAAAAATACTTGGTATCTAGATTCATATTGCCATTTAAGAAATGAACTTCGTAGCTTCTCAGTCGATAGCATTCAGAAGACTCAAAAAACAGATCTCCAAGCAATTGATGTTACAGAAAAGGAACTAGATGAAAACTTTACAGAGAGTTATGGCATCTTTTCTGGAAAGGCCACTCAAAAAGCAAAACTTAAGTTCACTCCAGAAGCTGCAAGATGGGTATCTACTGAAGAATGGCATCCAAAGCAAATAGGCAGCTTTGATAAGGATGGGACCTACACCCTAGAGTTCGAATACAACCAGGATCCAGAGTTAGTAATGGATATATTGAAGTACGGCTCAGGCGTAGAGGTCATTTCACCAACTAGCTTGAGAACAAAAGTATCAGCAGAGTTGAAAAAAACTATTGAAACCTACTTACATGATAAGAAAAAATAATGGCCATAATTACTTACAAATCAATATCTGTGTACACAATTATCCCACGTAAAAATATTGAATTAGCAAATAAAAAAGCTGGGAAAGGCTCTCTAATTGAAAAAAAACTTTGGGTTACTGCTAACTCGGATTTTAAATCACTAGAAACAAATCATCAAATGACGCTCCTCCTAGCTGATGCAAGCAGCATACGAGGAGTTGAATGGATCGCCCAAATTGACGATATCAAATTAGATAAAGAAAACGGAACTACTAAAGTAATTTTTTCAAAACTAATAAAACTGCCTTCGGTATTTCCACTTAATAAAATTAAACTTAGAAATGGGCAATACCTTAGTAAAAATCATATTCGCCCTTATGCATTATCTATAACCCCAAAACCATTGCTAGAGCTTATGGAATCCAATAGCCAAGAAATTGGTAATTTAAAAGTAAACCCTAGATTAAAAAATCTTCAAAATGAACCCTCTCGGGAAATTATTCTTGACGTCGATAACGAAGCAATTAGCATTGAAGGTGACAAAAAATTAGTACAACATTTTCGAAGAGAGCGAAATTCAGCAATTATCAAGAAGAAAAAAGAACAGGTATTAAAGCTGAAGGGAAAAATAACTTGCGAGATATGTAATTTCGACTTTGGAAAAGTGTACGGAAAAATCGGTGATAATTTCTGTGAAGTACATCACCTTACTCCATTGGCTCAAATCACTGAATCAGTAAAAACAAAACTTTCTGACTTAATCCCAATTTGTTCAAATTGTCACAGAATGATTCATAAACTTCCCACTGAATCAGCCTACCTCACACTCAAAAAGTTGTTTAAGAAATAGACTTATCTATGAAAGCTCATAAGAACGAGCCATAAGCTCGTCAAATATTTTTTCCAACTTAACATTAGTGCCACGTAGACCTTGAACGACAGCTTCAGCCCATTTGAAGTATTCCTGACGTCGCGCAATGGACCAGTCGCTTGGCGGTGAGCTCAGTATGTCTCGCAAATTACATATCTTGTCTGCCAACTTAACTAGTTTTGCATCCATAGAAACATGAGGTGCATGCTCAATTTGCTTAAGCTTTCTTTCAGCTTTAGAGAGACTTTTATCATCAGTTACTTCTAAAACAATTTCCGCAACAGAACTCCCAAATTCATCTCTTAACTCAGATTCACTTGTTTCTGTATCCTCAATCGTGTCATGCAATATTGCTGCCATTAATACATCTTCATTTGCAATTCCACCCTCGTTTGCTAGTACGTTAGCTAACGATATGGGATGATTGATATAGGGGGAGGCACTAGCATCTTTGCGACGCTGATTTTTATGCTTCTCAGCTGCGAATGCTACAGCTTTAATAAATTTGTTACTCAAAATGAACTCCTTAGTAATATCAATATTACTTTAGTAAAAGTATTTTTTACTAAATATTAGTATCGCTAGACGTAACGCCAACACTCCAGTCAAATGCTGACTCTATAAATATAGAAGCCTCATCTGACAAATAGTTGGCACTAGGCATAATCCCAACCCTACCTAAATCTAATCTATCCGCATCCCAACAGGTTTGAATAGTTGCGTCTTCAGAAACATCGCCCCCAGAATGATGTTTCATCGCATAACAAAGCTTATCTAATTGAGCTGGCGTTAAGCTGTAATAATCACCATGAATTCCGTGCGCAAATTCTGCGGCCCGTTCTCCATGCTGCATGTCACGACCATCACTCCAGCGACAGCTATCATGCAAAAACCCAAATAACTCGACAACCATTAAATCTGCCTTGCGGAGCTCTCCTATTGTTCTGCCATGATGCAAAACTCTAGCCCAATGATTAGCCCCATGAATTCCATGCCAATCCAACTTGAATTCAGACTTTATAACGTCAATTAAGCCACTTCTGTCATAGTCTGGACTCATAACTTACCCTCCCTTATCAAATCAAATAGATTTTCAGGGCCTGGCGGGTT
>Ga0213920_1001155_pt1 | contig 15659 bp, 10 predicted proteins | sample McNCre1117MG_FD_161054 | JGI IMG/M metagenome (GOLD analysis project Ga0213920, IMG submission 161054) | Freshwater microbial communities from McNutts Creek, Athens, Georgia, United States - 11-17 MG | ecosystem: Environmental > Aquatic > Freshwater > Creek | place: USA: Georgia | collected...
TTTCAAGTGCCGCATACTGATGGTTCCTACATATACATTGACCAAAGCCGCCGTACCAATCGTGGATAAATAAAATCCATCTGTCACTTGGCCTGGTTTCAACAACGAATAAAAAGAAACACCCAGTCCCACACTCGAAATCCAAGTCATTAATTTTCGTTGTTGTTTGAATTTATTAAACTCAAAACTTACCTCGGGGTCTTTGGACTCCAACAGAGGAATCTGCAAAGCCAAGGGATTTTCAATGACCTGTCGCTTGTAGACAAACTTATTGCTAAAGCCCTGTTGGATTTGTTCAATCGGGAAAAGGCGCTCCGATGTACTTTCTTGCCCCCATAATTGATGGGTGATGCAAGCGAATAAAAGGAGTAATAGCCTGATTTTCACGAATCAAACGGGGTTTTATAGCCTGCAAAATTAGGGCTTAAATTCTGAATCAAAAGGATTTTTTTGATAAAATCCATCAAAATAGTGGATGGCAATCGGGGAAATGCATAAATCAAGCGGAACGTCATGTTCATCCACCTCTTGAATTTGAGTGAACGGCTCATCCAAACACAAACCAATCTTCAACACATCCGGCCTGCACAACGGCAAAAAACGATCATAATATCCCTTGCCATAGCCTACCCGATTTCCTTTTTCATCAAAGGCTAATAAAGGAATAATTACCCAATCAATGTCTTGCGGTGAAATTTCCTGATGCTTTTTGGGGTCAGGCTCCGCTATGCCCAAGGGAGATTCGATTAACGGAATATGAGGGTCATGTAAATAAGCGGCTAATTGATGTTCCTCTTTCTTGACCAAAGGCAAAGCCATTTGATGCCCCAAATTTACCAATGTTTCATTGATACGCTCCGTCGAAACCTCCCGGTTCTTGGCGATGGATTGAAAACTCATGATCGTTCGCGGCTTGTTGAAGAGCGTCACAAAATCCATGAACTCCATTTGAAGGGATTCATTGAGTAGGTTGAACAAGCGCTCCGACCAGTTTTTTCGGCGGGCCAAGGCGAGCGGACGGATGCGGGATTTGTTCATGACTTTGACCTAAGTATTTCGGTATTTTTTCTTATTTTTGCTTCAATTTTGCCGATTATTTCATAAAAAACAACAAGACTGTGGCCTTTAAGGAATACAAAAATTTAGATTATGCTGCTGTAGCGGACGAGGTACTAAATTTCTGGAGAGAGAATCAAATTTTCGAACAATCGATTTCATCTCGCGAGGGGAATCCGACTTTTACTTTTTTTGAAGGTCCTCCTTCAGCGAACGGTACGCCGGGTATTCACCACGTGATGGCACGTACGATTAAGGATATTTTCTGTCGCTACCAGACCTTAAAGGGCAAACAAGTGAAGCGAAAAGGTGGTTGGGATACCCACGGCCTTCCTGTGGAATTGCAAGTTGAGAAGGAATTAGGCATCACCAAAGAAGACATTGGCAAATCGATTTCGGTCGAGGAATACAATCAAAAATGCCGCGAAACGGTCATGAAATTCACGGACCAGTGGAATGATTTGACTGAAAAAATGGGTTACTGGGTGGATTTAGCGAATCCTTACGTGACTTATCAAACTCCTTACATTGAGAGTGTTTGGAATCTATTAAAGCGCCTCTACGACAAAGGACTTTTATACAAAGGATATACGATTCAACCTTATTCTCCTGCGGCAGGTACAGGTTTGTCATCGCACGAATTAAACCAACCGGGTTGTTACCGCGATGTGAAAGACACTTCGTTGACCGCCCAATTCGAGGCAAAAAATACAGCGAAATCTGCCTTTTTGTTCGAAAAATCAGGCGGAGCTCCTGTGTATTTATTGGCCTGGACGACGACTCCTTGGACATTACCATCTAACTCTGCGTTAACCGCCGGGAAGAACATTGCTTATGTCTTGGTGAAGACCTTTAATCCTTACACCTATTTACCCGTTCACGTGGTTTTAGCGAAGGATTTGGTGAAGAATTATTTCCAAGCAGCCGCAGAAAATGGGGACTTTGATGCCTATGTGGCGGCGGAGAAAAAGCCTAGTGCTATTCCGTATGTGATTGTTGATACGTTCAAAGGCTCCGATATCGAAGGTGTAGAATATGCCCAATTGATGCCTTATGTACAGCCGGCAAGTCCAGCATTCCGAGTGATCTTGGGAGACTTCGTGACGACGGAAGATGGTACAGGAATCGTGCATACGGCGCCTACTTTTGGTGCGGATGACTTTCGGGTAGCCCAACAAAATAACATTCCAGCCATCTTTGTTCAAGATTCAAATGGAAAGGATGTGCCTTTGGTGAACCGACAAGGTTGTTTCGTTCAAGAGGTAACGGATTATGCATTAGAGCCCGTAAAAGAGGCTTATTTAAGTGAAGAGGAAAAAGAAGCGGCCAAAATCAAACAAGGCCGCGATAAATATTTATCTGTTGATGAGCGCATTGCAATTCAGTTAAAAACGGAAAACAAAGCATTTAACGTTCAGAAATTTGATCACCCGTATCCACATTGCTGGCGTACGGACAAACCGGTATTGTACTATCCATTGGATTCTTGGTTTATCAAGACCACAGCGGTGAAGGATAAATTGATCGAGTTGAATAATACGATCAACTGGAAACCGGAGTCGACGGGTACAGGTCGTTTCGGAAACTGGTTGGAAAACTTGGTTGACTGGAACTTGTCTCGTTCTCGTTATTGGGGAACGCCTTTGCCTATATGGCGTGCCGAAGATGGTTCGGAAGAATTGTGTTTTGGTTCAGTGGAGGACTTAGTGCAAGCATTAGAAAAGGCTATCCAATCAGGAAAATTATCCGCTGAACAGCAAAAAGGCAATGAAGCATTTATTGCTGCTGCAAAAGCAGGGGAGGCAGATTTACATCGTCCCTATGTGGATAATATCTTTGTGTTAAGCCCTTCAGGTGTTATCATGGCACGTGAGGCAGATTTGATCGACGTGTGGTTCGATTCGGGTGCGATGCCTTTCGCACAATGGCATTATCCATTCGAGAATCAAGAAATTTTCAAACAGTCTTATCCGGCAGATTTCATCTCAGAAGGAGTGGACCAAACGCGTGGATGGTTCTTTACGCTCCATGCGATTTCGGCGATGGTGGAAGAATCGGTGGCATTTAAAAATGTGGTTTCGACTGGTTTAGTCTTGGATAAAAATGGCAATAAAATGTCCAAACGTTTGGGCAATGCGATTGATCCATTTGATACGCTTTCTAAATATGGAGCGGATCCTACGCGCTGGTACATGATTACCAATGCGCAACCTTGGGATAACTTGAAATTTGATTTAGCGGGAATTACCGAAGTGCGTAATAAGTTCTTTGGTACGCTAACAAATACCTATAATTTCTTTGCCATGTATGCGAATTTGGACGGATTTACGCCGGATTCGAAGGGTGTTAATATGGCCGATTTAACGGAATTAGACCGTTGGGTCCTGTCGAAATTAAGCAGTTTAATTGCTGAGGTTGACGAGGCTTATGCGACCTATGAGCCAACTAAAGCCGGCCGTGCGGTGCAGGATTTTGTATGTGATCATTTGTCCAACTGGTATGTTCGTTTGTCACGCCGACGTTTCTGGAATCCGGAGGATACGAACCAAGGGATTTCAGCAGATAAAGCTGCTGCATATCAGACTTTGCATACTTGTCTGACGACAGTGGCACAATTGATGTCACCGATCGCTCCTTTCTATGGAGATTGGTTGTACAAGAATTTAACGGGAGCTACCTCGGTACATTTAACGGATTTTGTAAAAGTAAATCCTTCTTGGCAAAATGCTGATTTAGAAGCATCCATGGACATGGCACAACGCATTTGTTCTTTGGTTCACTCGATCCGTAAGGTGCATAAATTGAAAGTACGCCAACCACTAGCACAGGTCTTAGTTCCTGTTCTACAAGAATCTGCCCGTGAGCAAATTCGTAAGGTAGAGGATTTGATTAAGTCGGAGGTGAATGTGAAGTTGGTGAATTACCTCGACGACGCATCCGGCGTATTAAGCAAGAAAGTAAAACCTAATTTCAAGGCCTTGGGTCCGAAATTCGGGAAAGACATGAAGGCGGTAGCAGAGGTTATCACTGGAATGAGTTCGGGTGATTTAGCGCAGATTGAAACTTCAGGTTCTGCGAATTTGCAAGGTTTCGAGATTGCTTTAGCTGACATCGAAATCGTAACAGAAGATATGCCAGGATACTTAACTGCTTCGGAAGGTGGTTTGACAATCGCCTTGGATAATACCTTGACGCCTGAATTGGTTCAAGAAGGGATGGCCCGGGAATTTGTGAATCGTATTCAAAATTTGCGGAAGGATTCAGGTTTTGATGTCGTAGATAAAATCGCGATTCATGTAGAAGAAGGTCCGGCAGCGTGGATGGAAAGCATTCAGGTTTTTGGAGCGTATATCCAACAAGAAGTTCAAGCTTTAAGTATTACGATTTCGCCGGCATTAGCGGGTGAAAAATCTGAGCTTGTGATGGATGATGCCACATTAATTGCCCAAATTCAGAAAATCAACTAGTAGCTAATGGTATTCAATTCCTTGCAGTTTTTGGTGTTTTTTGGAATTGTTACGTCCGCCTATTTTTTATTGGCGCATCGTTTCCGTTGGATTTTATTGCTCGCAGCATCTTGCTATTTTTACATGGCATTTGTTCCGATCTATTTGGTCATTTTATTGGTGACAATTATCATCGATTATTGGGCGGGGATTTATTTGGAAAAGTTTGAAGGGCGCGCTAAAAAACTATTTTTAGCATGTAGCTTGATTGCGAATGTAGGCGTGTTGGCAATATTCAAATACTATGGGTTTATTGCGAATAACGTTTATCATTTAGCCTATTTGTTTGGTAGGGAAGTTCACTTACCAAGCCTATCCATCTTATTGCCGATTGGTTTGTCCTTCCATACCTTCCAAGCGATGAGCTATACGATTGAGGTATATCGTGGCAACCAAAAAGCTGAGCGGAATTTTGGCATTTATAGCCTATACGTCATGTTCTATCCGCAATTAGTCGCTGGACCTATTGAACGACCTCAGAATTTATTACATCAATTTTACGAGCGTCATGTTTGGGATAGTGACCGAGTGAGAGCGGGTATAATGCAGATGATGGAAGGCTTGATTAAAAAAGTGGTCATTGCCGACCGATTAGCGATTCTTGTGGATTCGGTTTACGCTTCTGTTGGGACACACTCCCGCGGTCAACTTTTACTGGCTTCATTTTTTTATTCTTTTCAGATCTACTGCGATTTTTCGGGGTACTCTGATATAGCGATAGGAGCTGCTCGCGTAATGGGATTTAAGTTGATGGATAATTTTAATGCACCCTATACCGCTAAGTCTATCCCTGATTTTTGGCGTCGATGGCACATTTCGCTATCAACTTGGTTCAAAGACTATGTTTACTTTAGTTTAGGAGGGAATCGTGTTTCTGTGCCCAAATGGTATTTTAATATCATGCTTGTTTTTATCGTTTCAGGTTTGTGGCATGGTGCAAGTTGGAATTTTGTCATTTGGGGTTTCTTGCATGGTATTTTTCAATTAATTGGATTCACGCTTAATCGGTTTTTCCCTCAATTAGCAGCAAAGTATGCAACCGGATTAATTCGTGGGATTTTCTATCGGGTATTAACATTTAGTTTGGTTAGTCTAGCTTGGGTATTTTTTCGCTTAGTTCATTTCTCGGAAATTAAAGCGTATTTCAAGCAACTTATTTTTGACTTACCTTCAAACAGTTTGTTGGGTATGAATTCAAATGAGGTTTTGTTCAGTATTTTATTAGTTTTTGGGTTATATTATTGGGATTTTAAAGGCTTGGCTCTACGGAATATTCGCTCTCAATATTTTGTATTTCTACTCCCTTTTTTAGTCGCGATCATTTACTTTTTCGGTGTATTTAGTTTGAAACAGTTTATTTATTTTCAGTTTTGATGAAAAAATTACTCGCTGTTTTGGTGTTTGTTTTATGTGCCGGATTGCTAATGGTTAGCAGCTCCCAAAGCGGAATGTCGTGGTTAACACATGCTCGGTATCAACCGAATAGTTTGTTGGGCTCCGACAAGTATCTTTATGGCGATTTGTATGGAATATCTTATTTGTCAAATTTCAAGTACATAAAAGATGTGTCAGCTGTTCGTCCTGATGAGTTAATTTCAAAGCAAAAAGATATTTCATTGTATGTGATTGGGGACAGTTATTTCTACAGCTCTTTCGAAATTATTCCAGCTTATTTTGAGCGGGTAAATTCTATTCAGTTTTATAAATGGGACCATTCACCAGAGGTAAAATTCAAATTCAGCCAAGCACGTACAAAACGAGTTTTGTTGGTTGAGTCCGTCGAGCGGAATGTGTTAAACTTAATGAATAAAGAGCGAGTTGCTGCCATTTTTGAAAAGCCTGAGGTCATTCAAGATAAGTCGGTATTTGCTCAAATTAATAGATCGATCAAGCAAATCCTTTATCATCCTACCTTAGAGGAAAATTTATCGTTTGCCCTTTTTGATTTGGCTTTGTTCTCTAAATTCAAAGAGTTGAAAGCTGAATTGAATTTAAGTTTATTTGGTCGGGAGCCGGCCGGTGTGAAATTGGCAAAGTCGAAGGACTTCCTTTATTTAGATCAAACGGTTGATTCTGTTGCTGATGGAAGTTCTTTTCAGTTGGTTTCTGAGATGCGTTTAACCAAATTGGTTCAAGACATGCGTCAAATAGAGGATTATGCTAAAAAAATGGGGTTTGATGAAGTGATCTTTTCATTTATTCCTAATCCTGTTTCTGTTTTAGCTACCGAAGATAAATCATACAATCAGTTTATTCCTCGTCTGGAAAATAAAGTGGGTAGTATCCATTTTGTTAATCCAACGGATGAATTAAAGCAACAAGCGAAACAGAACTTCTTTAAATCTGATTCGCACTGGAATCAACGCGGAGCTAAAATTTGGCTAGATTTATTGAACAAACAACTTCTATCCCTACCTAAATAAAAAGAATAATGTCTGGTCAAACAGCAAAATATCTTTGTCGAGTGATCGTCGGTTTTGCTATGACAGCACTGGTTGGATTAAGTCCAGCTTTAGCTCAAGGCAAAAAGTTAATTCAATCGAAAGCAGGCCAAGAAGCGCTTTTTCAGGAGGGAATGCGTCATTATATCAAAGAAGATTATTCCGAAGCCATTTTGGTTTGGGAGAGTTTGGCAACGGTTATTTCAAATGAACCTGCGCTCTCATTTTACCTCGCCAAAGCTTACCTCGCAGAAAAGAATCCGAAGAGTGCTTTAGTACATGCCCGAAAAGCGCATGAATTGTCGCCTTATTCACTTGATTATGGCTTGTTTTTTGCTGAACAATTGCTTGCCGATAAGCAAATTTCGGAAGCGATTGCCTGCTTGACAAAATTAGGCCAATATGATGAGTCGCAGCCGGAAGTAAATTTGTTACTAGCACAGGCATATGTTTGGTCTGAACAAGGCGATCTTGCCCTGCAAGCCTTGGATCGCGCGGATCATTATGTGGGGGAATATCCTGCAATCATTCGAACGAAAGAATTTATTTACTTGAAACAAAATCAATTGATGAAGGCCTTGCTGGCGGGCAAGCGACTCATTGATATGGATGATGAAGAGCAAATCTTAACTTGGGATCAAATGGATGTTGCTTGGGATTTGAGCCAAGCGGATTCAGTCCGGGCAAATTTACTCGCTTTGCAAATGCAATATCCATCTCAAGGTCAATTGGCTTTGTTGCTTACGAATGGATATCTACACCAAAAGAATTTTGACTCATCGCTCGTTCAACTACGCAGAGCAGCTGAGGATCATGAGGTATTGCCTTCAATGGTTGCGCAAGTCACCATGAAGGTGTTTGAATTAATTGACGACCCGATCAAATGGGAGCAAGCCAATTCTTTGGCGACGCATTGGTTGGCGATTTATCCCGATGAACCTCGCTTCTTAGCCATTCAGGGCGACTTATATGTGAGTGCTTCCAAACTCGAAGAAGGCCAAAAATTTTATTTACGAGCCGCGCGCATGGGGGAACCCAAATATGAAGTTTGGGCCAGGATTATTCAATTGGATTTTGAATTAAATGCGGTGGATAGCGCGGCTATACATGCCGAGGAGGCATTGAAGTCATTTCCGATGAATGGTTTTTTGAACTTCCAGTTGGGCTTCGCACGCTATTTACAAGGGAATAACCCTGATGCTTTGCGGTATTTGGAAATCGCCCGCGGCATTATCAAGCCTACCGATAATTGGAATTTGCAATTGTTTTCTATGTTGGGAGATGTGTATCATGCCGTTGGAAGATCGAAAGATTCGGACGTTGCTTTTGATAAGGTGCTGGCCTTGAATCCGACCGACGAGCATGTCTTGAACAATTACAGTTATTACCTGTCATTGCGGAAGGAGCGATTAGATAAAGCGGCATCGATGTCAAAACAATTAGTTGAAAAGTTTCCAAGTGAAGGTACTTACCTGGATACCTATGCTTGGGTGTTGTATCAACAGGGGAAATATGAGGAGGCTTTACATTATTTAAGTTTGGCGCTTGCAGATGAAAAATCTCAAAGTTCTGCAGTTTGGGAGCATCATGGGGATGTCTTGTTTCGCTTGGGGAGAATAAAAGAGGCGGTGGAGAGCTGGAAGAAGGCGATTGCTTTGCCAAATGCTAACCAAATACTTGATAAAAAAATCAAGATGAAGCAAATTGTCGAAAATTGAGATATTTTTGCATATCAAATTATTTATGACGCGTTTCGTTTTACTCTTTGTGGTTTTTGTGTTCGTGCAGGCTTGTAAATCGAGCTCTGTCGTTCAAGTTGCACAGGAAAAACAAGTAGATACCATTCGGGTAGTTTCTGTGCCAGATAGCGTTCAGCAATTGATTCCTGAGCCGATTGTTGCCACGGAGCAAGATTCCAAAGAATCGGTCGAGGATTTGGCTTTTACTTATTTGAAGGCGAAATCTCGGGTCGCATGGAAATCTGGAAATAACACAGACAATTATTCTGTTGATATTCGCGTTAAGAAGGACAGCATCATTTGGGTGAATATCTCACAGGCCGGTTTGACGGGTGCGACGGGTTTGTTTAGTCAAGATCGGGTGCAGTTTTACCAAAAGATTAGTGGCGAGTATTATAATTTGACCTATGATAGTTTGAGTACGGTGATGGGTTTTCGGATTGATTACCGGATGCTACAGTCCTTGATCGTGGGGAATCAACCATTTAAGAAGAATAATTCACGGGTTATTCGGGAAAATGAGAACATCATTATCAAACAAGATTCGGGCAGAATCAAGATAGATAACATGGTGGGGCCGAATCGGAAATTGAAGAAATTATTGGTTCGTGATGAACCGTCGAGTAATAAATTAACTTTGGATTTTGAGGAGTTTACGAATTTGAATCAAGTGATTTTTCCATTTTCAAGCCAAATAACTTTGGATGTGAAGAATAAGGAGGACAAGCGAGTGACAACGGTCATTCAAATTAAATATTCGAAAGTGGAGTTGCTGGAAACGCCACTTGAATTTCCATTTAGACTTCCGGCTAAATTTTTGAAAAAGTAATGCGCTATATCAGTTTAATTATTTGTTTGTTAGGTGTTTTTGTGGCTTGGGGACAAGTGGATAAGAAGACACAGTTAGAGCAACAAAAAAAGGACAACTTGGCAAAAATCAAGGAGTTAAATTCGATTATTTCTCGTACATCGAAAAAGAAAAATGTATCGATTGGAAAGTTGAATGTCTTGAAAGAGCAGATAGTTGTTCAGAAAAAACAGATCAATGTATTAAATGAGAATCAAACTTTGCTAGCTGCGGAGGCATCCAAATTAACGCACGAAAGTGATGTTTTGGCTGCGAAGTTGGAGCGCCTGAAGAAAAACTATGCACTCATGTTGTATGAGGCGCAAAAGGTTTCGACTGTTTCAAATAAAATCAGTTTCTTGTTATTATCCCAGGACTTGGGTGAGTTTACGCGTCGCTTTGATTACCTGCGCCATTTTACGACGAACCGGAAACAACAAGCCCATAAAATTTTTGAAACGCGACAGGATTTGATGACGAAGAAGCAGCAAGTGGTTTTCAAAAAGAATGAAGAGAAAAAGGTTTTAGTTGAGAAGGAGAAGGAGAAAGCTACCCTCGAGGTGTTAAAGACAAAAGAGACGAAGGTGGTGACGGTTTTGACCCAACAGGAAAAGAAGCTTCGTACGGAATTAGAGCGTAAGAAATTAGCGATTCGGAAATTGGATAATTTGATCGCTGGTATTGTTCAGCGGGAGATTCAGAAATCGATGGAACGTGAGCGTAAATTACGCATGGCGGCTCAAGCGCGTAAATTAGAAGTGAATAAGCCCGCATTGCCGAAACCGAAATTAGAGGAAGGGATGGTGAAGAAATACGAAAAGCCAACAGGCGGTGAGTCGAAAGAAGAGGCGAAATTGGAGGCGCGTGTTGAGAAAAAAGAAGTAGCAAAACCGAAAAAGGAGGAGGCTGCTCCTGTTGCGAAAGTGGAGGAACCTGCTTTGAATTCGAATACCTATTACATGAATGCGGATGAGGCAAGGTTAGCAAGTTCATTTGCCGCTTTGCGTGGTCGGATGCCTTTCCCGGTACCATCCGGATTTATTTCAGATCATTTTGGGGTTCATAAACATCCCGTTTTGAAAGGTGTTATGGTGAATAACAATGGGATAGATATTCAGACATCGGCTGGATCTCCCGTTCATTCAGTTTATGATGGCGTTGTTGCTACGGTTCAAAATATTCCAGGGATTAACATGGTGGTTGCCATTCAGCATGGGGAGTATTTTACCGTGTACAGTAAATTGGCCAATGTTTCTGTCAGTGCTGGACAAAAGGTGAAAACGGGCCAACGAATTGGGTCAGTTGCTTCTGATGAAGATGGAACGTCTGAAATCAATTTCCAAGTTTGGAAAAACACGCAACATCAAAATCCAGAAAGCTGGTTGCGACGTTAGATTTTGTAAAGTACGCGCAAACTTATATTCCGACCTTGGTCATCCGCAAAATAACGGAAGCGGTTTAAGTAATCGCGGTATGCTGTATTGAATGCATTGCTGATGCGTAATCCGATGTCGATTTTCTTTAAACTGATTCCCCAATTTGCCTGGACCAATTGGTAGCCTTTGGGAGGAACAGCATAATCTGATCCGGGTTCTACGCGCGTTTGTTCGCTTACTTGTACGAGTCCCACACTTACATATTGTTTTTCCTGCATCCAGCGATAACTAAGCGTGTATTCAAATCGATTTGCTGGGATATTAACCAGATAAGTAAAATTGTGGCTTACATCAAAAGCATGTACAATGCTTGATTTCTGTTGGAATGACAATTTAGGGCTGATTTGGTAATTCACTTGTGCGTCAACTCCTTGAAAAATGGCGTTTATCTGTTCATAGGCGAAACCTGGAAATGCACCGCGCACGGTGGTGAAATAGACGGCTTCTCCATTGTTAACTAAGGGTCTCAGGTAAATGAAGTTTTGAATGTAATTGTTGTATAGGCCAAGCTCAATTTGAAGATTTTTAGGCGCAAAAATAGTATTTAAGCTCAGGTTGTAGGCGGTTTCACCCTTTAATCCTGGGTCGCCAATTTCAAATGCCGCCGCTCCGTGGTGAACACCATATGAAAAGAGTTCATTGACACCAGGCGCTCGGAATGCTCGCGCAAGGATGAGGTGATTTTCTAATTTCTCGGTCCAATGATATTTTAGGCCTAGACTTCCTGAGAGTCCAAGGTAGTGGTTGGCATTGCGATAAATGATATTCGAATAATTCGATTTAGGTCGGTGCACATCGATCGTTTTTTCATCGACGCGGAGGCCTAATTCCAGTTCGTATTTTTCTTTTACCAATCGTTCGATAGCGAATAGACCAAACGTATTTTGAAAGTAATTAGGCAATAGGCTTGTCGTTAGAGTCGGGTTGGCTACATCTTTTCCGGAAGTGATATTTCCTTGGAGCTGAAAGTTTACCCCAAATTGACCCTTCCATAATTGGTTAGCATTCGATTCATCGAGCAATATTTCACCATTGAAAGTCCGCAATAGGAATTGTAGGTTATTGATATTTTTCCCTGCTCGTAATACATCCAATTCTAGTCTTTCATCGTTTTGTAATGCCAATGTCGATCGAATAGCTCGACCGTTTGTCAGTTGGTATTGGGTCTTGAATTTTCCCAAACTATGCGTGACATCTTGGTTGGGGCGGTCAATCTCCCGACTAAATTGTAAGGGAGTAAATGCCTGAAATGGTCGAGTGCGTGCAATGGAGTTCTCCAAATCATTCACATTGCCGATGTGTGAACCTAGATAGATGCCGATTACAGAATGGAAATGGCTGAAAAAAAGATCGCTCGACCACCTGTTCTTCTTGTAACCTAAAGCTGCGGAAAAATTCTGCTCCTGTACGCCTGTATTTGCGAGGTAGTAATTAGCTGTTTGAATATTACCTCCATCTTTCAAGGTACCCTGAATGCGCCATCCCCAGCCCTTGTTATTTGTGATTCCCCCTTGTAAAGTGCCCGAAATAACACCTTGTCTGCCATTCGTAAAGTATATGGATTGAATTTCCCCTTTGATTCCTGCAGTATCTGGCAGGGCGTCAGGTTCCATCATGACAATTCCTCCGATCGCATCTCCACCATAGCGCAAGCCCCCTGGACCTTTGATTACTTGGATGTTTTTGGATACGAATGGATCAATCTCCGGAGCATGTTCACTTCCCCATTGTTGGCCTTCTTGTCTTACTCCTTGATTTAAGATAATGACGCGGGAAGAGTGCATGCCGTGGATAACCGGTTTTGAGATGGTGCTACCTGTTTGCAAACTTTGAACACCGCTGATACCACGCATCATTTCGCCCAAGCTGAGCCCATCTCGTTCAGCGCGTTCTTCTTTGCTGAGATTTCCTCGTAATTGAGCACTAGTTTCTATTTTTTTTCCGCTGACAACAACTTCTTGTAGGTGTTCATCATGGCTTTCTAATCGGAAATTCTCTTGGTGACGTACTTCATCTTGTATAGAAATGGGTATTTCTACGGGATCGAAACTGCTCATTTGGCAGATGAGGATATAATTGCCTGGGCAGAGGGCTGTGATTCGGAAAAAGCCTTTGCTATCTGATTGAGCAAATTTATTGGTGCCTTTGATGTAAACAGTAGCACCCGGGATTGTCTCTTTATTCTCTTTTGATGTAACGCTTCCTTCTAATGTGCATGAACAATTACTTTGTGCCCACATAGGGAGCGACAAAGTCATAAGTGCAAAAAAGAAGAATATTTTACGAAGCATCAATTGTGTTCAAAAGGTTAAATATAGCTCCAAATAAAGATAAATCTATTGGCGGGTTGACTAATGCAACGAAATGGCCGACGAACGGCAAAGGCATGTCGATGAAATTTTGTTTAATTTATTTTGAAAAATGTTAAACAATTATTTGTTTTGTTTAATCTTTTGGTAAATTTGTTAAACACAAAAAGCAAAAAAACATGACAGCTTTAGAGTTTTCATATCAAGTAGGTACTTTTTCTAAATTTTTGAAGCCCTTTGCATTGCGCTTAACGCGTGATGGGGATGACGCCAACGATTTAGTTCAGGACACCCTTGTAAAAGCCTTTACAAATCGTGAGAAATATTCAGACGGGACGAATTTGAAAGCCTGGTTGTTTACGATCATGAAGAACACATTCATTACGCAATACCAGCGCATGGTTCGCCGGAATACGTTCATCGACACAACAGATAATTTACACTACATCAACTCATCAGATTCCATCCAATTAAATGGTGCGGAACGCTCTTTTATGAACGATGATATTTCCTTAGCCTTACGTCATACGGAAGAAATGTACCGAGTTCCTTTTTTGATGTATTTCGAAGGGTTTAAATACCATGAGATTGCGGAAGAGTTGAATTTGCCAATCGGTACGGTAAAAAATCGGATCCACATTGCTCGAAAGACTTTAAAAAGTCATTTAAGCATGTATGCCTAAGTGAATTCATATTGTAATAATTAGTTTTTTGGTTAACAGAAGATGGAGCAAAAAGTCAGATTTTATCTGACTTTTTCTTTTGCCAAAAGCTTATCAGTTTTTAGTATATTTGTTTAGCATGAAGAATAAAAAAGTCATTGTAATAGGTGCGGGATTCTCGGGCTTGTCTACGGCAACGGAGCTTGCCGACAAAGGTTACGAGGTAACAATCGTAGAGAAGAATGAACAGGCAGGAGGTCGTGCGCGGGTGTTTCAGGAAAAGGGTTTTACCTTCGACATGGGACCAAGTTGGTATTGGATGCCTGATATTTTCGACAATTATTTTGCTCGTTTTGGTAAGAAAACTGCCGATTATTACACGCTAAAGCGCTTAGATCCCTCATATAGTGTGATACTTTCTGATAAAGAGGTGGTCGATATGCCAGCGGATTATGGTGCATTGCGCGAATTATTCGAATCGATAGAGCCGGGTGCGGCAAACGCTTTGGATCGGTTTTTGGATCAAGCGGCCTATAAGTATAAGGTGGGTATTCAGGAATTTGTCTGGAAGCCTTCCGTGAAAATAACGGAATTTTTAAGTTTGCGCATTCTCGTGGATGCCCTGCGGATGGATGTGTTTTCTTCCTTTTATTCGCATGTACGCAAATTTTTCAAGTCGGAGACCTTGTTGAAATTGATGGAATTTCCCATTTTATTTTTGGGGGCCATTTCGCAAAATACGCCGGCGATGTATAGCTTAATGAATTATGCGGAAATCAAATTGGGTACTTGGTATCCCATGGGAGGGATGCATAAAATTGTCCAAGGAATGGTAGATTTAGCCATTTCCAAGGGTGTTAACATTCAATATAACTCAGAAGTAACAGGATTTGCGATCGAGGCTGGTCAGGTGAAGGGGGTAAAGGTTGCTGGAGGAATTCTAACTGCTGATGCTGTTGTCGCAAGTGCCGATTATCACCATGTCGAGACTTTGTTGGGCGATGCCCATCGCAATTATGACGAGGCCTATTGGGATAAGCGTGTCATGGCACCCTCATCGCTGTTGTTTTATTTAGGTATTAATAAGCGTTTGCCTCGCTTAAAGCATCATAATTTGTTTTTTGATCGCGATTTCTCGGTTCATTCCCATGAAATTTACACGGATCCGATGTGGCCATCTGATCCCTTGTTTTATGCGTCTGCGCCATCTGTGACGGATCCTTCTATTGCACCTGAAGGTTGTGAAAATTTATTTTTGTTGATTCCCGTTGCCCCTAATTTGGTAGATACCGAGGAAGTTCGAGAACAGTATTTTGATCAATTGATGGATCGTTTGGAGCAATATTGTGGTGTATCGATTCGGGATTCAATTGTTTATAAACGTTCTTATGCACACCAAGATTTTATGGGTGATTACCATGCATTTAAGGGGAATGCCTATGGACTTGCGAATACTTTAATGCAGACGGCTATTTTAAAGCCAAGTTTGAAAAATAAGCATTTGAAAAATATGTTTTATACGGGCCAATTGACAGTGCCGGGCCCAGGTGTTCCACCATCTTTGATTTCGGGTATTGTGGTCGCGAAGGAAGTAGATAAATTATTGAACTAAACGCAGCATGGATTTATATTTACAGGTTTCATTAGATGCGAGTAAGCGATT
>Ga0213920_1001157_pt1 | contig 15607 bp, 17 predicted proteins | sample McNCre1117MG_FD_161054 | JGI IMG/M metagenome (GOLD analysis project Ga0213920, IMG submission 161054) | Freshwater microbial communities from McNutts Creek, Athens, Georgia, United States - 11-17 MG | ecosystem: Environmental > Aquatic > Freshwater > Creek | place: USA: Georgia | collected...
CGGCGCATCTTTGGGTTCCAGCGACGGGTCTGGTGTCCGAAGTGAACACCGCTGTCGAGCATCTGGCGGATAGTGACGACTGCCATGAGTCGTGCTCCTTTCGGCGCGCGAACGCGCCACTCAGTTGTCGGCTGTGACGGATTGCCACGGCCCCTGGCGTTGCAGCGCTCCATGCCGGGGTTAGCCGGACCGAGTTGGATTGCCGTTGATCAACGCGCGAAGTCGGCGTGCTTTAGCCTCACTCAAAAAATGAATAGGACAGCGGTCACGCCGCAAGAGACAAGCCTACCATTGAAACGGCTCGGATAACCAGCGCAGAACCGCTTCACAGAGCCGAAAGTGGCACTTTTTCACAGGTGTTCACCTGTTCGATTATTTGCCTTTGCGCAACTGCGAACATCGGGAAATGAATCGTTTTCCTCGCATAGGTCTGGCCTCGGTGCTGCTGGCAATGGTTCTGGCAACCGCGGTTGTGTTCCACTCCCCCACTGTCACCCTGGCTGCCACCGCAAAAGCGGCCTCAAAACCCCATACATTGATGGGGCAAATCTGGAATCCGCCCATCATTCCGCCGGTTGAGCTGCTGCGCACCTTCAGGGCACCGCTAACCATCTACGGAGCTGGGCATCGCGGCGTTGACTACCTAACCACCGATGGCATGGTGGCTCTGGCCCCGGGCTCCGGCACAATCGTCTTCAGCGGCCTGGTAGCGCTAAAACCCGTTGTTGCAATCCAACACGCGGGTGGCCTAAAAACCGCGATGGAGCCGGTTTGTGGTGTCTTGCCGCCGGGAACGCCGGTGCTGGCAGGCCAGGTTGTTGGCGCCGTCTGCGGCAAAGGCTACTTTTCGCACTGCCTTCCGGCGCTTTGTCTGCATTTTTCGCTTCGCAACGGCAAGGGCTACCTCTCGCCGGAGCTGCTGTTTGGAGACTTGCAACCCAGCCGAGTTATCGCCTAGGCGGAGCTAGGCCCGAGGGTGCGCGCCCTCGTAACCTTGCTTTAGGCGCTCGATGCTCACGTGGGTGTAAATCTGCGTGGTGGCCAGGCTTGAGTGCCCCAGGAGCTCTTGGACCGCCCGAAGGTCTGCGCCGCCATCCAAAAGATGGGTTGCATAGGTGTGGCGAAGCGCGTGAGGCCCGGCAGGGCCAATCGGAGTTTCGCCAAGTAGCTTGGCAACAAGTCCGTAGATCACTCGCACGTTAACCCGCTTGCCGGAGGGACCAATCAAAAGCGAGTCATCGGTAATCTCACGAATGAACGCGGGCCTTCCGCTGCGAATCCAAAGCTCGATTGCCTCCGCAGCCGGCTGCCCGAAAGGAACCATGCGCTGCTTGTTACCCTTGCCGGTAACCAGGATGAGCTTGCGCCCAAAGTCGATGTCCGGAATTCGCACGCCCACAAGCTCGCTAACGCGCATGCCCGTTGCGTAGAGCAGTTCGATTACTACCTGGTCGAAGATTCGGTCGGGATTACCGGTTTTGACGCCCTCGGCGAGCGACGCGAAAAGATCATCCATAGTCTCTCGCGGCACAACCGTTGGCAGGGATCTGCCCGCCTTTGGGGTGCGCAGTCGCTGGCCCAGGTCTGTTTCGTGCAGGCGGTGATGGTCCATCCAAGCCGCAAACGCCCGCACCGATGCGCTCTTACGCGCAACCGTGGCGCGGCTGGCACCGGCCTCGGTCACCCGGTAAAGCCAGTCCCGAATATCTTCAAGCTGGATGTCCTGGGTTTGGGTTCTACCGAGCCGGTTCAGATGGGTGACTAGTTCGCGGAGATCGGCTCGATACGCGCGCTGAGTGTTCGGCGAGTAGCCCTTCGCTTGAGCGATGGCTGCTATGAACTTTTCAACTAAGTCGGGGTTCAGTGGAGCCATGTAATCAGACTACGCGCAAAAACTCTTCGGCCGCGGCCAGGTCTGGTGCAAGGAAGCGGTCAGGGCCTGGGCCACCTACACCGGCGGCACGAAGCTTGGCGATGAAGGCGCCCGTTACCGGCGCTGGCTCCAGGGGTGCGCGCATTTCAATCGCTCGGGCCGCGGTAACAACCTCGATGGCTACGATTCTGCGCAGGTTATCAACAATCTTGCGCAGTTTACGACCGGCATGCCAACCCATGGAAACGTGGTCCTCCTGCATAGCCGAAGACGGAATGCTGTCAACGCTAGCCGGGTTGGCGAGGCGCTTGTTCTCGCTAACCAGGCCTGCCTGGGTGTACTGGGCAATCATCAGGCCCGAGTCAACGCCCGCGTCGTCCGCGAGGAATGGGTTGAGTCCGTGGGAGCGGAACTTGTCCAGCGCGCGGTCTGTGCGGCGCTCGCTCATCGAACCTACATCGGTGGCTGGGATGGCGAGGAAGTCAAGTACATAGGCAACCGGTGCGCCGTGGAAGTTTCCGTTCGAGGTGACCTCACCGGAGTCGAGCACAACGGGGTTATCCACGGCAGCGGCCAGCTCGCGTGACGCAACCAGCGATGCGTAGTCGATGGTGTCGCGCAGCCCTCCCGTAACCTGCGGTGCGCAACGGAGCGAGTACGCGTCCTGAACCCGGCTGTCGCCCTCGCGGTGCGAGGCAACCATCGGGGAATTTGCGAGGGCCGCAAGCATGTTGGCGGCCGAGGTGGCTTGACCCGGGTGCGGGCGAAGCGCCTCGTGGAGTTCTGGGCGGAATACTCGGTCGGTTCCAAGCTGACCCTCAACGCTCATGGCGGCGGCTAGGTCGATCTGGTCTGCTAGCTTTGCGAGATCCGCGATTGCCATGACAAGCATGCCGAGCATGCCATCGGTGCCGTTTATGAGGGCTAGTCCCTCCTTCTCACGCAGGGTTAGCGGGGTGATTCCGGCCGCGGCAAGGGCCTCGCCACCGCTGACAAGCTTGCCGCTCGGGTCGAAAGCCTGACCCTCACCCATCAGAACCATTGCGCAGTGCGCGAGCGGGGCGAGGTCGCCGGAGCAACCGAGCGAGCCGTACTCGTGAACCATTGGGGTGATTCCTGCGTTGAGAACCGCGGCGTAGGTCTCGGCTACAACTGGACGAACACCGGTGCGACCTGAGCACAGGGTCTTGAGGCGCAGGAACATCAGCGCTCGAACCACCTCGGTCTCCACCGCCGGCCCCATGCCCGCCGCGTGCGAGCGGATGAGCGATTTTTGTAGCTGAACCCGGTCCTCAACCGCGATGTGGCGGTTGGCCAGCGCGCCAAAGCCGGTGGAGATTCCGTAAACCGGGGTCTCACCGCTAGCGAGCGCCTCGATGTGAGCGCGGGTTGCCGCCATTGCATCGATGGCGTCCTTGCCAATTTCCACACGTGCACCGTCACGGGCCACCGCGATGACGTCTGCCGCGGTGACTCCCGAGGTGTGAATGGTTACGGTCTGGCTCATGCGAGGCCTCCAACGATTGTTTGTTTGATTAGGTTTACGCCCGGCCGGTAGGCAAGGTGAATAAAACTTGGTGCGCTGAGAATATTGAAATCTGCTCGGGCGCCAACCGCCAGGTGCCCAATGTCAGAACGACGCAGTGCCTTGGCGCCGCCGGCGGTTGCTGCCCAAAGCGCCTCGGCGGGCGTGAAGTTCATATCACGCACGGCAACCGCGATGCAGAACGGCATCGATGTGGTGTAGCTGGAACCGGGGTTGCAGTCGGTTGCGATTGCAAGGGTGACCCCGGCATCAATCAGCCGGCGGGCATCCGGGTAAGGCGATCGAGTGGAGAACTCCGCACCTGGCAGCAGGGTTGCCACGGTGCTGCTGCCGGCAAGCGCATCGATATCGGCTTGCGCCAGGTGAGTGCAGTGATCGGCAGATGCGCAGTCGAGCTCCACCGCTAACTGAATTGCCCCGATGTTCTCTAGCTGGTTGGCGTGGATGCGCGGCTGCAATCCTGCTGCGATGCCCGCCTGCAGAATGTGCCTAGCCTGGTCAACATCGAAAGCGCCGCGGTCACAGAACACGTCGATCCACTTGGAGTGAGGGGCGGCCGCCTCGAGCATTTCCCCCGCCACTAGCGCCACGTAGTCATCGGCACGGCCTGCAAAGTCTGGCGAAACAACGTGCGCGCCCAGGTAAGTGGTTTCGGGCGTGTGCCGCCCAGCGACCTCGAGCGCACGAGCCTCATCGCTCACCGTGAGCCCATAACCACTCTTTGCTTCAAAGGTGGTAATGCCGCTGGCGCGGAACTCGCCTTGAAGCCGCAGCAGGTTGGCTTCCAATTGCGCATCCGATGCGGCCCTAGTTGCGGCAACCGTGGAACATATCCCACCTGCCGAATACGACTGGCCCGCCATTCGCGCTGCAAATTCGTCGGCTCGGTCGCCGGCAAAAACTGGGTGCGAGTGCGAGTCCACGAATCCGGGGATAACCGCCGCACCGGCAAGATCGGTGCGTAGGTCCGCCGCAGGTGCCGCGGAGTTGGGGCCAACCCAGGCAACTCGCCCGTTCTCAACCAGCAGCGCGGCGTCATCGAGGACACCAAGAATCCCGCCACCGAGGGCGGGATCGTTGGTGACCAGCTGGCCAATGTTGCTAAAAAGGTGAGAACTCACGGGGTACCGTTCGGTGTCGCTGCGAAACTACGCGGTGTAGTGTCCGTTTGCGTCAAGCATAGGCACGTGAACGTGCTTGGTGGTTGCAACCGCGATGGCCTCGTCATAGCCGGCGTCAACGTGACGGATGACGCCCATGCCGGGGTCGTTGGTGAGGACTCGCTGCAGTTTCTCGGCTGCCAGCGCGGTGCCATCGGCAACCGAAACCTGACCAGCGTGCATGGAGCGACCGATGCCCACACCGCCGCCGTGGTGCAGCGAAACCCACGATGCACCTGATGCGATGTTGACCATGGCGTTTAGTAGTGGCCAGTCGGCAATGGCGTCAGAGCCGTCCTTCATGGCCTCGGATTCGCGGTAAGGCGAAGCAACGGAACCGCAGTCGAGGTGGTCGCGACCGATGACGATTGGTGCACTGACCTCGCCCTTGGCAACCAGGTCGTTGAACACAGCGCCGGCCTTCTCGCGCTCTCCGTAGCCCAGCCAGCAGATGCGGGCAGGCAGGCCCTGGAACTCAACGCGCTCCTGAGCCATCTTGATCCAACGGTGCAGGTGTTCGTTCTCTGGGAAGAGGTCCAACACCGCCTTGTCGGTGCGGTAAATGTCCTTCTTGTCGCCGCTGAGGGCAACCCAGCGGAACGGACCCTTGCCCTCACAGAACAGCGGGCGGATGTAGGCGGGGATGAATCCAGGGAAGCGGAAGGCATCGCCGAAGCCGCCCTTGCGGGCCTCATCGCGGATGGAGTTACCGTAGTCGAAGACCTCGGCACCCTTGTTCATGAAGCCAACCATGGCTGCAACCTGCTTCGCCATCGATGCCTGGGCACGCTCGGTGAACTCTTCCGGGTTGCGGTTGGCGTACTCGCGAGCATCCTTGAACTCGACGCCCTCAGGGATGTAGTAGAGCGGGTCATGAGCGCTGGTCTGGTCAGTGACGATGTCGATTGGAACATCGCGCTTCAGCAGCTCATCGAAGATGGTTGCGGCGTTACCAACCAAGCCGATGGAGATGGCCTTGCGTGCGTTCTTGGCCGACACAGCGCGCTCGATGGCGTCGTCCAGGTTGTCGGCAATCTCGTCGAGGTATCGGGTCTCGAGGCGGCGGCGCAGGCGGCTCTCATCGATGTCAATCATGAGGCAGGTGCCCTCGTTCATGGTCACGGCCAGTGGCTGGGCGCCACCCATTCCACCGCAACCACCCGTGAGGGTGAGGGTGCCGGCGAGGGTTCCGCCGAAGCGCTTCTCTGCCACAGCCGCGAACGTTTCGTAGGTTCCCTGCAGAATGCCCTGGGTGCCAATGTAGATCCAGGAGCCCGCGGTCATCTGGCCGTACATGGTCAGACCCATCTGCTCCAGGCGACGGAACTCGGGCCAGGTTGCCCAGTCGCCTACGAGGTTTGAGTTTGCGATCAGAACGCGTGGTGCCCACTCGTGGGTCTGGAACACACCAACCGGCTTACCCGACTGCACCAGCATCGTCTCGTCATTCTTGAGGTTGGTGAGGGTGCGCACGATGGCGTCGAAGCTCTGCCAGTTGCGGGCAGCCTTGCCGTTGCCTCCGTAAACGATGAGGTCCTGAGGGTGCTCTGCAACAGCCGGGTCAAGGTTGTTGTGAAGCATGCGGAGGGCCGCCTCCTGCTGCCATCCCTTGGCGGTGATGGTGCTACCTGTTGCGGCGTGAAGTGGGTAGTGTCCGTTTGACGATGCGCTCATAGCCACTATTCCACTCTTCCGCGTGCCCTTGCGCCACAAGGAAAAGCCAACTATTGTCTGAAATGTCAGACGAGTCAAGGAGGGCAGATGGTTGGCAGAAAATCATCGGAAGTCACCGATGTAAAGGTTCCAGCCGCGCTACGCACCGTGATGCTGCTTCAGGCGCTCGGCAAGGCGGGTCAGCCCATGACCGCGCAGTCGCTGGCGCAGCGGTTGGGTATACCGCGCTCCTCTACGTACCAGTTGCTTGAGGTGCTGGAGACCCAGGGTTTCGTGGTGCACTTCCCTGAGGAACGACGCTGGAGTCTTGGAGTTGCCGCCTTCGAGCTTGGCACGGCTTACCTGCGCCATGACCCGCTCGAGCGGTTCGCGCTGCCACTGCTAAACCGCCTTCTGCTTCAAGTTGGCGGCCTCGTGCCCGGGGGTTTCGCGGCAATCGGACAGGTTGGAATCCTCGATGGCACAGACCTGCTTTACTTGCTCAAGGGGCAGACAATAGCTCATAGCCAATCCAACCTAGCCGTGGTCACCGATGTGGGTGTGCGGCTACCCGCCCATCTGACAGCATCAGGCCGGAGCATGCTGGCAAGACTCTCAAAGAGCCAGCTGAGAGCAAACTACCCTGCCGCCAACGATGGCAAGCTAGCCCTCCGAACCGACACTGGTCCCGCCACAATCAAGGAGTTGACCACCCTCCTCAATCTAGAGCGCGAGGCGGGTTTCAGCACCGAGACCGGGATGGTAAGCGCGGGCTATGGCTCTGTTGCAGCCGCGGCCAGCAACCACCTTGGCCTACCGGTTGCCGCGTTTGCCGTAACCTTTAGAACGGATCGGCTGGACCCCGAACACCTCGCGATGCTGCAGAACGCCATCGCTCCAATGGTGCGGCAGGCGGCAGGCGAACTCACCAAGAGACTGGGAGCAAAATGAGCGAGGACAAGCTTTGGCCAAGGGCATCGATGTGGCTGAGCGAGGGCACTGCCGCTAGTCGCGAGGCGATAGAAACCGGTGATGGAGCCGAGGACTACGCCGTTGATATGGCCCTGCTGGGTGTTCAGGCGCACCTAACCTCCATCTCCCCCACCGGAGCGCACACCACTCCAGCCGCGGTTCGCGGAGCGCTCCAGCGCTACTCAACCTGGAACTGGTCTCACGGCGTTGACATCGCCAACCTGACGGTCCACGACTTCGACGACAACACGGAGCCAGACAGCCCGGAGGGCGAAGAAATCACGTCCGCCCTCACCTCAATAGCAACCGCCTCGGCGAGGTTGACCGTTGTTATTGGCGGGGACAACAGCGTGACATTTGCCGCCATGCGTGGGGCCGCAACAGACCTCAGCCGAGCAGCCTTGATCACACTGGACGCGCACCACGACCTGCGAGACGGCGTTAGCAACGGCTCGCCGGTGAGGCGCCTCATCGAGGCGGGCCTGCCTGGAAACAGCGTGGTTCAGATTGGCATCGCAGACTACTCAAACTCCGCCCAGTACGCCCAGAGGGCTCAAGACCTCGGTATCACCGTGATTCCTCGCTCGGAGCTACGACGCAGGTCTGTTGCCAGCGTATGGGAGCAGGCACTCGAAGCCGTCGCGGACGCAGATGTCATCTACGTTGACATCGATGTTGACGTCTGCGACCGTTCGGTTGTGCCCGCCTGCCCTGCGGCAGCCCCTGGAGGCCTGAGCGCCGATGAGCTGCGCGAGTTTGCATTCTTGGCCGGCAACAGCCCGAAGGTCAACTGCATCGATCTCACCGAGATTGATGCAAGCAATGATTCCCCTGACCAGAGGACCGTCCGCCTCGCAGCGCTGCTGATTCTAGAAGCCGCTGCGGGCCTCGCCAAACGCTAACCACCCTCCAGCAAGACGCGGCGATAGCCGGTTCCAAGCCGCTCGACAAGTCCCTGCATCTCGAGGCTTCCGAGAGCGATCTGCGTTTCTCTGGTGGTGAGGCCTGCGAGACGTTGCACCTCCCACGCCTCGATTGCCGTCAGGCCAAAGGTATCGAGAGCACGGGATTCCAGAGCTCCCAGCCCCTTCACGGTTAGTGCATCGGGTACGCCAGCGCCCAGGAGTTTCAAAACGTCCTGAGGGCGGGCAAGGAGTTTTACATCTCCCGGAAACTCGTTGAGAAACTGGTGGCAGCCAATTGATCGGGCGCTGTCTATATTCCCCGGAACCACCGCAACCTCTCGACCCAAACCAACAGCGGTTCTTCCCGTGTTCAAGGCACCAGAAGTTTTTCCGGCCTCAACCACCACCGTGGCGGCAGCGGTTGCCGCAATCAGCCGGTTGCGCATAAGGAATCTCCACTTTGCCGGAGTCACAAAAGGCGCCACTTCTGAAACCAACAGCCCCGCGGATGCAATCGCATGCAGCATACTCAGGTTCCCACGCGGGTAAAGGTGCCCCAGGCCACCGGCCATGAACGCGATTGTTGGCGCCTCCAACTGGACCGCGGACTGATGGACTATGGCGTCTATGCCATACGCACCGCCGGATACCGTAACCACGCCGGCCTGCGCCGCAACCGCCGCGATGTCCGCGGCAACCGAGGAACCGTAGCGAGACGCCTGACGAGTTCCCACGACAGCGAGGGCGGTCTCCGCGGCGAGGAGCCGCGATTGCCCTATGCACCAGAGGACACCGGGGCGATGCGTATTTAGGTCGTCTAGGCCTAGCGGATAGGAATCGGACCCTTGAAACACCAACCTGTGGGGTTGACTCAGCCCGCTCGCTCCGGAAACCATCCAGGCCAGCGAATCCAGCAGGCTCTTGCGGTTTAGTCTCGGGGTCCAACGCTCGAGGGCGTTGCCCCAAATTACCCCAAGGCCGTCGCCCAGCTTGTCCTCCACTGCCTCCAAGGCCTGGGCGGGCAGTGTTGCTGCCAAAGCCTGAGCATCAGCTCGGTCGATAACAAGATCCAGAAGAGCCTCTGGCGTCAGCCATTCGCTCAAAAACTGCGGAAGCAGGTCGCTGGGTTCGGTTAGAAAACTGAAGGCTGCCAGCGCAAAGGCCCGATCGGGTTCGATTTCGAGGTCAGCTTCTGGGAGCAGCGGGCGAAGGTAGTCATCAAACTCTCGCTTTGTCAGCCGCATCTACGCCACCGCCAGGTCATCGGTGCCGCGCAGGGCAACAGCCGCTTGCACGTGTTCAATCTTTGGGCTAATCGAGCCGTCCAGGTCTGCGAGAGTCCACGCCAATCGGAGGCAGCGATCGTAGCCACGCATGGACGCGCGGCCCGCTGCCAGCATGCGGTCCAATTCCCTGAGCACCCTTGGCTGGGGCTTGAAGTGTTTGCGCAAAGTTGGCCCGGGAAGGTGCGCGTTTAACTCAACCCCGTGAGCCGCCAGTCGCTCGCCGGCAGCCTTCCTGGCTAGCAGCACGCGCTGCGCCGCCGATGCAGAGTCAACTGCAGATGCACCTAGGCCCGCTGCTGTGGCGATGCTAACCGGCCGAATGGCGAGTCGAATGTCGATGCGGTCAAGGATTGGGCCGGATAGGCGATTCACGTAGCGCCTGATTGCGGGATAACTGCACCTGCAATCCTTGCCAACAACACCCAGCATCCCGCAGGGGCACGGATTTGCGGCCAACGCCAGTTGGAAACGCGCCGGGAATATCGCGTATCCGCCGGTTCTGTTCACCTGAACCCTGCCCGACTCGAGCGGCTCGCGCAAGCCATCAAGAGTTGTGCCCGAAAATTCCAGCGCCTCATCCAAGAACAGCACGCCGTGATGGGCCCGCGAGACCGCACCTGGCCGCGGCGCGCCACTACCGCCACCGATGAGAGAGGCCTTGCTGGAACTGTGATGCGGAGCCACAAACCTAGGGTTTAGGTTCAGGCCGATGGCCGCCTGGCCATCGCTGGAAATGCTCTCCACAGCAGCCACCTCGAGCGATTGCTCAACCGAGAGCCTGGGCAAAATGGTGGGAAGGCGCTCCGCGAGCATGGTCTTGCCAGAGCCCGGGGCGCCTATCAACGACAGGTGGTGCCCGCCGGCGGCAGCAACGACCAGCCCCTCCACGGCGAAATCCTGACCGAGAACCTGAGCGAGGTCGAGCTGGCTGCCGGATAGGCCCGAAATTCCATCCTGAGCCGCTGCACTAACGGTTCCATCTTCAATGCCTACGCCATCCCTGAAATGACCAACTAGCTTGGCCAGGTGGGTCACCCCGCGGGCATCGATTCCGGCAACCAGTCGCGCCTCGGAGAGGTTGGCCTGCGGAACGTATGCGCGCTCAAAACCAGCATTTCGCGCTGCCAGAACCGCCGGAAGTACTCCGGGCACAGCGCGCACGCTGCCATCCAGGCCAAGTTCACCCAGGAATACAGCGCCGCTTACCGAAGGCTGATCAATCACCTGCATGGCGGCCAAAACTGCGACAGCTATGGCGAGGTCGAAGCCCGCGCCTGACTTTGGAACGGAGGCCGGCGATAGATTTACAACTACCTTCTTGGATGGTAACCCGTGGCCGATGTTGGAGCACGCCGCCCTAACGCGCGAGGTTGCCTCGGCCAGCGAGGCATCCGGCAACCCCACCAAGACAAACGCGGGCAACTGTGCCGAGATGTCCGCCTCTATCTCGATGACAGTGCCGCTGAGACCATACAAACCTATGGAAAATGCTTTTGCCAGGGCCACTAGAGAACCTGCCTCAGGTGCTCGATTGTCACCCTTCCACCGTTGACCAGAACACCTATTGCATCGAAGCGAACCTGGGAGTTGGCAACCTGCCGCTGACTGCACCAACCGGCTGCCAACCGACGCAGTTTGGCTAGCTTTACCCGGGTAATGGCCTCTAGCGGCGACCCGGCGGCCAGCGACGTCCTGGTTTTCACCTCAACGAAAACAAGGGTCTTGTCTTTGGAGCAAACGATGTCGAGTTCGCCGTCAACCAGCCGCCAGTTGCGGTCGAGAATTTGATAGCCCTGGCCCACCAGGTATTCGCAGGCGCGGTCCTCGCCGTAGCGGCCCAGCCACTGTCTTGAGATAGTCACCGTTCAAAGATGACTCAAGGAATCCAGCCCAGAAACGCCAACGGGCGCATCGGTGGAAAAGTGGCTAGATTGCCCTTACTCGCCTACCGATAGGTCTTTGGGAAGTTGGAATCCGCTCTCCAACTCCTCGATGTTCACGTCCTTGAAGGTGCGAACCTTGACGGACTTGATGAAGCGGTCCTGACGATTCATGTCCCAAACCCAAACGTCACCGAGCATCAACTCAAAGTAGAAGTCGGTTGGGGTGTCGATTCGGTTGAACTCAACCTCATTTGCCAAATAGAGTCGGCGTTCGGTCTCGACAAGGTACTTGAAAGTTCCAAGTACATCCTTGAACTCGCGCATCAGGGCCAGTTCGGCCTGGCGGTCCATTTCGTCGAATTCGTTCTCGTCCATCACCAAAAGTCTATTCGCTAGAAAAGGGCGTCTTCCGCCAGAATCTTGGTCAGCCAGGTCTTTCGGTGCAGCTCGCTGGGGCCAAGAGTGCGCAAGGCATCGATGTGCGCGGCCGACGAATAGCCCTTATTACCCGCGATTCCGTAAGGCGCGAGGCTGACATCGGTGGCGGAAAGCTGTGAAACATGTCTGTCGCGCACAACCTTGGCCAGCACCGATGCTGCGGCAACGGACACGCAGTCGCGGTCCGCCTTGGTGCGCACCTGCACAGAAACCGGGCCAAGGGCGCCGGACAGCCAGTCGTGCGAGCCATCGAGGATAACCCGGGTTTGATCCAGGTGCTCGGCTACTTCGGCGCGAATCTCGGGCGGAAGCGCACCTACCGCGCGGGTGGCCGCTAGGGCCAGGCAGCGAACAATTCCCAACTCGTCAATCTCGGCATTACTCGCCATTCCCACGGCCCAGCCCCGAACCCACTCGCCAACCGGTTCAAAGAGCTGCTCGCGCACCTTCTCCGAAATCAGTTTGGAATCGGCCAGCTTGGCGGGCCAGGGCCTCGCATCAGCGGCTACGGCGCCAGCGGCGATAACGGCTACGCCGACAGCAACCGGACCAAACAGGGCTCCCCGGCCAACCTCATCAACGCCAATCACAAACTGTGCGCCGCCCTCAAAGAGCTGGCGCTCAAGGTCAAGGCTTGGGAGCGTTTTGGAGGACACTCGGAACGTTTTTGAACACGGTGGACGAGTAGTTGTCCAGCCAGGTGAAGTGGGAGAAAGGCCAGGTGATGACAAACGCGCGGCCCACAATGAACTTGAAGTTCACGAAACCCTTGGAAGGCAGGTCCTGGTGATAGCGAGAGTCCTCGCTGTTGTCGCGATTGTCACCCATCACCCAGACGCTGTTGGCCGGCACGGTCACGTTGAACTTGGTAGCAGATGGCGAGGTGCCCGGCATGATGTATGGCTCGGTGATTTCAACACCGTTAACTGTGAGCTTGTGGTTGGCATCGCAGCAAACCACGTGATCACCAGGCATACCGATGACGCGCTTTACGAGGTGTACGTCCGAATCTGGAGCGGTCACGCCGAAAGACGAAAGGAACCAGTCCGTAACCTGGGTTGTCCAAGGTACCTGCTTGGTGGAAACTGCACCCAGCCAACCCCCCGGGTCGCGAAAGACGATGACGTCACCGCGCTCGATTGGAACCACGTTTGGAACCAGCTCGTTCACAACGATGCGGTCGTTAATCTGAAGCGTGTTCAGCATGGATCCAGATGGAATGAAGAACGAGCGAATCAGGAAGGTCTTTATCAGCAGCGAGAGAACCAGCGCGGTGGCAACAATCGAGAGAATGTCCACGAAGAAGGCGACGATGGGGTTCTTGAGGAACTTGCGCATTGGGGTGAGATCTTCCTTGGAATTGCGAATCCGGGCCCCTCGACGAGGAGTTGAATCTTCGTCTGGGAGCCCGGAGTTCGTCATTTAGACAGTTTAGCCCTCAAGCCTGAAAGCTTGCTGGGACTACGCGTTGTCGCGAAGTTCCTTGATCTTGGCCTTCTTGCCGCGCAGCTCGCGGAGGTAGTACAACTTGGCACGGCGAACGTCACCGCGGGTAACGAGCTCGATCTTCTCAATCACTGGGGAGTGAACTGGGAAGGTACGCTCGACGCCAACCTGGAAGGAGATCTTGCGGACGGTGAAGGTCTCGCGAACGCCGTGGCCCGAGCGACGAATGGTAACGCCCTGGAAAACCTGTACACGGCTGCGGTTACCTTCGATGATGTTTACGTGAACCTTTACGGTGTCACCAACACGGAAAGCTGGAATGTCATTGCGCAGGCTGGCTGCGTCTACAACGTCAAGAATGTGCATTTCTAGACCATTTCTGTCTCAGCGCGCAGGTCATCAACAAGTGTTTTGATTGATTTCGAACCCTAAAGCACCCCTGCGGCAGTGCTCTTACAGAAGAGTTCAACCTCTCTATTCTGCCACACGGATGTGGCGGAGGCAACGCAGGCCCCTAAATTTGAGTCTCTGGAGGCAGCAGGTCAGGCCGCACCAGGCGGGTTCTCTCCACTTGCTGCTGATAGCGCCACTTGGCGATCTCGGCGTGGTTTCCACTCAGCAAAACGGGAGGCACTTCCATGCCACGCCAGGATGCTGGCTTAGTGTACGACGGATATTCCAGCAGCCCCTCACCAGAGTGGCTCTCCTCCGCAAGCGACTCGGCGTTTCCAATGACTCCTGGAATCAGCCGGGCCACGGCCTCGATCATGGCAATCGCCGCAACCTCGCCGCCGTTCAAAACATAGTCACCGATGGAGATTAGTCTCACCTTGGCGCGCGTGGAGGCGTAGTCAACAACACGCTGGTCGATGCCCTCGTAACGGCCGCAGGCGAAAACAATGCGCTGCTCCCCCGCCAGTTCGTAGGCCAGCTCCTGGTTGAAAACCTCGCCCGCTGGAGAAGTGAAGATCACGGTTGCGTCCACCGTGTCATCGGAGTCTGCGCCTACGCCCAGAACCTCATCCAGGGCAAGGCCCCATGGTTCTGGCTTCATAAGCATGCCGGCGCCGCCACCGTAAGGTGTGTCGTCAACTGTCTTATGTTTGTCGGTGGTCCAGCCACGCAGGTCGTGCGCAGAAAACTGAATAAGGCCTTTGTCGCGAGCCTTGCCGAGTAGTGAGAGGTCTAAAGCGTTGAAGTAGTCGGGAAAGATGCTGATGGCGTCGATGCGCATGCCCTCACCCTACTCTTGGTCGGCTTCGGCCGATTCGTCGGTCTCGGAAACCTCGGGAAGTTCGCCATCCTCCGACTCGGGCTGCGCTGGCTCTGGGGTGGCCAACTCTGGAAGAACTTCCTCGAAGAGGCCGATAGGTGGTGTGACCACCATGGTGCCTGTTGCGAGGTCCAGGCTTGGAACCATGGCCTTCACGAAAGGTAGCATTACCTCGCGCTCGCCCGACTTAATGATGAGAAGGTCCTGCGCCGGAAGGTGCTCAACCCGGACAACCTCGCCAACCTCAACGCCGTCGCGCAGCGCCCTTAGGCCAACCAACTGGTGGTCGTACCAGGAGTCTGGCTCATCGGGGAGTTTGTCGGCGTCGGTGTCCATCAAAAGAATTGCTTTGATGAGCGACTCTGCCGCGGTGCGGTCACTGACTCCCTCTAGGAAGATGACTGGCGCATTGTTGTACCAGCGGAGTTCGGCAACCGTAACGGTCTTGCCAAACCACGGGGATTCCTGCGGAACCTGCAGGTCGAATACAGCGCCTGGAACGAATCTCTCGTTGGGGCTGTCGGTGTAAAGCTCTAGCTTGATCGCGCCTTTGAGACCGTGTGCCTTGAGAAGGCGGCCGACGCGAAGCTGGGTTGACCTACTAATCGGTCTTCACCACGTCTACGCGCACTGGCTTGCCATCGGCAAGCGCCTTGATAACGGTACGTAGCGCGTTTGCCGTGCGTCCGTTGCGCCCGATCACGCGGCCAAGGTCCTCTGGGTGGACGTAAACCTCAAGCAGGTCGCCCCGCGAGGTGTTACGTTTTGCCACGGATGCGTCATCCGGGTGGTCCACGATTCCCTTAACCAGGTGTTCGAGCGCAACGGCTAGCACGATTCTTAGGCCTCTTCGGCTGGTGCTTCGGCGGCAACCTCGGCCTCGGCTGCTGGAGCCTCAACCTCTGCTGCCTCAACTGCTGCCTCGGCGGCCTCCTCTGCAGGGGCCTCCTCAACCTTTGGAGCAACCTTGATCTCAGCCTTTGGCTTGAGAACGGTCTTCTTAGCTGCGTCTGCAACGAATGCAGGCTTAGGCTCTACTGGCTTCACAACGTTCTTGGCGTTCTTGTCGCCCTTGTTTGCCTGGTAGTCACCGGTCAGCTTGAGGATTGCCTCTACCTGCTCGGTTGGCTGTGCGCCAACGCCAAGCCAGTAGCGTGCACGGTCAGAGTTGA
>Ga0213920_1001160_pt1 | contig 15568 bp, 19 predicted proteins | sample McNCre1117MG_FD_161054 | JGI IMG/M metagenome (GOLD analysis project Ga0213920, IMG submission 161054) | Freshwater microbial communities from McNutts Creek, Athens, Georgia, United States - 11-17 MG | ecosystem: Environmental > Aquatic > Freshwater > Creek | place: USA: Georgia | collected...
CTCTGAATTTTCCCCGGGGGGACAATCCCAGGGAACTTTTCACCATTCGACACTCGATAAAGGAGCTCCTTGTGGTTGACACCAATGACGTCCCTGATATTCTACACGAAGACGACGTCCGCGACGTCATCGACGATGAAGTTGCTAAGCTTGGCGGGTCCAATGGGGTCTGGACTGACTGGAACCGCTCTCCGTTTTCTTTCTACACCCCAGTCGACGGTTACGCTGCTGGTCGGTGGTGGACTCCAAGCGAAGCGAACGTCATTCCAAACGTAGACACGGAACCGTTTCTCATCGCCTTTGAGATGCACCTTGAGCTTTATGCTACCGACACCCTTGAGGGCATTGTTGCGGCGCTTCCCTATGACACAGAGTCTGGGTTGTTTTTGTGCCCTACCCAGATGAATCCAACTGTTGGTTACCCGCCGCTGTTTACTGCAATTGCCCGAGTCTGGGAAGAACCTCAAGTTTACAATGAAGGCTACCTTTTTTGGGGGGGTGCTTCTACTACTGCTATTAGTAGTAAAGCGGATGGGACGTCCTGGGGAATCGTTAGCCCGTTTGACTGGGGCGGCGGCGGAACCATCGACATTTCTGGCGTGACCCAAGCCTCTTGGGTTCAAGACTGAGATCGAAGGAGGTCGTTCAAATGGTAGATCAGCAGAATCCAGACGATGTCATCCTCCACCAAGACGCTGTGGAAGACGTTGTTGAAGAAATCTTTGATCGACAGATCGACGGTAGCGTAAACAACAACTCAGCAATTGCCGACGCTGAGGGAATTCAGGACGGAGACTCTCTTACCGAAACCGATTTTAATCTTCTCGTTGGTAAAGTGAACGACATTCTTGTAGTTCTTCGAAACTCCAAGATTATTCCTCAGACTGATTGATCGTGAAGGAGGTGAAGAATGAGTAATCAAGTCGTCGTACACAAACATCGAGCCAACACGATCCAAGTTGATCTGGGCTTTGACGTTTCAAATGACATCATCACCAGCGAAATTCGTACTGAGCCTTCTGTTGAAGCTCCATTGATTGCTACATGGGATGTTCAATTTCTCACCGATGGGGTCGATGGCAAGCTTGTCCTGAGTATGGGTTTGGCCGACACGGACGAAATTGCTTTGAACAGTGGCTACATGGATCTTAAGCGACTTATTGATGGCGTTGGGGATCCTGTTCCCGTATTTGATCAGCCACTGGAGGTCGTCTTCCGAGGCACGGTGACGGCATGACTAGCGACCTGAGGGTCTTCAGTACTACTCAGATCATTACTGTTCATCCCACCACCGGTCGTATTTCAATCGAGAAGGCTGGGCCTATCGGCCCTCGTGGTCCGTTTGGTATTGGCCCTCAGGGAGAGACTGGTCCTCAAGGGCCCGCCGGAGTAGATGGAGCAGATGGTGCTGACGGAGCAACTGGACCCCAAGGGATTCAAGGAGTTCAAGGACCAAAAGGCGACACCGGAGATGCTGGGGTTTCCGGAGCCGATGGTGCTGACGGACCAACAGGTCCGCAAGGACCCGCAGGAGTCGACGGCGCAGAGGGTCCACAGGGACCTACCGGCGCTACTGGACCTACTGGAGAGACTGGGCCACAAGGACCCGCCGGAGCAGACGGAATTGATGGAATTGATGGGGCTCCTGGAGCCGACGGAGTGGCGGGACCTACCGGACCCCAGGGACCTCAAGGAATTGCAGGACCGACTGGCCCAACTGGACCTCAAGGCCCGACTGGACTTGCTGGATCCAACGGGGCGGACTCAACTGTTCCTGGTCCTCAAGGACCAACTGGACCGGCTGGACCTACTGGCCCATCAGGTGCGACAGGACCTCAGGGACCTACCGGACTAACTGGTGCTACTGGACCTCAGGGACCTGCGGGACCCACCGGCGCTACTGGTGCTGCGGGAGCAGATGGAACCGTTCCCCTTGCCGCGAACGGGAAGGGCTTCTGCAACCACGGGTCTACCGCCAGCACGGCGAGGCCCACCGGCTTTGCCTCAATCGAGTGGTTTGGTAGCGTTGAGCCTGTGAATGCAGCCAACGGTGATTCTTGGATTGTGACACCATGACGAATGCATTGAAAGTCAAAAAGGACAACGTTTGGACTGATGTTGGTGGGTCTTCTGGACCTGCTCCATATGTGCGACCGTCAGACTGGCTTACTCTTCCCACGCTCACGGTTGGGCAAGAAAAGTTTGTGGGTCTGTATGCGGTCTACAACGACACGTCTAACTACGTGGCAGTTAAATGCCAAGGCGCTTACACGGTAGACTGGGGAGATGGTTCTGCTCCACAAAACATCAATAGTAATGTTCAAGCAAATCATACTTATACATATTCAGATCTAAGTTCTGATAGTAATTGTTCACGTGGATACCGCCAAGCTATTGTGACAATTACCCCTCAAGCGGGGCAACATTTAACGTCTGTTTTACTGGGCCAAAGAAATCCAGCAATTTCAACTATCCTTCTTAATTGGCTAGACATCAAAGTCGTTGGGTCTAACATTACTACTTTCGATCCTTCTGCTGCTGGAAGTGTACAACTCCTGCTCCTCGAGCAGTTTGAGTATGTCGGACCTAGCAGCATAACGGGTGTTAATTTTATGTTTTATAATTTTTACAATTTACAGTCTATAATTGGAACCTCATGGACTGCTTCTGTAGTTTATTTTGATTTCGTGTTTTCTGGGTGTAGAAATCTTAAAACAATTCCTTTGTTGAATACATCAGCAGGTACCAGTTTTAACAACATGTTTGAAGCTTGTTATGCGTTAGAATCAATTCCATTAATTAATATGGCAAACGCGCTAAGTGTTTATTATATGTTTTACAGTTGTGCTAAACTAAAAGAAATTCCTTTGTTTAATACAACAAAGGTTACTAATTTTAGTTATATGTTTTTTGGATGTTATTCGCTTACTACTATTCCTCTTATTGACACTGGAGCAGGAACAAATTTTACCAATATGTTTGGTTCTTGTACTAGTCTAGAAACAATCCCATTAATTAACACATCAAATGCAACTAACATGACCAGCATGTTTTCTAATTGTTATAAACTTAAAGAAATTCCTCTTATTGATACCTCTAAAAACTTGTTATTTGTCAGTATGTTTTATAATGCTAACAGTTTGCTAAACGTTCCTCTTCTTGATACATCAAGCGGCTTGACTTTTGCCAATATGTTTAATAATTGTCAATCTCTTCAAAAAATTCCCGCTTTTAATTCGTCAAACGTAGGCAGTTTTTCAACAATATTTACAAACTGTGCATATCTTCGATCAGTTAAATTTACTCCCATAAGATCTAGCATTGATCTTACTTTTTCTGTTATTTTGGATTCTGCTGCTTTGAATGAAATTTATACAAATCTTAGTTCATCTTTTAATAAACTTTCGACTAACGCGGGATCTATTGAAACATCAGCTACAGATTGGGCGACAAATGTTGTTAACTGTGCAGTCACTAGAGTAAATTCGCCCGTTAACGCGGGCGATGGAAGCTACATTGCTAGACTAACTTCTACTGCGTCTGGTGAAGCCACAGCAGCAATCACTTCACGGATGGCCGTATCGCCCAATGCGCAGTATACCTTTCTTGCGAAAAACAAAGCGGCGCCCGCGACAAATGGTAAAAACACTAGAATTTCTATTAGATGGTATGACGCCGGAGGCTCTCCGATTTCCACAGATACTTGTGTGGACGTGCCAGCCTCAAGTTCAGTTTTAAAAACTCTTATTGTAACGGCGACTTCTCCTTCAAATGCTGCCACTGCTTCTCTTATTCTTTCTTGGACCGCTAGCGCTGGCGCTCAAACAATGGATTGGGATTGTATGGGTTTTTATGATGGCGTCGCAACAAGTTGGTCAGTTGGTGTTGGCAGTAGTCCAATTATTACAGTAACTGGATGTGTTGGTACTTCTGGCGACAACCCAGCTATTGCTACAGCTAAGGGTTGGACGGTGACGGGGTGAACGGCGAAGGTTTCTATCTCAATGGTGGAAGTGAACTCTTTTACGCCCCAACCTTCGTTCTCAACGCAAACTTCGAACTTCACGCCGAACAAAAAGACACATACGAATACCCGGTTGAGGGTTGGTACTGGTTCAACTCAGAGAACGAAGCTCGTGCATTTTTCGGACTTCCTCTTGTGACGGAAGAGCAGGTGATTGAATGAGCGGCGACATCAACGTTCTCGCAAAGACTCAGATCATTGTTGTAGAGCCGATTTCAAAGTCAGTTTCGGTTATTCTGGCCGGTCCTCCTGGACCTATGTCAACCAAGATCCACGTTGCGAGTACTCCACCGAGTAGTCCATCTGTCAATGACCTTTGGGTCGACACGACCTAGGAAGGAATCCAAATGGTTCAAACTGCAACTAACAAAGGTAAGTATCTGTTTGCCACCGGGGCGATCATCCCTGGTACTACAGACCTTCGCATGGGACTCCTCAAGACTTTGGCTGCTCACACGAATGTTCCCGAAGTGAACTATGTTTCGGACATGGAGTCTCATGCAGACTTTGCCGAGCTCACCGCTTCCGGTTATGCTCGAGTTGCTCTTCCTGGCGAAGCAGTGACTGAGACCGATGGCGCATCGGACTACGCTTCGATTGCCATGACTGCTGTCAACTTCTCTGCCATTTCTGCGGGCGAGACGATCGTCGGTTGCTTCATCTACAAAGAAGGCGCTTCTGACGCGGCTCGTGAAGTCATTGGGATCTACGATATTTCACCGACCATTCCGACTAACGGCAGCACGGTGACGATCAACGCCGGAGACTTCGCCCGTATCACTTAGGAGGTGGACTAAGTGACCATCGCCTTTAAGAACATTGCGGTTACTGCTGTAGCACTGAAACCAGACTCTACCACCATTACTATTAATTATGCCAATGACTTTGCTATTGGTGACGCCATTTTTGTCATGGTCGCAATGGACAACAGTGGGGCAAGCGGTGCCTCTCCTGCTCCATCAATGGTGGACTATCAAGGCAATGTATATACTAAACTTAAAGAACAAAACCATACGGCTGGTTCAGTAGCAAACGATGGTTCGTATGTAGCCATATTTGGGTGTATTCTTACGACGGCAGTAACGGCAACCAATGCGATTACAGTAACAACAACCACTGTTTCTGGGGTTTGTGTCGCCGCTGCGGTTGGGTTTACTGGCGTTACCTCATTGACTCTTGTTTCCTCGAACTCTAGTAGCGGGACGAGCGGTACATATTCTTCAGGTGCTACTGGATCTGTTGCTATTGGCAACCTCGTTCTTGGCGCAACTGCTTGTGAGGGGGCTTCCCTACCAAGCGCCGATACAGACACTACCAATGGCGCGTGGACTTCATATTCTGCTGACGGTGGTGGCGCTGGAGGATCACAAAAGCAAGGCGGACTTCTCGCTCGCAAGATTACTAGTGGCGCAACTGGAACCCAAACGTTTAACGGCACAAACACATCGGCTACTGACTGGGCGGCAGTCATCATTGAGATTTCTGCTGTTATTGATCCGCAAACGTGTTCTATTATGCCTATCACAATGCCCCTCACCTCAGTTGCACTAACAGCATCTGTTGGTGCTGTCAACCGCTCTATCACACCCGTTACAATGAGTCTCACGCCAGTAGCATTGACTAAATCTGTTGATAGTGTCACGATTAACGTTAGTCCAGTAGATGGCGCCGATGACGGGTCAACAAACGTTCCTGGGTCTGGTGATTTTTCAAATTCAGCACCAAGTTTGATTGTTGGTTGGGACTTCACTGCTCGATCTAGTTGGATGCGTTTTTCTGGAATTGACATTCCGGCTGGTTCTACAATTCTATCGGCGTATTTGAGAGTAAATCTATACGCCGCTAATGGCGCAGGGTCTTTGACAAAGATTTTTGCTGAAAAATCAGCTTCTCCGTCAAACCCAACAAGTAATGCCAACTACGCGGCAAAAACTGTTACTACAGCAGTTGTTGATTGGGTTGCGCCATCTGGTACGTCCGGGTTTGCGTCAAGCCCTGATATTTCAAGCGTCATTCAAGAACTTGTTGACACGTATGGAAGTCTTTCGGAAGTCGTCATCCTTCACAAAAACGATGAGCCGTCAAACGCTTCTCGAAACATGCGTTATTCTTCTTCGGACGATCCTTTTGGTATTCCCCCAGAATTGGTAGTTCTTTATGGAGTTGTTAGCGACGACGTTGCTACCGACATTAATCCTATTGTGATGACGCTACACCCCGAACCACTTGGTCATACTCTTGGCGCCGTTCACGCTGATATTAGTCCAGTTCTGATGGCGTTGACGCTTGACCCGCTCGAGGCCGTCACCGGCGGAAAACCGTTTGTATGGAATGGTAGCGGTTGGGTCAAAAAACCAGTTAAGGTCTGGGACGGTAGTGATTGGGTGGTTAAGCCAGTCAAAATTTGGACGGGGTCTGTTTGGGATCCTGTATAAAAGGAAGGAGGTCAGGTGGCTACTGCACGACGTCATCATCGTCGACAACCTGCTTCTACAGAAGAAGGTAGAGAAAACCAGCTGATCTCCGCCGCTATTGATCTGGCGGAAAGACAACTTTTGGACGGAACCGCTTCTGCCCAAGTTATCACACATTATTTGAAACTTGGTTCTTCTCGAGAACAACTTGAACAAGAACGTCTTCGTCGTGAAAACCTTCTTTTGGAATCCAGGGTTGACGCCATGAATTCCGCAAAGAAGGTCGAAGAATTGTATGAAACCGCATTGAACGCGATGCGTGTTTACTCAGGGCGAGGTTCCCCCGAGGAAGATTACGATGAAATTTACGACGAATTTTAAAGACTATGCTCAGCTTAGTCAATTGGATACGTTCGAAGACAGATTTACATATTTGAAATTGGACGGTCGGGTTGGCGCTTCTACGTTCGGGTTTGATCGATGGGTCAATCAGAAGTTTTATACTTCTTACGAATGGAGAAGGGCCCGAGAGCTTACAATCCTTAGAGACGATGGTTGTGATCTTGGTGTTCCTGGCTACGAAATCAACACAGAGATTCTTATTCATCATATGAATCCGATAACGGTCGATGACATTGTTCACGGCGAAGAGTGGATATTTGATCCTAATTACCTGATCACTACTACTAAAACCACACACAATGCTATTCACTTTGGGGCTAAAAACCCTTACCCAAGAACGGTCATTGAAAGAAGACCAAACGACACCAAGCTCTGGTAGCTAGAAAGGATACGCCATGACAGACGAACTCACGGAAACTCCTCCGGAAGAAACTTCGCCTGAGCCGGAAATTGTGGACGACGATCCCAATTCCGCTCCAATTCACCGTAACGTCGCCCTTGAGGTGATCGCCGGTCGTTGGGGTCGCGGCAATGCTCGTAAGCGTAGGCTTACTGAAGCTGGTTACGACCCGGCCGAGATTCAGCGAGAGGTTGATCGCATCTTTAAGACCGGTAGCTAGGAGATCGCCATGGAAGAAAGCATTCTTTCAAGCACCAAGAAGATCCTAGGTCTCGAGTCTGAGTACACGGCATTTGATCTTGACGTCATTACACACATTAACTCTGCTTTCTCCACTCTCAACCAGCTAGGCATTGGTCCTGAGGATGGTTTCTCCATTGATGACGAAACGGCCGTGTGGGGCGACTTTGATTGCCCCGAAGTTCAGCGGCATTTAATCAAGACGTACATCTACCTCAAAGTACGTATGCTCTTCGATCCGCCGCAGACCTCATTCTTGCTCGACACGTACACAAACCAGATCCGTGAATACGAATGGCGTCTAAGCGCGATGCGCGACGCCGAGCTTGCTGCAACCGAAGGGGGGTAACATGGTTGATTCTACCGACGACTTTTTAGAACACTACGGCGTTAAAGGTATGCACTGGGGAGTTCGAAACGAGTATCAGCCTCACCCCCGTCGACGTCATGGCTCACAAAGTGGTCGTCAAAATGGTTTTCGACTTCAAACAATTCATCCAACAATGGCCGACGGCCTTGATCCGACTACAGTTAGTGCGGCAAATCAAGTAGCCGATCTAATGAGTACTAGATACGGCTTCCGCATTAACGAAGTTAAAAACCTCAATGCAGACAGGCCGGATGAGGTTGCACGTGGAACCGCTGCCTTTGTCGCAAACACCCCAGGTAAAAGTGGCGGAATCATCTACATCAAGACCGGTAATCTGAACAAAGAGTTTGATGGTCCTCCTGGATGGATGGCTCCTGGGACGATGAACACTCGTGGTCTTCTCACACATGAATCTGCTCACGCGCTGTTTCATGCTCAATCAAAGAGAAAAACTAGCTTTTGGACTGGGCAAACAACAGTGACTGGCGGGTTTCAAGCAGCTAGAGACAAAGCCTTTAGCGCCGCTGGTGAGCAAGCTCAAAAAGACGGGATCTCTCCTTATCAGTTTCTTTCTCATATTTCAAAATACGCCGAGTACTCTGGTAATCGAGAAGAAGCAGAAGCTGAGATGTTTGCTCAGTATCATTGGGGGACTAATCCTCCAAACTTCATCAAGGTTTGGGGGCAAACTCTCCATCAAGAGATGGGTATCGATCCGACACCATTCAAGGAGGTGGTGAAGAATGGATAGAACTCCTGGTTTCTTTCTTCCACCTCCTAATGCACCGTTGGTGGATCTAAAAGCGATTCTGAAGCGGCGAAGCGATGAGGCTGGATTCGAACCTTTCGATCCGGAATCCTTTGACCACTCCGATTCAGTCGGCGACTTCCTTGAGCACTATGGCGTTCTTGGTATGCACTGGGGCGTTCGCAATGAGTATCAACCTCACCCTCGGAAGCGTGGCGCTTCGAACTCCGGAAACGGTGGGGGCGGTCAAGGCGGAAGTGGTGGGGGTGACGGTGGTGGTAGTAAGAATCAACCCCCTAACCACGACAAAGATTACTCAAAGCACCTAGAAGAGAAGTACGGCAAGGACTCTCTGGGCGGAGGATCTAAGAAAAAGGGCGACGGCCTAACCGACGAGCAAAAAGCATGGCTTCTTGCTGGCGGAGTAATGGGTCTATATTTGGGATACGAAGGGCTTTCGTATTACCTCGTAAATAAGAAATCATTCATTCGCCCTTACGCTAATGTCGCTGACACACTCACTCAGATTAAACATCTTAGTGATATGGAAGTTTACAAAGTTCCAGGTTTAGCGGCTCACTGGAAAACCACAATTGATTTGCCTGCTGGGGCCATTCTTCAAAGAATGAGCACGGCCAAAGAGCTTGATATTCGCCCCGAGGGATTTTATGCAATATTTGACCCTAAAGACGTCGAACGATACAAAGGCGTTCTTCCTAACTGGTGGAAAGCTTGGGGCTACAAAGAAACAAGCGGGTATTTGACACAGATCGAAGCGGTACATGGAGTTAAGGCTCCGACTGGAGAAGAAACTTTTGATATTTTCAAAAGCGTTCTTTCTACAGACGAACAATCTTTTAAGAACATGTGGGCAATGGCAGGTGGAAACCCCAAGGATATTTCTAAACTTACTCCAGCTCAAAGAGAACAAGTAGTCGAAGGGGTTGCTAGAACAAGCTTTAAAGGCTTTTCTACAGCGTGGCTTCCTGCTCGTGCAAACAAGGACGAGTTTACTCAAAAATTCTTTGCGGAAGTAAAGAAGCGTGGTTATAACGCCCTAATCGACTTTAATGATGCTGGCAACATTGGTAATGCACCGCTTAGAATTCTTGATGGGACTGAGTACAATATTGCTGGTCATGTTCCGGTTTCAGAGGCCGATATCAAAGCAGCCCAAAAAGAACTTGGGATTCTTTCAGTACATTTGGGTCTTGGGCCATCTGTATTGGATCCAGCTTCGGTATCTGCTACTCCCGCTGGCGTAGCCGCAATGTCCGCACTCCGAGAGAAATGGGCTCCTATGACGCAAGCTGAAGACTTCCTTGCCCATTACGGGGTAAGGGGAATGCATTGGGGCGTTCGTAAACAACGTCACCAGGAACGAAAAGCCATTAAAGCTCGTCGTAGGCAAATTCGACGAGAAGAATACAAAAAGGCTTACGCCGATATGCATAAAGAGCAAGCTCCATTGATCAAACGAATGGACGCTCTTGCTATGAAGTATCATTTGGACGGCGATGATGGTGGTGGCGGAGATAATACTCCAGAAGGACACGCCGCCGCAAAAATTTATCTTGATCTTGGTCAAAAGTTTGCAGACATCGAAGAGAAACATTCTGCTGCAGCAGACGCCAGGACCAAAGAGAGATTGACCAAAGAATTTGGTGCTCAGAAGCTTCAAGACCTTAAAATTCGTCACGATGATTTTTCAGATGATGAAGATATTCTCGAGCACTACGGCACCAAAGGAATGAAGTGGGGGGTTAGGCACCCCCGAAAGCCTCATCCCGGTAGCGCCGACTATAAGAAGACGGCAAAGTATCGCAATCAGCATCCTGAGCAGCTTACAAACAAGCAGCTCAAGGATCTGAATGAGCGAATGAATCTTGAGTCGAATTACAATCGTCTTAACAAGCGGACCACGAACCTTGAGAAGGTTGAATCTGGTCGTAAGAAAGTTGAAATGATGGTTGCGGCCGCAGGAACCGTCGCCGGTGTTTACGCCCTTAAAAACAAATCTCCCTTTAAGGAGATTGGCGCGAATGGCGTTAAATTCATCAAAAAGCGTCGTCGTACTACATCCAAGGCCGCGAATCATTTGCTTAGTACCAGGAATGTCAAATTCTTGGATAACGCTCCTCGTGGGGCTTTGGTAAGTCTTCATGTAGGAAAGTAGGAGGTGATCGAAATGCCCTTGTCTAATACAGCAACCCCTAAGTATTATGGGGCGTTTCGAGAAGCCGTTCTTGAAGGAAGAATTCCCGTCAATCGTGAAATCTCTATGGAGATGAATCGAATCGATGAACTGGTTGCCAATCCCAATTACTATTACGATGAAAACGCGGTTAATGGTTTCATTCATTACTGCGAGTTTGAATTGACTTTGACGGATGGTAGCGACCTTCATCTACTTGACACCTTCAAACTCTGGGCCGAGCAGATTTTTGGTTGGTACTACTTCGTTGAACGAAGTGTGTACGTGCCGAATCCCGATGGGCCTGGTGGACACTACGTTACAAAGCGCCTCAAGAAGCGACTTACCTCAAAGCAATACTTGATTGTCGCTCGAGGCGGCGCTAAGTCGATGTATGCCTATTGTCTTCAGGCTTACTTCCTCAATGTGGATACGTCTACTACTCACCAGATCACTACTGCTCCCACCATGAAGCAGGCGGAAGAAGTGATGTCGCCCTTCCGCACAGCGATCACTCGAGCGAGGGGGCCTCTCTTCAAGTTCTTGACTGAAGGTTCTCTACAGAATACGACTGGCTCAAGAGCACAACGAGTGAAGTTAGCGTCAACCAAGAAGGGCATTGAGAACTTCTTGACTGGGTCCTTGCTCGAGATTCGACCAATGTCGATCAACAAGCTTCAGGGTCTTCGTCCGAAGGTTTCTACGGTTGACGAATGGTTGTCTGGTGACATTCGAGAGGATGTTGTCGGCGCCATCGAGCAGGGCGCGTCCAAGATGGACGACTATTTGATCATCGCCATCAGTTCTGAAGGAACCGTGCGCAATGGTTCTGGCGATACAATCAAAATGGAATTAGCTTCGATCCTTCGAGGTGACTATAAAGCCCCTCACATCTCAATCTGGCACTATAAGTTGGATGAGTTGGAAGAAGTTGCTGAGCCCGCAATGTGGCCAAAAGCCAATCCAAACATTGGGCTTACTGTAACTTATGAAGTTTACCATCTTGACGTGGAAAGGGCCGAAAAAGCGCCTGCGGCGAGGAACGATATCCTGGCGAAGCGCTTTGGGATCCCGATGGAGGGTTACACTTACTTCTTCACGTACGAGGAAACTCTTTCTCATCCTCGGAGAAGCTTTTGGGCCATGCCGTGCGCGATGGGTGCAGACCTTTCGCAAGGTGATGACTTCTGTGCCTTCACCTTCTTGTTTCCTCTTTCGAATTTCTCTTTCGGAGTCAAGACTCGCAGCTATATTACTGACTTGACTCTCATGAAACTTCCTGGGGCTATGCGTCAGAAGTACGAAGAGTTCATTCAAGAAGGTAGCCTTCACGTCCTCGAGGGGACGGTCCTCGACATGATGGAGGTCTACGACGATCTCGACGCCTTCATCACTACCAATGAAATGGACGTGCGATGTTTTGGGTTTGACCCTTACAACGCTAAAGAGTTTGTCACTCGTTGGGAAACTGAGAATGGTCCGTATGGGATCGAGAAGGTAATTCAGGGAGCAAGAACAGAGTCTGTTCCTCTTGGCGAGCTCAAGATTCTCGCCGAAGAACGTAAACTCATATTCGACGAAGACCTAATGTCGTTCGCCATGGGCAACGCGATTACCTTGGAAGACACTAACGGTAACAGGAAGCTCCTCAAGAAACGTGCAGACGAAAAGATCGACAACGTTTCTGCTTTGATGGACGCTTACGTTGCATACAAGGCGAACAAGGAGGCGTTTGAGTGATTCTCGAAACAGACGACTTCCTAGAGCATTATGGTGTTCGAGGAATGCACTGGGGAGTTCGAAAAGATCGTAAAAAGTCTTCGAAATCCGATCAAAAACATCAACTAGACAAGAAGCCTTCAAAGTCTGATCAAAAGCATCATCTAGATAAGAAGTCAGCTGGGATTATTCTTGGTTCTGCTGTTGCAGCAGCGGCTATTGGCGGGGGAATCATATTTGCTCACCAATACATGGGTCTTCAGTTAAAAAACCTCTCTGGTGTGACGAAACCTGCAGAACAATTTACTAAAGCCATGGCAGAAGAACCCCTTGGTATTATTCATAGCGCTCGAGGTCGTAATGTAGGATTCATGTTTCCTCAGCGCGGTGGGCTAAGCGACCCTCTACATGAGTACAATTTAGGATTTGGGGGCGATGATCACTCGCATACCTTTTTTAGACGTTATGGAGACAATCTTGAAAAGGTTGCGGTCAGGTTTCCAGATCCATTAGGCCGAAAAGATCACGCCGGAAGAATTATTCCTCATGATGTTCTTCTTCCAGAATCTTTGGCCAAAGGTGTTAGTAACGCCAATGATGCTGAAAAAGTAGCATGGCCTCGCATTAAAGATGTTTTTGGCGCCCTTTACGAGAGCCAATACGGTCAATATGGCCCAGGATTCTAGAAGGAGGTGGTTCATGATTCTCAATAAAGAAACATATTTGGAACACTACGGCGTTCGAGGTATGAAGTGGGGGGTTCGTAAGAAACAAAGAAAAGATAGATGGGATAATCTAACGCCTCAACAGCGTCATGATGAAATTAAACGAAACGCCATTCGAGGTGGAGCTGCTGGATTGGCGGCAGGTTTAGTATTTTTTGGTGGTCGAGAATTTTTAGCCAGTCGAGGTTATAAAACTTTGCGACTATCCACAATTAAATCTGTTCATAATTTCAAAAGACAAGAAAAAGCAATAGCACACATTAATTCAAAAAGAGATATTAAAATATCAACCATTCTTGCTGCCCAAGCCCGTCGTGATATCACCCCGAAACAATCTGATAGACTACAAAGGATTGCTGGACAACAAGCGATTAACGCAAAGAAACGTGTTTTGGATTCAGCATTTCGTGTCAGTGGTGAAGGAATCGGTCGAATCCATTAAGGGAGGTGATTCATGATTCTCGACGAAGAAACATATTTGGAGCACTTCGGCGTTAAAGGTATGAAGTGGGGCGTTCGACACGACGGTCCTCCTGGCGTTAGTAACAGCACCAACCGTCAGGCCAAGAAAGACGCGCAAGAGTTTGCCCGAGCCAAGATGTTTTATGGCGAAGGCGCTGGGACTCGTCGTAAGCTGATCAAGGCCAAGGTTGAAGACAGGGCCAAGCATGACCCTGCCTACAAGAAGGCGTTTGATCACCATCTGGCGAATCAGAGCATGTCAGACCATTCCCAAAAGGCTGTTGGGGAGCGCAAGCGCAAGGACTTCAAGAAGCGAAACAAGCAGCGTGCTGGTTTTCTTGCTAGGAATTTTACAGGCCAGATGGGGAACCAAGCGGCTTTCACTGCGATTGCTTTGGGTGGCGTAACATTTCTTGCTTCTCCTAAAGGACAGCAGATGGCTAGGAATGGTGTCACCAAAGTTAAGAACTCAGCAAACGCTCGCCGAGGAAGGAAGATGGTGCAAGACTTTCTTAAAGCTCACGGATAGGAGGTGATGCGTGCCAATTCTAGACCGAGTTAGGGTAGCCTGGAATGTATTCCGGTCTGGACCTCCTAACGGCGATGAGCCTACATATTCGACTCCGGTCTCTTTTACTCCATATTCTCCATCTCGTTCTCGGAAGGCTTACTACAGCGAACGTTCTATCGTATCGTCAATTTACACGACCATCGCAATTGATGTTTCTGGCATGGATATTCGGCATGTCAAACTCGACGACCAAAATCGATACGAAGACGACATGGACAGCTCTTTGAACAAGTGTCTTACGCTGGAGCCAAATCTAGATCAGAATCCTCGGGCTTTCCGACAGGATCTTGCTATGACCCTCTTTGATAAGGGAGTCGCAGCAATCGTCCCAGTCGATACGTCTCAGGACCCGAACAACACAGAGATTTTCGACGTTTATAGTATGCGCGTTGGCGAAGTTGTTCAGTGGTACCCAAAGCATGTCAAACTTAGCGTTTACAACGAAAAGACTGGACAGCGCCAAGAAATCACTCTTGAGAAGCGGTTTGTTGCTATCGTCGAAAATCCACTTTACTCTGTAATGAATGAACCAAACTCGACTCTACAGCGGTTGATCAAAAAACTGTCTCTGTTGGACGCTGTTGACGAGCAGTCAAGTTCCGGCAAGTTGGATATGATCATCCAGCTTCCTTATGTGATCAAGACCGAAGCTCGACGTGCGCAAGCTGAACAGCGTCGGTCTGATATCGAATTCCAGCTTAAGGGCAGCCAGTATGGCATTGCCTACACGGATGGAACAGAGAAGATCACACAACTTAATCGACCTGTGGAGAACAACCTCCTCAAGCAGGTTGAGTATCTCACGAACCTTCTTTATACCCAATTGGGTGTCACTGAAGAAGTTATGAACGGTACTGCTAATGAAGCAACCATGCTAAATTACTTTAACCGTACTGTCGAACCAATCATTGACTCTATTGTCGAATCGATGCAGCGAGCGTTCATTGGCCCGGTCAATTCAGGAGATCAAAAGATCAAGTACTTCCGGGATCCATTCAAGCTCGTTCCTGTTTCACAGATTGCTGAAATTGCCGACAAGTTCGCTCGAAATGAAATCATTTCATCGAACGAAATTCGGGGAATCATTGGTCTTCGCCCATCAAAGGACCCAAAGGCGGACCAACTTCTTAATAGCAATATGCCTCAGCCCAACGGTCAGTATGACCCGAATGCTGGGTATCCACAGCAAGACCCTAGTCAATTCGACCCTTGGGCTCCTGTCGGTAGTTAGAAAGGAACTGTCAAAATGGAACCGGATTTCAGCGGGTGGGCGACTAAAGCGGGGCTTAAGTGCACCGA
>Ga0213920_1001164_pt1 | contig 15544 bp, 16 predicted proteins | sample McNCre1117MG_FD_161054 | JGI IMG/M metagenome (GOLD analysis project Ga0213920, IMG submission 161054) | Freshwater microbial communities from McNutts Creek, Athens, Georgia, United States - 11-17 MG | ecosystem: Environmental > Aquatic > Freshwater > Creek | place: USA: Georgia | collected...
TGCCAAAAGTGCCATTATGAGGTTGACCAAGGCGTGCGCTTAACCAAAGCAGAACGTCAGGAAATGTGGCTAAACGCACACTACAAGACGCTCCACTTTCTTTTAATCACCGACCAATGGCCAAGAGGCGTGCCTGTCAGCGATTTGTACCTCAAGAGATACTTACCCCTTGCGTAGTGCTGGAATGCCTGCCTGTGGCTGATTTGTACCGCTTGGGCTATGTCTAGGATGGGCGTGGCTAATGTCTGTCTTTTCGTGGGCCTTTAACTCTTTTTCGAGTTTCATCACGTGTTCACGCTCTTTTTGCCATTCTTTTTTAACGACAAAATGCTTGTCCATCTCTTTTTTTGATTCACCTTTTGTGAATTTAAAGTTCGTTGCCATAATTACTCCTAAGAAAGAAACATTGCTCGCTCATCAATTCTACGATTTTGCAAGCCTTTTAAAACTTTACCGCCCGCCATACAGTATTTAAGAAGTTCCTCCGCAGCGCCTTCTTTATCCTCTCGAAGAAGTTTCTGACGAAGCGTACTTCTTTGCAGCGTTCCAAGACCGACATTGAAGCTAAAACTAACAAGGCCATCAAACATACCTTGTGTAAGGGGTACAGGGCAAAACTTCTCCACGCCTCGTTCAAATCGACTAAGGTCTGACTTAAGTATTCCATCTACTTCTTGTGGGCTAAACTGTCGATTATCTTGGTCACGAAGCTGATAAGCGCTTCTTTCAGCAAGAGGTAATTTTGCTTGATCTGGGTATAAAACATGACCAACTCCTATTGTGTGTAGTAATGCAGGGCATCGATACGGTTTGTACCGAACCCCTTCATGGTGTTTAATAACTTCAATTGCCTTAGAACTGACATTCACGATCCATTTTTCCCAAAAGCACGCCCACCAAAGTGAAAGGTAATGATAGCTGCAAACATGATTCTAGTGTCTTCATCCCACAATTGGTTGGCCATATCGTTGAAATCTGCGCCATGAATCATGCCATGTACAAAGATGCCTATGTCCAAAAGCACCAATAACAAATAAAAACCCACGGTAAGAATTGATCTTGTAGCCGCTCTTAGGTCAGTAACCCATTGACTAGCGCCCTGTCCAATCGCTATATCGTGGGCATAAAGTGCTTGCATTTCAGCTTGTTGTGCGCCAATGACCGCCTGAGTGGTCTGAGCCGTGGTTTGCATCTCAATCTGATCTGTCTTGATTTCCTCAATCTTAGCCTGGGCAGCATAACCAGCAGCAAGTAATTGCATTTCACGCTCAGTTTGCATCCGAGCCAACTCAAGTTCATGCTTTTTATCAGATTTGTCTTGAAAGAATTCCAATATCTTAGGCGTACCTGACATTAGGAATGATATTAAAGTGCTTAACAAGGTTAACATTATTTCTCCTCAAGTTTCTTAATCAGCTTCTGAACTTTAATTTCAGTCTGTCTGATGTCCATGTACATCCACATCAACACAGGCATCATAAACATCACTAAGGCCAACAAAACAATGATCACGATGACGAAGAAGGAATCATCGTCAGAATCATTAGCCATGTCCACAGGATCACTAGGCTGGTTACTATTGCCACCATAACCCTGTTTTGTAGGCGGTTTATAACCTGTTTTCGTTGCCATGCCAATGCCCTTTTTTTGTCTAACTCTGCCTTTCTTGCCATCTGCTGCTTGTTGGCAATCAATCCAATCATGTCATTGACTCGGCTATACAAATCTTTCATCTCAGGAGGAACGTGGTAAACCATGTACTCCCTCATTTCCTCATTTAACTTTTCCATTTGCAAGTTAGCAATTACTAACTTTATTGCAATGTCCTGACCTTCCTCATCCCCTACCGTTAGCGCACTAGCTTCTTGTTCCATCTTGTAGGCTTGCAAACCGTTGTACGCATGAAAGAACTTGGTCAGGGCATCAGCTACATCTGCATAAATCTTATTCTCATCAAACTCAGCAGGCTTTTGTTTTACCTTTTTAACAGGCTTTTCAACAGTTTTTTGTTGAATTTCTTGTTTTTTGCCACCAAAAAGACCCGTTAAAAACGCCCAAACACCTTTAGCGTCTTCTTGTACACCTTTTAAATCACCTACAACACCATCAATTTCTTTTTTTGCATCGACAACGAACTGTCGACCTTCCTTGTACATTTCACATGATTCTTTAACCAGTTTAAATGCACTAGAAGCCAATGCAACAAGGGTAAACGGATCAATCTTTTACATCCCAAAGAATTTATGAAAGAACGAACCAGCAACGCCAGGGCCAAGCAATACGCACAACATAACCCCATAGAGCAAATACTCAATCTTGGTCATGCGCTTTTCACCTTCTTTAAGTGATTGTGCAATTTCTTTATAGCGTTGGTCGCAAACGGCCACATGGACGGCCAAGTCCCTTTCAGTATCGCTCATGTCTTTTGAATGAATGCAAGTGAATAATAAAGTGGATTGTTAGTGCCACCGCTTGTAACCACGCCACTAGAAGCAAAACCACCGTTGCTACCAACAGAATAACTGTTACCCGCACCCACTACAAACCTGTCTCTCAGGTCAGGAGTACCGTTAGAGCCATTACAAAGAACATAACCACTAGGAATAGAACCAATAGACCCACTCCACATAATGATTCCCCCTGCTGGAACGGCTGATACCGATGGGGTTGTTCCAATGATTCCATAAAGGTTGTCGAGTGTTTGAATGACATTGTTGCTTGAGTCTGTTAATACAAATTTATATGAGTAACCGCTGGTAAACCAAATCTCTACCTGTGGACGGCCATCTGTGCCTAACACTATAGGGTTTGTGTTGGCATAAGCGCCATTCACATCAGAGTAAGTGGTTAACGGTGTGGTTGATCCAGCTTGGTAGGTATACAAAAACCCACCAGCTAATGGTAAACCTGTTGTGGTAAAAAATTGAAAGCCGTTGCCGACAGGTGAAAGATTGACGCTCATGTTATTTTCCTATGTCTGAAAGTTTTGCGCCTGCACCAGGCTTTAAGGATTTCTTAACTTCTTTTTTCAAAGCACGTTCTTGCAATAATTGCTGACCTGGTTCAACAAAACGACCCACAATAGGTGCTTGTGCTGCAAATCTTTTAGCGTATTGCGCTGCCATTTCTATTGCCGTGTTAGGTTCATTGACATAAGCCCCTGTTGGTCTAGCCTCAACCAATTGACCTGCTCTAGCAATCTTTTTCAAGGTTATAGCATCTTCTCCAAACAATGGTGTTAATTTCCCATTGACATCAAGGTTTTCTATTGCTTTGTTGAATTTTGCTGGTTTAAAGTTACCGCTTGCATCAGTTGCGTCTTTAATAATGACATCTAATGCACCAGCACGCAAATGCTGAGTGGCCACAGGATCGTCTTTAAACAATTCCATCGTTTTGGCAAAATCAGCATTCTTTGATCTAAGCACCGCACTTTGGATAAAGTCTTTAGTATCAGCTTTGCCATTAACAATATCAGCATAAATCTTATTAAAAGCAGGGCTATCTTTGTTGACTAGATCAAATTCAGACTTAGCAACCGCCCTAGCTTTGTCTGCCAATGCTTTGGCCTCTACAGTTTCACCAATTAAAGGTAACTTTTCTAACTCACCACGCACCAAAGTTAATGCGTGTACGGCATTGCCATCGTCTGCTCTTTGAGCTTTGCGTGTTTCTCTAGCTATTTGTGTTCTTAAATTCTCATACTGAGCAAAGTTCATCTCTTTGCCATTAATATAAGAATCAATTTTAGATTTGATTACCGATGGCAAAAAGTCTATGTCTTCTTTTTCAGTTAAGGCTTTTAAAGAGTTGTCAGCGAATGTTTTGCTATCAACCTGTATCTTGCCTGCGCCAAACTCATCTAATGCCTTGTAAGCCTCGCTAGTGGCCTTCTCATTCTCTTTAATTTTGTTACCAACAAATTCCATTGCACCTTCAGCATTAGCCACATAATTAGGCGCAAATACGTCAGGGGCAGTTGTTTCCTTAACATCATTGACGTTGTTCAACAATGCTTTATTTTGTTCATTGAAGCGTTGCAAATATTCTTGTTGAACGGCACGATCATTACGCTCTCTAGAAATAAGATTAGCGTCTTCTGCTGCTTGTCCTAATGTTAATCGAACAGGATATTTCAAAGACTCAGCTTCAGTAATGTTAGCCAAGGCTTTTGGATTGATGTCTTTAGGATTAACAGTCTTTAATTCTGTTGCAACCTCTGGGGAAACTTGTGCAATAGCTTGTTCAAGTATGGCTCGATTGGTTGTGGCGGCAGCACCAGCGGGTTGTAATCCACCTCTAGGTGCTACTGGCTCAATTCTGACTTTAGGCATTTCAACAGGCTTGGGTCTTTGTGCCATACCCATGCCCATAACTTCTGGAACGCCAACAGGAGGCAATTTACTGGCTTCAAATGCGCTTTGTAATTGCTGAATGTATTGCTGACCTTCTGGTGAACTAGGTTGGAATGTCAACGCTTGTTGAACTTGCTCGGCAGTCTTCTGTCCCGCTTTAATGCCTTCTGGAGTGCCAAATTTACCACTAGTTAATGTGCCACCGATACCCGCAACCGCACCAACAGGCGCTGCAACCAAACCTGACAATGTGCTTAGTCCTGCCTCACCTAATCCTATGGCTTTTTCAATCAAGCCACGTTCTTTGACTTCTTTAGGTACTTCACCAGTTCCTAAAATCAATTGACCAAGTTCATCAGGTTTTTCTTCTTTGGGTTGTAACTGAGGATTTAAGCCACTCATCGGGCTTTTTTTAGGCGCAACAATATTAGGTTGACGTTCAACCTTTGGTCTTTCACCAAGAATCAATTCGCCCAATTCATCCATTAGAGTTCCCCAGTTTCGGTTAGTTTCTTGATGTTATTGTATTTCTTGAAGTATTGCTCACGAGCTTGAGGATTTGATCCAAACAAGTCATTAATAGCTTTATTGCGTTCTGCTTTATCTTTAACAGTTTCAAATATGCTAATAGCTTCAAATACCTTGGAATCGGCATTTTGTGACCACATACGTTTAAAGGCATTGAGGTTGCTATCGCCATACTTTTGAGCAAACTTAGATGCTGCGGTTGCTTGCATATCCAAGTTTTGAACATCAGCGTAAGTGCGTCTTGCAATGTTTTTCAATACTTCTGGAGGATAAGTCTCATCACCATTGGCCATTTTCTGCAATTGTTGACCAGCTACGGTGTCCATAGAACCACCTTGTGCTTGGATATTAGCAATCTGAACGTTAGCCAAATCTTTGCTTAATTGCTTGTATTTAGGATCACCGACAATATTAGCAAAACCTCTAGCCAAACCACCTAACGCTCCTGTGGATGTATCCAAACCCATGAATTTAGTAGATTCTTTTGCTATTTTGTCAGCTTGAGCAATCACTTCATCTAGATTACGTTTAGATGTTGCTAAATCCGTTTGTCTAGTGGTTAAGCTATTACGATAAGCAGCGCCTTTTTCTGTATCCACCGCCTCATTGGGGGCTAATGGACGAATATCCCCCGCCTTGCGAACAGGATAAGGCAATGACATTTGAGTTGATGATACACCTTGAGGTAATCCTTGAGGTAAACCCATACCTGGGGGTATTGGCCCACCTTGAGGTTGACCTTGTGGTTGACCTTGAAATTGACCTTGAGGAGGAGTTGCCGATGGTTCACTAATTGTTAATGGTTCTGCTGCTCCCGATAAGGGATTAAACACAGCAGGCGCACCACCAACAGTAACAAGTTGTTTGCCTTGTAAACTTTGTTGTGATGTTGGGCTAATACCAGATTGAATGATATTTTTTAATGCTTGCTCAACATTAACGTGTTTTCCAGAAACTACTAGATTTTTTAAAGGTGCAAATCTAGCTTCTGTTTTTAGTTCGTAATCAGGATCGCTTTTGGTTAATAACTTAACCTCATTTTCTGCATCTTTTAGAACAGACAAAACTTCACTAGGATTACCTTTTAATCTTTTGTCGTTGAGAAAACCCCCCAACTTTTGATTGATTTGTGCGTTGTAGTCTTTATCGTAAGCAAATTGGTCATTTAATGATTTGATCTTTGCTTGTTTTGCTGCTTCTTCTTGTTGAGTAATAGCAGGTTGTTCAGTACCTAACTGTTGTCTAGATAAAGACTTTATACGCTCAATTTCTGGATTAGTGGTTTCTCTAGCTTTCTGTATTTCTAATTGTGCTTTTTCTAAAGCAATAGGCATCAACTGTTGTTGTTGCTTATATTGTTGTAAAGCAGATATGTCACCTAGCATATCGCTTAATTGCATGGGTTGTGTTGTTGGATAATTCGTAAATGTTGCCATGATTTATCCTTATGCGAGTGCTATAACTGTGCCTGCTTTGGCTAAGTTACTGAGTAGATTTGCGTTGTTAACCGCTTGAGCAGTCTGTGCGCCTGCTTGAGAAGCTGCCAATCCTGTGGTGACATTACCGTAAGTCTGAGCCAAATTACTACCAACTTGACCTAATTGTCCAAGTGCAGTTTGACCCAATCCAGCAGCATTAGACAAGTTACCATAAATGTTCTGACGTTGTGTCTGGTAATTGTTAAAGGCATTCTGATACGCATTTTGTGCGTAGTTTTGCGTGTAGTTTTGCATACCTTGCAAAGTATTACCGCTTAGTAATCCACCACCAACATTGGCAGCGTTTTGATTAGCACGCAAACCTTGTTGCAACATGAAATCATAGTTAGGTGCTAAACCCGCTTGCAAGTCAGCAGCATTGAATTGATGTGTTAGATAAGGTGCTTGTTTTTGTATTTCAGCAACCGCACCTGTTCCAAGATTTTGGTAAGGTTGTTGTGCTTGTGCGTATTGGCTATACAAACCGCCTAACGTATTTTGTACATTTTGACCCGCTTGGGCTTGTGTGTTGGCAGCATTGGAAATAGCATTATTGGTAGCATTAGTTCCTACCAGTCCCGCTAAAGCCGTTCCACCAATTGCAGTTTGTAATGGTGTTAACCCTAATGCGTTTGTAGCACCTGTACTAGCACCTGTTCCTGCTCCCAAAGCAGTTCCAGTAGCAGCAGTTCCTAATCCAGTTGCAGCAGAACCAAGTCCTGTCGCTGGAGTAACAGCATTAGTTGCACCACCAATGTTGCTTAATGTAGTTGCTCCTGCTGGGTTAATTTGTGGGTTGACATTGGTTAATGGATAAACATTTTCACCAGCATCTAGTGCCGACAAATTACCCACATTACCTGTTGATGGATAAGCATTAAGACCCGCATCCAATGCTGATGCTTGACCCAATAATTCTGGATTGACCCCAGCAGTGGGATAAACACCCATGCCAGCATCTAATGCAGATTGACCACCACCTAATAAATTGCTTAATTGACTGCCACCATACATCAAAGCAGCTTGCGTCAACAAGGGCTTTAAATCTGTAAATCCACCAGTTAAACCGCCCGCACCAGCGTTCAATCCTACGTTGTAAACATTGCTTGCCGTGACAGGTGCAATTTGACCGTTTTGACCAACACCTGATGCTACTTGAACCATTGCGCCATTGGACAAGGGCAAATTGATGGCTACACCGCCAGCAGGAGTAGAAGATACCGTGTAGTTACCTTGAATCTCTTGACCAGTTTGGCTATTGATTAAGGTGCTTTGACCAGTATCGGCATTGAATCCAAGAGAAACATTTCCGCTAGATAACGCACTTGCTAATTCTGGATGATCCGCTGCTGCTTGGCTTACCAATGAACCACTAGCTTGGCCATAACTTGTGCCAACGCCACCAGGATTGCTAGACGTAAACGCTTGGTTTACGGCATTATTAACTGTTGAAATGTCCATTTTTCCCCCATTTATACATTGTAATACGGCACTTTAAATTGTTTACCGTTCACAGTAATATTTATAAACCCTACGGGATTGCTTGGAAGCGTTGCCGATCCAGCAGTTGCCGTAGTAGCCGAGGAGAAGTTCAACAAGTTAAGAAAAAACTGTTGCCATGCCCTAGTTGGCCGATTTGTCACTTTGTCCAAAAATTCAGATTGTGGATAAGGTTGAATCTGTTTGGTGTTTTGGGTAATGCTCAATTTTCTGCCCCTTCAGCTTTCAAATTAGCCGAAACAATTACAAACTTGACAGGATCAGTTACCGACACCTCAAAGATTCTATCCCTAGCCATTCCCAATCTACGCCAAATGGCACGATTCTTATATTTACCTTGCTGACCAACGGTTGCCCAATGCTCATTTGACCATGTAGAACCACCATCATTTGACCACCTTAACATTGCTTGGGGGTAAGTCAAAGTGGATTGTGGCAACAATTGCTGATTGTTACCCAACACATAAGTCTCAAAAGACCTGATATTTAAGGTTTGATCAGCAGTTAACGTATATGTTGAACCTAAGTAAATTGTATTGGAAGTCACTCCACTTGGCAAATTTACCGTAGAAAACCCACCAATCCCAACGCCAGGTTGAAATTGAATTTGTAACTCGGCAAAATATTGCCGTTGTAGATCAGAAACCAAGTGGGGCGCACGCCTGACACGCCTGATATTTACACCGTCATCCGTGTAATTATTGGTGTCTAACTCATAAATCTTGCCGTTGGAATAGTCACCAACCAACACCATGCCTTGAAACACGGCAGAACAATTGCCCCTGTGTCTTTGAAATTGGTTGCTATCATTGACGTAAAGCCACTTGTGCCACATTCCTGTGGTTACATCGTAAGCCCATGTCAGATTTAAAGTTGGAAACGAAACCACATAGTTTTCATGGCCTTCTAGCTGATAAGTCCAAGATATTGCGTCATCAATATACTGATTTAACAATGTGTTCTCAACGGCATGAGTGGATATTCTTTGAGGAATATAACCGTTCATTTGCATGATCTCGGCTTGACCACGGTTGTTTCTGCTGACATAAGCAAAGCTATTGCCAAGTCTAGAAACGCTAAATGGCGCAGCAATACCGTGTTGAGTGGATGTGCCAGGTATTCTTTGGAATGGAAACGGTGATGTTCCAGCATCCACCCAAACCTCGCTTGATGCCTCACCCATCAAATAAACTTCACGGTGATCAACAATCAAAGCCACCAAGTTATCAGGTGCGCCATCCTTAGATGCAAAACTGTTGTACTGAGTAACTGGGGACAACGCATCCGATGCTGCCCATTGTTGGGTATTAGGACGGTTATAGACAAAGTAATTGTCAACAATATCTACCGTATTACCGCCAGTAAAAGCACCGTCTGAGCTAGGAATTTGGGTAAAATTCAAAGCATAAAGCGTTTCAGAAGCAATAGTTTGGCTAGTAGAAACCGTATAAGTTCCTGTACCGCCTGTACCTGTTCCTAGTGCCGTGATCATGGTGTTTGCAGCTAACCCAGCACCTTGAATGGTTTGACCAAGATATAAAGTACCACTTGTTACCGCAGTCACCGTTAAAAGTGTGCCAGCAATAGAACCCGTGACAATAGCACCAGACGCTGCCGTGGACATGGGTTCAGCACTTACCGTTTGTGATGTACTAACCGTCCAAGATGATCCTGACCCTGCCGTGATGACCGTCTCAGAAGCTACACCAATGCCAAACAAACTTTGGCCAACCGCAATCGTTCCGCTAGTTAAGTTAGAAACGGTTAATGTTGTCCCGCTAATAGCGCCTCTAAATACCGCAGCGCTAGGGGTAGAAATGCGCCATGTGTAGCGATAAGCACCGTCCACTATGTAGACATTCAAACCGTTGTCTGTGATGCCTACACGCCCTGTAGAGGTGTTTAAAAGCCCAACAATGCTAGGTGTTAGGTTACTAGAAAGAACGTAAACATAAGCGCCACAAACGGCAACCATTTGCTGACCACCGCTGACCGTACGCATTCCACGCACTTCAGCTAGGGCGGGTAACACTACTTGAGTGGTCAGTCCTGGGGTTGGGTAAAGCGCAACAACACCACGCTCACCAGGTTGTTTTGTTGGGTCAATTTCTGGGAAAAAGTTAATACACTCCTGAGCATCTTGATAGATACTAGGAGCTTCATAACTAGCGCCAACAAAATTAAAGTCGCTCAAAGTCTATTCTCCAAGTAACTTTTATATCTTGAAACTTTAGAAATATTATTTGGATGTAAACCAAACATTTTGCCTAGTTCCGTATAAGACCATCCGCAACCATTAAGAATTCTAACTTGATCCGCTTGCTCTTGCGTTAATTTAGCTTTTTTATGGTTACAACCTTTAACGGAATTGCTTCTACCTTTTGCTTTTGCATCTTTATTGTTGTCATCATAATTTCCTAATTTCATATGATTGGGATTACAACAACTTCTATTGTCGCAAATATGCAAAATGAATTCTTTAATTTTTTTATCTTTAGGTGCTTTAAAATCAATTGTATTTGGATTTGTTAATGCGTAAGCAATTCTATGCGCTGAATATTGTGAACCCTGTACTCCGATAGAACCATATCCTGTATTGTTTTTTGGGCCAGTCCATTCCCAACAATCATTAGATTGTTTTTTATTTATAAATTTCCAAACATCTTCAAAAGTGTTACGTTTCATAAATGTAATTCTTATTTATTAAAGCCGCCGACCAAAATCCAGCCTGCGTCCTTCGCTTTACTCATCAGCAACGCATCAGGGAATCTAGCGGATTGAACGGGTCTCATATTAGTGCGCTTGATTGTGGCTTTAGATTGTGCAGCATAAGCATTAATCATTGATATTTGTGTAGGTGATGCTTTGCCATACATGGGCATTAAACGCTCTGCCAAACACCATCTGAGCATCATTGAATAACCTTGTGGTAGGTTAATGATGTCGTTAATAGACCCATACCTTGTGAACAAAGTGTCTGCAAAAATGTGCATCTCACCTTGTGCTGGGTTTGGCCATACAAATAGGTTACCTAGCGTTTCAGTTGGTTGGTAATACAACGCCTTTGGCCAAGGGCCATTTAACGTCTTCAAACCAATCATTTCATAGTCTTCAATATTCAATACGGCAACAGGATAATCCAAACCACCGTTCAAAATAGGCACGCCGTTAGAGCTTGTGTTGATCCGTACAAAGGCGCTATTGATCACCAAAGGGCGCTCATAGTACGCATTAATGGTCGTGGATGGGACGGTTTGACTGATGTTGACCTGATATGTTCCTGTCTCATTAACGTTGCCACCAGCGCCAGTTAAGAACTGAGTAATCTTAGTGCCTGCTGCTACGCCTGTACCGCTTAGGGTCATGTTCAATGCTATTGCACCGCTATTAATGCCAGTAACTGTGAGAATTGTTCCACTAATGGATGCCGTGACACTAGCACCGATTTGACCACCTGGGCCAAGTGTGTATTGAGTTTGACCAGAAGTTAATGTGAAGATGATTTCTGTCTTGTAGAAAACCATCATGTCTTCATTGGAGAACTGATCAACTAGATCATTCAACATGTCAAAAGCATCTTGCGCTGCTTCTGGAGTTGGCGTCTCCCCCGCCTCTAAAGCACCAATGTCTTTTAAAGCTCTGCTGATAATGTCTATAGGTGCTGTGGCCATCTTATTTCCTTAGAACTTTGGCGTAAATACTTGTGGTTGCCAAGGCGGTATCACTTTTGGTGTTTGTAATGCCTGATGTTGTTCTTTTAATCGATCAGTTATCACCGCATATCCGTCAACAATTTGGTCTTCCTCAATCCATTGACCAATCATTTCTTCGGTTACATCTTCAAACTTGACCTGTGGATCAACCTTTTTGAATGTCCAATATCCTTCTGTTTCTACTGTGATGCCATCATCAGAATAAGAAACATGATATTTAGCCGATGTGATTACACCGTCTTTTGCTTCAATATCGGATATTAGCCACTTCATTTGGGTTGCTCTGGCCAAGTCATGTCCCAAGGAAAGCCTGATTCTTTGGTCAAGTCTCTGAGAGCTTGTCTGTATGTTGCCCATGCTTCTTTATCAACAGGCGCATCTGCTACTTGTGTCCAATCCGTATCTTTGAGCTTTTCATCTCTTTGTTGACGAACAGACTTAGCTTGTTCTGCGTCTTTGGCAGTCTTGGCTTCATCATCAATCTCAGCAACAGAATACTTGGTAAACCATTGCCCGTCAATTTGCTCAACGCCATCTCTGAACGCCACTTGATAGCGTGTGGGTTGAGCTTGTGCGCCTTCTAGGATTACAGTAGCACCAAACTCATTGAAAGTTTCTGCATTGATAATTTGTGGGAAAGATGTATTTGGGTAGAGTTTACGAAACTCTGATTCAAACATCACTTGACCGTCTTGAGTTCTGATTTCCATCTTAATTTCCTTTATGCCTAGCTGATAGCAAGAAAAATGTAATTTGCTGCGTTTGTATTGATGGCAGACAATATTGAAGCGTTAACAGTAAACCCACCTGTTGTAGTTGTAACTGAACCAAGGGTAGCAGTTTCAGCAGATGTACTATCTAAAAGAATATACGGGTCTGTCAATGTTGTCATGCCACGAGCAGTATCGTAAACATACCAATCACCTGTTGTATCGGTACGCTTGATAAGAACAAATCTTGCTCCACCTGTAAACCCACACGCAATAGCTTGAGTTGTTCCATTTCCTGTGTATGAACCAACCTTAGAAACGCCTGGACAAGTTGCAAATAAATAAGCTACATAAGTATATCCAGAAGAACTTAACCCAAGTCCTGTTCCTGCTAAAAACGTAGTAGAAGTATTATTCCAAACTGCTGCACCTGCATTTGCTTGTGCATCTGAAGTTTGAAGTTGTAAATAATAATTATTTGGCGTTGTAGTTCCAGAACTATATGTAAACCATCCTCCTGCGGCACTTCTACGTTTGACAATCAATAATTCAGGCGCAACACCTAAATTATGATTCAGCGTCATATTTGTCCCATCCCCTGTATAACAAACCTGATCAAAGAATGATGGCGCACGCCTCCAATTCCAAGCGTAATAATTTGGATCGTTTGCTAAGTTTTGTCCAAATCCATTTTGATAATCAAACTTGTAACCAGTACCAGCTGCTTCTGCATTAGTTCTGTTTGTTTGCAAATATGCAGCACCAATCAACCTAGATGCCATTTGATTGTTTCCACCATACACAGCATTTGTATTGATAGATGTATCAACTGGAAAAGTAGTTACAAACTCTGGGTTACCTGATGTATCTTGAACGGTTGCAAACACACTAGTCCCAGTAGTAGGAACTGCCATAGGGCCTCTGCGTATGGCTATGTAAATAAATGTATTTGAAGTTGGAAATTGATTTGAACCAACAAGATTTGAAAAACCAGTAGCATTTGGGCTTGAATATGTTCCTGTTAATGAAAACGCTGCTGAAGAAGTATTTGGAATAAGAGCCTCAAAACCAGTTTGGCTAAACCCTCTCATGGTGTCCATTAAAATCCAATTACCTGTGGTACTGGTAGGTTTTATTAAAACCCATTGTGGCTCATATCCAAGATTAACAGAATAATAACCACTACTATCAGTAGTAAACGACCCACAAGTAATAACATTATCTGTACCAGTTAATCCAAAGCCTCCTGCGTTGGATGCAAAGATGTAGGCAACGTAAGTCGCATTACCATTTAAATATCCACCAGACGGAAATGAAACAGTTGTTGACGTTGGTGTAATCCAATCAGTTGCACCTAAAGGGTTTGATTGAGCAGCAGTTGTGTTTAATTTAATTAAATAACGGTTTGGATTTGTTCCACCATTTAAACCACTATGCCAAGTAAACCAATCTGCTGCTATTGCAGTTGTTTTTACAATTACACATCCAGGTGTTGAACCTAAATTATGGCTAAATGATGCTGCACCAGTTGCATCAGTTGTAAATGTTTGAACATCAAAAAACTTAGGTTGTTTTCTGAATGTCCATGAGACAACAGGATTTCCAGGTGAATTGATTGAATAAATATTATTTCCAAGCGTCATTCCATTTGTATTAAACGAAGTAATGCCCATGCTTCCTGAACCAACATATTGTGCGTCAGTAACATTAGTTGATAATGATTTATTTCCACCTCTTACAGTATCAATAACATCATAATAAGTACTTACTGATCTATCTTTAGCCCATACCATTCCACCGTAAGTAGACAAATCAATTCCATTATTTATAGATTGAGTTGAGCCATTACCTGTATAAAGATAAGTGCTAAAGACATTTTCTATGTAATTAGCCGCTGAACTAACTTGTGAACTATTGCTTGAAAACATGGCAGTCCTTATGTGTAGTTCTGACCAGCAGTTGAACCAAACCAACTTGTTCCATCTGAAATAAATACATACTTATCTAACTTACTTGCTGTACTTGTAATTGTTGGTGCAGTCCCACCAGGCCATGAAACTGTTGACCAAGTAACTGTGCGTGAGCCTGTGGCATCTTGCTTGAGCAATAAAGTGAATGACTTTCCACTTACAGCAGTTGGCATTGTGATTGTTGCATTACCTGTTAACGTAATAATTTGTACAGTTCCATTGGTCAAAGACAAAGTGATTGCTGTTGAACTATTGGCCGTATAAGGTGTTTCAACGTAATTGGTAATAGTTGGGTTGGTTATCGTAGGTGTGTTGTTCAATACAACTACAGTACCTGAACCACTCGTTGTGTAAGATGTACCCCAAGCGCTACCTGTGCTATTAGGAATTCCTGCGCCAGGATATGTCATACCAGCACCACTAGCTAACATTGTGCTAGTTACCGTTCCAACATCACCTGTTGTAACCATGTTGCCTGTTGTTGCAGGAACAGTAATACTAAAAGAAGATGCGGTATTTGCACCTGTTAATGTTACTGATCCACCGCCAGTAGCTTGAAAGACTAAATTAGACATGAAACCCCCTCTATTTAAGACATTTTAAACGATTTCGCTTAAATTAGTCTCCATGTTGATGATGCCGAAATTGTTACCGATGCTCCACTTGCTATGCTGATCGGAGAATATGAAACACCTGTACTTGCGCTAGGTATCGTATAACTGCTAGAAACCGTATTTGCTTGAACATGGATACCGTTTGTAGCATTAAATTCGGGAGATGCCAATTCACCGTTAGATGGATTGTATTGTAATTTGGTTGAACTTGTATACTCTGTTGACACCGTTCCGCTAGTTGCAGCAGCAAATAATGGATATCTTGTCGCATTCGTTGTCGTGTCATCAGATAAAGTCACCGCACCCGATGCAGCAGCAATTGTTATTGATCCTGATGCGTTGGTAATGGTGATATTTGACCCAGCAGTTAACGTACTTCTGGTAAATCCTGTGCCGTTTCCAATGTCAATTTGACCGTTGCTAGGCGTGCTTGTTAAGCCAGTTCCACCATAACCAACACCCAAAGTGCCACTAGAAATGTTAGAAGCATTAAGTGCCGTCAGACTAGCGCCTGATCCACTAAAGCCAGTTGACGTCAAAATGCCCGTAGACGGGTTAAATTGGTATTTGGTACTGCTAGTATATTCAGTCGTTAAATTACCGCTTGTAGCGCTTGCAAACAAGGGATAACGGGTTGCATTAGTGGTTGTATCGTCTGTAACCGTGGCATAAGCCG
>Ga0213920_1001165_pt1 | contig 15535 bp, 17 predicted proteins | sample McNCre1117MG_FD_161054 | JGI IMG/M metagenome (GOLD analysis project Ga0213920, IMG submission 161054) | Freshwater microbial communities from McNutts Creek, Athens, Georgia, United States - 11-17 MG | ecosystem: Environmental > Aquatic > Freshwater > Creek | place: USA: Georgia | collected...
TTTTTGAGCAAGTAGGTTACATGGATGTGTATAGGCAACTACATCCCCTCACAGAAGATGAGTGTTACACCTGGTGGAGTCAAAGAGGCCAAGCCTATGCTAAGAATGTTGGCTGGAGAATTGACTAGCAAATCACACAAAATACCTACATAAGCTTCAAATATCAAAAATTTTCTGCTTTATTTGCACTTTTGTAAACCAAAGTGTAAACTTTACCCACCTTTTAAATCAAAGGACAAAAATGGGCGCACGGCTTAAAAATCCACCAGTCTACGTTACAGTTGCTCAAGTTCGATTCAACCCAATTTTAAAAATAGCAGAATTTTTACCTAGCATCCAGGAGAGATTTCGCCTAGCGGGATACCCAGATTTCAAAACTCAACATGGCGTATCAATACAGATATCCGTGGACAATAACGAAACTACCCCAAAGCCTGTAAAGCAGGAAATATATCGCTTTGGAAATGTGGAGCAAACAGATGCTTTTACGCTTGATAATCAGAACCTAACCTTGCTATCCACTAATTATGGGGATTTTAAGCAGTTTCAAGCCACGTTTATCAAGGGACTTGAGGCGACGAATGAATTACTTGATATTTCCTATGTCGAGCGAGTTGGCCTAAGGTATCTTGACAGGGTTATGCCTCTAGAGGGTGATAAGTTAGAAGACTATTTAATTAGTCAGGTTCATGGCATAAATTCATTATTTGGTGGAGTCGCTGGGTATACATATACAGAAGCCTTGAATGTTGTTGGCTCAATTAAGTTAGTTAGCCGAATTGCAATACAGAAAGGACCACTTGCTTTTCCACCAGACCTGCAAATTGGTAATGATATGCAAGTGATAGAGAGGTTCAAAACCTACGACGGTATAAGTGCAATCCTAGATAACGATGGTTTTATTGAGGGAAGAGAGCCGTTTAGTAAAAAGCAAATTATTGAACATCTCGAGAACATTCATAAAGTTATTGGCAATGCCTTTAAAGCTATCGTTACACCATATGCATTTGAGAGTTGGGATAAATAAATGTTAGCCGCTCATGTTGAGTTTAATGATGCATTAACTTACTTTAAACAACCGCCTGGTGTTGTTTATCAGCAGAATGTTGAAGGTGGACCATTACCTATATTCGGCGACGCGGGCACGGGCGGAGTTAAATGGCTGTTCTTCGCAGCAGAGCGCCATGGCTACAAAGATGTTGTACTACTTAAATCTCCAGCATCGTCTGTAAAAAAAGTAACCCCTACACCCTTCGCCTCTCTTATGGAGACCATTCAAATAGGGTTTGGTCGAACCTTCTCGCATCTGCCAACAGTCTTTGGCGTATCGAGGCAAACACTTTATAACTGGTTATCTGGCGAAACCCCCAATCCAAAGCATCAGAGCAAATTACTTCAGTTAGCAAACGTCGCTGAAACCTTCATTAAAGAGGGGTTCACGCCAACGTCCTCTTCGCTTTCAAGGACAGTTATGAATGGCAAATCGTTATTAGAGCTTTTAAGAGATGGTGCCAACGGAGAGGAAATGGCAGCCAAATTGATTCGCATAAGCCGGAGAGGTGATGAGGCAAAGATGCGGATTAAAACCTGGCTGAAGGAAGGGAAGTTGCCACCAATAATTCCATTGTTGGGTTGCGAGCATTTTCCGATGAGGTCTAAAAATGACCTTAGAGGAATCTAAAACTTGGTCGCGAGATACGCCTTGGAGGCAGGGCCATATACTTCCCTCAGATTGTATAGAAGCATTGCAACTAAACCCTGAAAAAATCGAAAATTTATGTGCAGTTGTAATCAGTCATGATTGTGACGTAGCAAATGACAACCTAGACGCCGAACCTTATGTTGAAGTAATCATTGGCAAAAAACTAGATGGCGAGGGAAATGGAAGTTTTTTCCATGCGAAAAATCCACGAATACTTCACATTGAAGCAATGGGTCAGGATAGCGCAGTTATTATTGAATTATCTGCCACCGAGAAGAGGTCAATCAGAAAAACAGAGTTAGTCAGATATCAGCCTGACGCCACCATTTCTATACCTTCTGGCCCACTGAAAGGCTTAAGAACTTGGCTGTCCATTAGATATGTTCGCGCCGCTTTTGCCGACGAATTTATGAATAGAATGGACGAAGCAAAGGTTAATAAATTTCTGGATAAGACCCTAAAAAAAGATGGGAAATATTTTTCAAAAATTTATTTCGACCTCGACAAGGGGCGAAATATTGACCGGTCGGACGGCACTCCATATCAGCTTGAAATAATTTTAATGTACCCGCCAGGTGATGACCCTGAAGACACAATGAGCATAATGGATGCAGTTGCCGAAGCAATTCAGAATTTTTTTGAAAATAAATTTTATAACTCTCAAGATGAATCTTGGAGCAAGATAGAGCTAACTAAATGTTACTCAATTTCTGAAGAAGACTTAACTGTCGCGCAAGCGAATTCTTTCATGGAGTGGCTGCTTGAATATTTATCCTTGAGAGAAGCGGCTGCCGAAGGCAATTAAACAGGCAGTTTATATTCAATACTCAAGGGCGCATGGTCTGAAAACTTTACCCCCTTATATATTGAGCAATTAACTGCTTTATCTGCTATCTCCTTTGTGGCAACATGAAGGTCTATTCTCCAACCTACGTTCTTAGCATACGCTTGTCCGCGATTGCTCCACCACGTATAGCACTCATCGGTGGCATCTGGGTAAAGCTGTCGATAAACGTCAACCCATCCCCGCTCGTAAAGTTCAGTTAGCCAGGCACGCTCTTCTGGTAAAAATCCAGAGTTCTTTTTGTTGCCTTTCCAGTTTTTGAGGTCGGCTTCTTGGTGAGCAATATTCCAATCTCCACACACTATAAACTGCCGCTTTTCGCTAAGCAGGGAGTCCATTACGGGCATAAATTCATCAAGGAATTTAAATTTTGCATCTTGGCGTTCTGGGCCAGATGAACCGGAAGGCAAATAAACTGAAATGACCGACAAATCTCCGAAATCAGCCCTTATAAATCGTCCCTCGGCATCGAACCCAGGGTGGCCGATGCCTTCGATAACACGGTCTGGTTTTTGTTTGGAATAAATACCTACGCCACTGTACCCCTTCTTAACTGCGTAGTGAAAGAATCCATGGTAACCGGCGGGTGATAGCATCTCTCCGGTCATATCAGCTTGTTGAGCTTTAAGCTCTTGAACGCACACTATGTCAGGGGTTTCGCTAGCAATCCAATTAAAAAAGCCCTTGGATGCCGCAGAGCGAATTCCATTGAGATTTGCGGTGGTAATCTTCACTCTATTATTTCTTTTTCTTCAATTTTGATTCTTTTTGCACTAACTTTGAACAAGCCTCTAGAAAGTCATTTTTCAAAGCCTTAAATTCAGCTGTAGGTTTACCCTGCAGCTGAAGAATCGCATGCTGAGCGGCGAACTTTAGCTGAATCTTATAAGCGCTTGCTGACCTTAGGTCAGTTTGTAACTTTTGCAAGCCTATCCCAAGGCGAATAATAGCAGCGCGACTACTGTCCAACTCACAAGACTCCTCAATAGCTCGTATTGCTTTTAGAAGCGTTTTTTCCGTAGAAGAAACTTTGAACTCTGACATGATTGAACCCTTTCTTAATTTGGATATTAATTAGATAATTCAAAAAATACCACGCCTCTTTTAAACCAACAAAAAAGAATTATTTGCTTGATTTGATGAATTACATTTTCACGAATAACAATTAAAAGGTATTGCCACGCTGTGTAGAACTTTATAGTATCTTTCGGCGGAAGTTGCAAGGCGATTGGCACAAAAGTGCCCACGAAATTTCTCACATGGGCACCTTGGCTAATAACTTTGACCAGATAACCTGGTAACCAGATAAAAAAGAAAATCTATTTAAGCAGTGTACAAAAATCTTTTAAAGTTCAACCCGGTTGCTCGGTCAAGTTAGCTTTCCACTTTGGTATAGCCTAAATTGCACACCCGGACATATTTACCAAGCAAGGTCATGCGGCTCTCTGAAAAAGACTTAATGTCCTTAATTCTTGGCCAAAACTTGGGCGTAGATAAAGCAGACAGTCCATTGCGTTCGCACCACAGACGATAGTCTTGGTAAATATCATCTTTGCTCTGCTTCGCTTCGAACTGCACTTCCAACCCAACATCATTAGCCCAAGCAAGCACTGAATTTGTCTCTTCTTTGGCCGAGTATAGTGCGGTGTCCATGCGAGGAGGGAGCAACGGATTAAACATACCGCGAGTTTGCAGCCGGACCAATCCTTCGATGGCCCAGTTCAACACCGCTGAAAGTTCGGTATCGATGATAGTTTTAGCGAGCAGCGGGTCTCGGTTGACTTCGGCGACGGTTGTTTCAAATGGCACGATATCGCAGCGACGCCAGAATCCAGTTGAGTGGTCAGTTAGAACTGGTAGATGATTACCAAGCACAATCCACTTGGCAGTCAGACAAAGTGAAAGACTATCTCTATACTTCACATCGATTGAGATTCTCTCCCCAGCAATCATACTTTTTAGTAAATCTTCGTTGATACGGCCCTTAGGAAGCTCATCAACATAAGCCAGACTTGCTCCGACCAAGGCGGCTGCTCCAAAGCCGCCCACTTGGTCGAGCCTCACGGCCGCCACTCTCGAATGCAAGGCCTGGATAACATTAGCCAGTACTCCTTTACCGTTTGCACCACTCCCTAACCAGATTTGAAATCGCTGATAACGGCAGTCGGGCAATAAGGTGTAACCGATATATTCCTGAACTCGGCCCCTGACTTGCTCGTCTGGGAGTATTTGCTCAAGGAATTGTTGAAACTTTGTTCCATGTCCTACTGCTGGGTCATAGTTACACGATAGCGTGTGCTTTATGCCTAGAGTAAGGTCGGGTGAGCGTAACTGAAATTGGTTGTCCACGAAATGCAAATAACCGTTCTGACAAGGAACAATCACTTCATCAGTCATTTCCTGCAGAAGCTCGGCTTCGAGTAAAGAGGTGCAGTAGGCCTTTTTAGCCTTGTCTGCGCTGGCATGAAGAGGGTCTCTCTGTGATAGCCATTCATAAGCAGCTCTCTCTTCGTCTCTAACATCTCGCACTGACCAATGCGTCCCTGACCATTCATAGAGAAGTTGATTGTCAGATGCCACGATTCTTGTACGTTTCATAGCCTTGGCATACGCATTCACAACAAAGGGATTACCCATAATTAGTCCCTCCGCTCTACTTGTTCCGATAGCCATGCATCAACATCAACCCAGCGCCATCTCAAGAAGCGCGTGCCTGGAATTTTAATTCGTGGCGGAACAGCATCGGGATTGTTGCGTAGGTCATGTGCAATTGCTGAAACACTCCTCTGAAGCAGATGAGACAGGTCTTGGATATTCAATAGGTTATTAAACATTTAAAACTCCTTCGAAATTTAAAAATGTGATTTGCACCACAAGACCTATAGCGAAGTATTTTTAAACGTAATGAGCGATTTAAAGGTGCAACTAGATGCGTTTAAGTAATTAGACATGGAAATTATCAATTTGCTGGTCTTTCTCTTCTGGATTTCAGCATGAAACGCTATCATGATGCTATGTGCGTAAATTTGTTCTAAATGTTTACGAGTAAGTTTTCCCAATTGACCCTACACCCAAATGAAGTTGAGCAACTCCAAAATGATTCTCAGTACGCAGATATATGAATTTTAAAGAGAACGAATCCCAAGAAAAACTCCGCGGTGGCTATTACACGCCCAACGAAATCGCAGGTTTTTTAAGTCGTTGGGTCTTAAATCTAAAACCTAAAACACTATTGGAACCCAGCTGTGGGGACGGCGCCTTTATTCGTGCACTTGAAGGCCTTCACCAACATAAGCTATTTTTAACGGCAGTTGAGCGACAGCCAGAAGAAGCGAAGAAATCGAGCAAAGCTGCAGCTAAACTGAAAAAGGTAAAGGCCGAAGTCATCAATGACGACTTCCTCGTATGGGCTGAAGAACAGCTCAACAAGGGAGCTGCTTATGACGCAGTTACCGGGAATCCTCCTTACATACGCTATCAATATTTAGATGCCGTTGACCAGCAACTATCAGAAGCAATTTTTAAACGTTTCGACCTGCCATTCACAAAGCATACAAATGCTTGGGTGCCATTTGTTATTGCCTGTGTGGCACTACTCTCACCTGGCGGTCGTTTGGCGATGGTAATTCCTTCCGAGCTGATGCATGTGCTTCATGCTGGCTCACTGCGAAAGTTCCTGCTTCAACAGTCAAGTCGGGTTTTAATGATTGACCCAAATGAACTGTTATTTGAGACGGCGTTACAGGGAACCGTGCTTCTCATGGTAGAAAAAAAAGTTAGTCCAGCAAATATATCTGAAGGCGTCGCCATACATGCTGCTCCAGATAATTCATTTTTGAACTCTGACCCAGAGGTGCTGTTTCAATCAGCTAAATATATCAGTGGAGATATCCTAGATGGCAAATGGATGAAGGTGCTCTTAGAGCCATCGGAACTTGCTGTGTTCGAAAAAGCCAAAACTCTCCCACTCATTAAGAGCTTTCAAGACATCGCAAAAGTAGACGTAGGCATTGTCACCGGCGCCAACAAGTTCTTTTTGGTAGATGACAGCACTGTAACTAGATTTGGGCTTAAAAAGTTTGTGAAACCTATGTTTGGTCGAAGTGAGCATTGTCCTGGTGTAATTTACGATGAGGCGACACATGAAGCTAACCGAAAGCGCGGACTTCCGACAAACTTCTTGTGCATTGAAAAAAGTATGCCTGTTCGGAAGCTAACAAAAGGTGCCCTTGACTATATTAAGTTAGGAGAATCGCAAAAACTACACATGCGATACAAGTGTCGTATTCGGAACCCGTGGTTCAGTGTTCCATCGGTATATTCAACGTCTATCGGACTACTAAAAAGGTCCCATAACTTTCCCAAACTCATATTCAATTCATTGGGCGCCTATACTACCGACACTGCTTACCGTATTTCGCCACTTCCAAATGGTCCAAGCTCAAAGAAATTGGTTTACTGTTTCATCAACAGTCTAACTGCTTTAACAGCAGAGTTGGAAGGCAGGCACTATGGTGGAGGAGTTCTGGAGCTTGTTCCTAGCGAGATTGAAAAGTTACTAGTGCCGCTTCCTGATATACGACCTAGCTTAACGCTGCTTGATAAAGCTATTCGCACAGGTATGTCACCACTGGAATTACTAAAAGTACAGGATGACAAGATTCTTGCTGCTGCCGGCCTTAGCAAAAAAGAGAGTGAACTGCTTAGACAGGCACTTCTCCGGATTCGAAGTCGTCGCCAGCGTCTTCTTGGAGCAGACACTATGGAGGATAGCGAATGACAATACCTGTACGTTTGTTGGACCTCGTTGCCCGTTTTGCAGCAGATGAATCAAAGCTGACAACTTCCGCTTCTGGTTACCAAGAAACAGAGGCTCGTATTGAATATATTGACCCACTCTTCGAACTCTTTGGGTGGGATATGGCTAATGCCAATGGCATCCCCAATAACCTTAAAGATGTATTACGAGAAGAGTCACAGGAAGGGAATGGCGGACGGCCTGACTATACTTTTCGCATAGCATCCACCAAGAAATTCTTTTTAGAAGCAAAGAAACCATCTGTAGATATTACAAATAATAAGGCGGCGGCGTTTCAGATTCGCAGCTACGGTCATACAGTCGGTTTGCCAGTTTCTATTCTTACAAACTTCCGCACACTGCGTATCTATGACACCCGACTTGAACCGAAAGCGGGTGATGATGCAGATGTTGGGCTCATTGAGAGCATTGACTATTCAGACCTGCCTGCACGCTTCGCAGAACTCATCAATCGATTTGGTCGAGATAGTGTTGCTCATGGCTCAATAGACCGTTTCTATGGCAGCACAACTACAGGAACCATAGCAGTTAGCCAAAAGTTTTTGGCACGCATCAATAGCTGGCGTTTGCGCCTAGCTAATGACCTTCATGCACGCTATCCTATTCTCTCAGTCCTAGAGCTTAGCGATTTGGCACAAAAAGTCATAAATCGGATTGTCTTTTTGCGTATGTGCGAGGACCGCGGCATTGAAGCATATGAAACTTTGCGGGCCGTTGCTGGACGACGGAATATTGTTGAGCTTCGAACCTTATTTAAGCGTCTTGATGAGCGATACAACACTGGCCTTTTTGATGTCACACAAGATTGTCTTCAAGATAGGTATGAACTAAATGCCGCTCTATTTCATGAACTCGTTGAAGAAGTTTATTCACCTGCATCACCATATAACTTTGCAGTTTTGGATGCAGATTTCTTGGGGCAGGTTTATGAGCATTTCTTAGCAAAGAGACTAGAGGTACTCGAAGATGGAATTGTCGGTCTTGTTCAAAAGCCTGCTTATGAAGATAGAGAGATTGTTACTACGCCACAACCACTAGTTGATGAGGTTATTCAGCGTGCCTTTAATACTCGTTTGAGTGCAGTGCCATTAACCACCTTTGAAGAACTTTGCAGCATTCGAGTTTTGGACGTGGCGATTGGTTCTGGTCGCTTCTTAGTGCATGCCCTTGAAAAGCTTGAAGACACAGCCATCAGTATTCTTAAAAATAATCCTAAGGATAAGCGCCTCTATCAAGTTTCAGGCAATGACATCAGACTGCATTTCGACGCTAAGCGTCAGCTTCTTCAAGAATGTCTCTACGGCATTGACGTAGACTTCAATGCTGTAGAGGTTGCTCGCTTTAGCTTGATGGTAAAACTGCTTGAAGATGAAACGGTTAATACACTTCCCGATGACAAAAAGATTCTCCCAAACTTAGCTTCGAATATTGTTTGGGGTAATACGGTAGTTGATACGGACTTCGCTGCATCTCAGGAAACAATAGAAGAGACTGTACCAATTAATTGGTCAGCAGAAGGCATACCATCCAAGTTCGATATTATTGTTGGCAACCCGCCTTATATGACAACAGATGACATGCGGAAGGCCAACAAGAATGAGTTTGAATACTACAAAGAAAAATACAGCTCATGCTACAGACAGTTTGACAAGTACTTTGTTTTTATTGAACGAGCTCTTAATGCACTAACAGACTCTGGAGTAGTCGGGTTACTGATTCCTAACAAGTGGTTGACCATTGAATCTGGTGCCAAGCTTCGAAAATTATTGGTCGACCAAAAAGCTGTTCGCGAACTGTTAGATTTTGGAAATGAATCGCTTTTTGCTGGCAAATCTGCTTATGTATGTATTGCTGTATTTCAAGCAGGAGCCGAGCAATTCTATTATCGTAATATTCACGAACAATCTGAATTTGAAATTGACCCAGCTGGAAAAGGCTATGCCCAATCTACGTCAATATTGACGAGTTTCGGAGAGGCTGCGTGGGTGCTTCCTGGAACGCTGGAGGAACATGCGATTCTTGCAAAGTTAAGTTCAAACAGCCGCAAACTTGGTGGACTTGTAGATATTAAAAATGGTGTTCAGACAAGTAAGAACACAGTATTTGTTATTTCCAACTATTCAGACCTTGGCACCACAGTTGCTTTTGAAAAGGATGGTAATCAGTGGGAGATTGAGAAAGCACTGACTAGACCATATGTTGCTGACTCGGGACGAGTAAAGTCATTTTGCGAGATTACTGCTGATGCACTTGTAATCTTCCCATATCAATCAACAGCCAATGGGCATCCCCAACTTTTGAGCCCGTCAACATTGCAACAACAATTTCCACTGGGGTGGGCATATCTGCGTCATTATCAAACGGCCCTTGAAGACCGAAGCGTTTCTCCTCCGCCTCCATCAGGAGTGTTCTATGCATTTGGTCGAAATCAAGCTTTAGAAACAGTATTTACTTGTCCAAAAATTATCTATTCAGTTAATCAAACTGGAGATAAATATGCCTTTGATACTCTTGGAGTGGCTGTAGCATCGGGCGGAACGGCTGGTGAAGTAATGGTATTGAATCCGCGCGACGGATACTCTCTAGAATTTATTATGGGCCTTCTGAATCAGCGAGCTATAGAATTCTTTGTTCGAAAACGAGGTAGCCCATTTAGAGGAGGCTATTACAGTCGCGGAAGTGCTGTGCTTGATGAAGTTCCTGTGCCTGAACTTGACCTAGCTAATAATGCAGCTCACGTAAATACTCACGCCAAAATCGTTAAGCACGTCAAAAATATCATACAAATCAAATCGCAGCTTGAGCTAGCGACAGGGCGAATGCTTACCCAACTAGAGCGACACCTTCAGGTCGAGGAAAAAGCTCTTGAAAGTGAGTTTAACGCGTTATGGGGATTTACGAATGAAGTAAACTGCACCCGACTTCCGGGCGAATGAAGTCGGGTATGCACATGATGGAGGATTGGTTTATATGCGAAGTCAAGCAAGTAATTTACTGATTAAAGCCATTGCCTTTGCTGCTGAAAAACACAAGAATCAGCGCAGGAAAGATGCTGAATCATCGCCATATATTAACCACCCAATCGCACTAGCAGACATATTGGCTAATGAAGGTGGTATCGATAATTTAAACGTATTGTGCGCTGCAATTTTGCACGACACGATTGAAGATACAGAAACTACAGAGCAAGAGCTCTTGGAGCACTTTGGGGCAGAGATTGCTGCGATTGTTTTAGAGGTGACCGATGATAAGAACTTACCCAAAGAAGTGAGAAAGCAGCTACAAATTGACTATGCATCAAGCAACTCTCATGAAGCAAAACTGGTCAAATTGGCTGACAAAATTTCGAACTTGAGAGATATTCATGCCTCTCCCCCATCTGACTGGGATATCGAAAGGAAGCGTAAGTATTTTGAATGGGCTGCTGCCGTGGTTGCTGGACTAAGCGGCACAAACTTAATTCTTGAAAAGATATTTGATGACTTAGCAGCTCAAAAAATTAAATTGTCTTTTGAAGAAGCTAAACAGGATTGGTTGGAAAATCATGTCAAAGGCAGAAGCTGGGTCCAGATGATGGATGACCGTGATGCTGAATTAGATAAGAAATTCGCTGCACTTCATGCTGACCCTGAATATAAAAAACTCTGGGGAAAAACTGACGACGAAGATAGCGAATAAGCCCGAAGGGTTACGCACCGTTCAGGTAGCGTAACCGCCACTTCCAGGGTGGCGGTGCAGGGGTGCCAGCGCATATCCGAGTGAGCAAACGCACACGAGAGGTGTCCTAATACCGTGTTTTGCGATGGGGACAACGTCCCGTCCCCCGGAAGCGATAGCGGCAGGGAAACCCGCTCGAAGGTGAACGAAGTGAATCCAAAGTTTGACGATGCGGGTCCCACAGGTCGCAAAGCGAACAGTGGGTAGTCGGCAAATTCGAGCGGGTTTCCCTGCCGTGGAGATGACTACGGTCATCGCTAGGCTAGGGACGCAAAATAGGTGCAGATGCTCCAGCAGCCGAGGTGGCACGGTTGTCCAGACCGAAGAAGCCACCATCACCGCCTCCTTTAGGTGCTGTTTCCACAATCGCTATACATAGGAAACAGGGGAATAAACAATGAGCACACACCGTTATCACTTAAGGCGCCAAGAGCTAATTGCAGATGCATTGAACTGCATCGCACAGTTCGACCATGTTAGCGTAAGACAACTAGCCTTTTGGTTATATGCCAAGGATGATGCCAGTGCACTGGCATCAACTCACCGACTTGTCCGAGTTATGCTCGCAAAAAAACTCGTTTTGCTACGTCGGGCAGGGGATGGTGTTCATCGATATATTTTGACGCGTTACGGAGCCGGAAAAGTAGGGATTAAACATGGCTATGACCTGAGCCTTCTTAATGCGCACCTCTACAATGAAATCTTTCATTTTCTTACCGTGATGCACCATCAAGGTTTTAATGTGTTCGGACGAGGTCGAATCCGAAGAGAGTTTCCAAACTTTCGAGATGCTAATGGTTTAGTTTTAGATACTGTAGATGACGGCTTCGCGTTGGTTTATATACGTAACAATACATCAGCCACACAAAGTCGAATTCAAAGGCTTAAGAAATTAATTGAAGTTCGCGGACTAGGTCACGAAAACTTACTTAAGCAACTTAATGTTCGCCAAGCTAGAACAAGCGATTAAGACTTGTCTAAAAGTTCACTTATTGAAGTCTCTAGTGCCACGGCCAGTTGATGCAGCACATTGAGTGTTGGGTTCGCATTATTTTTCTCAATCTGAGAAATATACGTTCTTTCCAATCCTGCACACTCAGCTAACTGTTCCTGCGTGAGCCCGAGATAAGCACGTCTTGCACGAAGATTACGTGCAAACTGCTCGCGCTGTTTTTTTAGCTCTTTGTCCATAGTCGATAGCATCGACTAAAGAAAGCATTCATTCCATACACTATAAGCCACATAATGTGGTTTAATTCAATCAAAATATGGTATAATGTAGGCACTTTATCGACTTAAAACCACTTTATGTTTTAAGTGAGTCTAGGGGCTAAATATGAACAAGGCACCATTCATTCAAAGTATCAAAATTGCACTCTTCATTTCGGTGCCATTCTTTCTAATTCTCTCAATCATGGACAGTAATTTGAGTTGGGAAAAGTTCACGCATGTAACATTCGCAAAAGTAGGTCTGGGCTCATTATTTCTTTTTGTAATGATTGTTGCTATGCGCGCCAGGAACGATTTAGCAATGGCAACTGGACAACCTATAGTAATGTACCCTTCTCACTCATTTGATGAGAGTGGTCATCAATATGATTTTGAAAAATCAACGCCCATAAATCCTGGAAGTGGCTTACCTATGGCTGGTGCAGTAGACATCATGGGTAACTCCTTCGGGGATAACAGCCATCATTAGCCTCTCTTGCGTGGCGTTGATATTGAAATTACGCATTCGAAATTTCTTATGGTTAGCACCTCAAAACTACTTTCTTTTCTAACATTTGTTGTAGCCCTCTCGGGCTGCACATCGATGACAAAGCTGACACAATCGAACTATACGGCTAATAAAGTGTTTCGGGCCGAGGTTCTGTCAACGGAAGACCCTGCCAAGGGCTTCTGCCCCACAAAAGGAGGATGGCTGGCCAATCTCTACAATGTGGGCCCCGAGCTCATTCAGTATCGCTGTGTCTCCATCGACGAAAAAGTGGGTTCGATATTTAACGGAGGGGTTCACCACCGAGGGAAAGTTTTAGTCGATGCGCGAGTGCCTGCATTGCAAGAAGGCGACATTGTAGACGTAGCTGTTCGCCCCTACGACGAGATTAATTACAGTGAGCTTAAAGGAACTACAGTGTTCCGGTTAGTGTGCCGAGCTGCGGACGAGACCTGTAAAAGTAGTCAAGTGCAAATGCTCGGTAAACTAACTGGAGTTATTGTTCCAGGCAAAGGCCCTGATTTAAACCAATTTGTTTTCATTAAGGTTTATGACACTGACGGCAAAGGTGCTGTACCTCTAAGCGAATTCTCCCTTGCCCGCTAAGCAAAATTTAGCCCAATTTAAGTTGTTGCTATACATGTTAGATGACAAGAGCTTGTCATCATCTAGGCCACTACTTGAAAGGTAAATATGAAAGTTATTCAGCTTTATGGCGACCAGGAAATTACAGATGTAGATGTTGTAATCCAACCAATCTCACACGATGAGAATTCATCAAGGGAAGGGCCCAAGGTTCTCGTTCTACTTGTAAAGCCGCGAAACTCATAGCATTAAGCTTGAGTGACGCGCTCCTCCCGCGCCACTCAAGCTGCTTGTTTCTACTCAGCTAATTAGTCCTGATTATGTGTTTTTGATTCCTGGGCCACTTCTAACGGAGTGGCCCCTTTTTCATCTAGTTCATCACAATCAATCTCGTCGTCGTATCCGAGCTGTCCATTTTCATAAATAGGGACGGTAATTGTTGGATGAGGCTTGAAGCGCGAGTAAGGCTGAATGGAGTATGGGTCAGGACTTATATTGAGGTGAGTTCCATCTTTACCCTCTACCCAGAATTGCTTCTTGGTGAATTGCCATTCGATTCTCTTTACGACTCGTGCTAGTTTTTGCGCAACTTCATACCGTCTTTCGATAGCATTTTTATCTTCTACCGCAGCCAAAATCTCATCCGCAAAATCTGAGCCTATTCTCTCGTTAAGGGAGCTTGAGATTTCTAATCGTTCCAGATTTATTTTTTCGATAGATTCTTTAATCCCTGCCTCCTCCGCTTGTATTTTGATTAATCTATCGACAAAGATATCACTCGGCCCCGCTCGTTCAATCGTATCCGCAATCCGCCTTTCCCTCTCTTTGCAGTCTGCCAACTTAGCCTCAAAGACTTCCAACTGTATTAGTAAAGACCTTAATTGGTCATCCCCACTGAAAGTTCGTTTGTTGTAGTCCGGCACCTGGCTCATGATGCAAGCTACAACTGCTCTTTCGGAGATGGGTTCACATTTTGATAGTCCAGCTTTGCGTCCTAAACAGTAATACCGAGCTGAACCACGTGATGATGGTGCTTTGCGCTCCATCCTCTGCCCGCACTGACAATAAAAAAGTCCTGCAAAAATATCCGACTTAAGACCATGGGTTCGTTTTGGTCCTACTCGCCCGCTTACCGCAACCTGAACGCGATGCCACAAGTCTTCATTAATGACTTGTGGGAAATATTGCTTTACTGGCTCACCGTCTGGTACAAGTATGAAATTAACCATACGCATTGGCTGCCACTCCCCAAGAGCACGACGGTCTCTCAGGAGTCTACTAATAGCAGTGTGCTCCCATTTCCCTGAAGAGTTCTTTCTCTCTTTCCATGGCAGCGTCCAGCCTTCCTGGTTACCCATTCTTGCAATGCTTACGCCACCGTATCCTTTAGCTGCTAACTCAAAAACTTTTTTTACAGACGTCGCTTTAGCTCTGTCAACTTTCCATCCAGTGTTATCGACTTTAGGTAAGACCCAGCCTGGACCGTGCAGATGAGAAACAACTGGTAGTTGAGCGGTACGCTTTCTCTGAAATGCTGCGCTTACACGTTTTGCTTTTGTTGCGCTTTCTTCGTGTGCTCGAGAAAATAAGATGACCGACACCATGAAATTCATGGTGTCTTCGATTGTCTTCTCGTTCCACTCTTGATTATCAATTAGGGAGACGATTCGGACGCCTGAGCGAACTATCTTTGTTAATAGACCTACGGCCTCGGGAAGAGCCTCACGACTGAGACGGTCAAGCGATTCAACCAATAAAATTGAACCCTTGGGTATTCGACCACCTTCGACCGCTACGAGAAACCCAGAAAGTGCTCCTCGGGAAACATGGTCTCCTTTAAATGCCGATAGACCAAGGTCAGCCAAGGCTAAGCTCTCGTCTAGCTCATAGCCGTGCTCTGCGCACCATCGCTTCGCGCTTTCAACCTGTCTCTGTAGGCTGTGGCCGGCAGCCTGTCGCCCAGACGAGAACCTACGATATGAATAAACTTTGGTCATGCATATTATTATGCAGGTATTTTGTGTAATTGACTACCAAATCGGAACTCCCGGCATTGCCAAAAAATCTAAACGCGCAGAAATTTATAAATCCGAAAAATTTTCAGATCACGCCCCGCTCATCATTGATTACGACATGTAATCTTTATGGTTT